>Ga0315277_10000204_pt1 | contig 100390 bp, 72 predicted proteins | sample YL17G05_15_MG_FD_203695 | JGI IMG/M metagenome (GOLD analysis project Ga0315277, IMG submission 203695) | Sediment microbial communities from Yellowstone Lake, YNP, Wyoming, USA - YL17G05_15 | ecosystem: Environmental > Aquatic > Freshwater > Lake > Sediment | place: USA: Wyoming | collected...
GGGTAATGTATATTCACCTGCGCGACGCCTTTATCGCCCAACGGCACGAACGCCAAATCACCTACAAGCTCCACATCCGATGGCGTGCCGGGAAGCTCTAAAAGGCCGACGGGACGCATGAATACGGGGCGAGACACGTTGAAAACGCGCAGGCCGCGCGTCGGGTCGGCGAGATATGCGAAGTCGCCGGTTATCTGCATCTCCCTTGTGAACCCCTCCGAATGCTGGATGCCGACGATCTCCACGTCGCCCCGCTCGCGGCGCTCCAGGGCCCTTATGCTGTCCCATGACCCCGCCAACATGAGGCTTCCGCGCGAAGCGATGGTGCTCACAAGGCCCAACCCGGCCTGGTAAGCCACGACCTTTTGATGCAATGCATTCTTGACATCGGCCACTAACGGCCCGTCCAGTTCGCTTGCCAGGAAGAAGTAATCGCCGCGCGGGATAACCCGCCTGAGCTCGCATAGCAATGGAAGGTCGCCGAAAAGCTTGATTTTATCCGGCTTGGTGATATCTAAGGTAATCAGGTCGTCAGCGGTGATGACGGTTACCAGGTTGGCTTTTATCGCAATATCGCGCACAGGATGACCGACCTCGAATTTCGAGGTTTCCGTGAGCGCACTATTTGTTTCAATACGGAATAATTTAAGGATGTTATTTTCGTCCACGATAGATATGAACCCATCCGCAGCCGCTAATGCCTGTATAGCCGAGGATCCCACAGGTTTCATGGAGACTTTCAAATTTGATGGGTCGGAGACATCAACCGCAGCTATGCCGTCGGAGGCGAAATAAACGCAGCCGTTCATATAAGCCATCTCGCCTTGCCCCTTGAGGTCAATGGAACCCGTTTCCTGGAGCTCCCATGGCCGGGTACGCTGAAGTGCCCTGAACATGCCTATGCCATCGTTAAGATACACATAATCTCCGCTTACCAGCACTCCTGCTTCCGGAGTAAGATCATAATTATATGTCTCGGCTACTTCGGGTTTGTTCGGTTCGGAGATATCGATCACCACGAGGCCGTAGCCCGGGCAAGCGACGAAAGCAAACATCCCCTCGGCGGACATGCTCACTCCCTGGGCGGGTAATTCAAAGATGGCCCGGCGCCTGGGGTTAAACACATCGCTCATGTCATAAACGTTCAACAGCTTATTTCCCGCACCGAGGGTAAGAAGGTCATAGGTTGTGAAGGCGAGGTCAAGGGCGCTATGGCTGAAGAGTGTAGGCGGCGTGATATCCATGAGCCGGACATCCTGCACTGCCGCTTCGGAATTCGATGCCGTCCCGATTGCCATAGCGGGGATGAAGAGGAGGCATAAGATAATGAAGGTATAATATTTTGAGGACATAACCCACCTCCAAGGGGGTTACCGTCAGCAGTCTCGCCGGCGGTTGATGTTTATTCTATCAAATAATTTTTCAACTTAGTAAGAAAGGTTCAATAAATTTAAAGCTTCCAACAAAAAAGGACAGCCCTTGGGACAGTCCCGGGGCTGTCCCTAATTGTCTACCGCTACATTTTTCACATCTTAAAAAACTCATTTTGTCAGGGTCTTTTAAAACTGCCGGATGACGGGCCTGCCATGATGACTTCCCGGGAAATAAATATAGAGGTTTCGTTCAAATCGGGAATCACAATTTTTTAGACGCAACGAAAGGGAATTGAGTTCTGAAAAACGGCAAATTATTCAGCGGCTTACGTTAAATATTATTGAATGTACCGGGTTTCTAACTGGTAACCGAGGTGGATTCTTGGAACCGGTTTTCTCCCGGAGGTGAAGAGCGTTACAAGCAAAAATAGAATTCAGGTTCGTTTAAATAAAAATTCGTCTTTGAACAGGACAATATATTATACGCGAATTCTGATTTTATGTGGCGTAGGGATTGAGGATGTAAAAATGGGGAGGGGAAGAAGCCTCGGGATACCGGGGCTTTTATTCTACAATCACCGGGTTCAGCATCACCGTTTCTTTTACCCGAGGATATTTATTACTCAAGATATTGCTCGAAGTAGGTTTCCAAGATACTGATGTGGAACAGAGTGTTTAACTTCCGCAGAGTATCAAACCCTGATTCATTAGTAGGCTTAAGCCTGATATACCCCAATTCGTTGAAACCCGCAATTTCGAGACCGTGGTCGGCCAGTGCCCGTTTAAGGCTGCCAAGCCGCTTATCAAGGGAGTCCACGGGAACCGGGATCTCCTCCTCAATGTCCATCCCTTCCAGCTTCGCCAATTTTTTTATAAGGTAGGAAATCTTATGATCTTGGGAGGCCAATTTGCTCTCCAGCTTGGGCAGGTCGCGGAACTTCTCCCGTATGAACCGTTTCATGCCCTCGATTTCTTTGTCAATGGGTTCCATTTTCCTCACCTCTCCCATCGACTACCCCTTATCATCGCCATTCGGACAAGGCCATAGGCTCCATCCCGCTCCTTGCATTGGATAAGACGTTCAACTTATAGATAATCCAGATCCTGGAAAAATAGTTGGCAGGGCAATACCAGCCCGGAAAATTACGGTAAGTTTTATTTCCTATCATTATTATACACTCAAACAGCAAGAATGGCAAATTTTTTATTGGTCCGGGGGGGCGGGAATATGCTTCTAACAACACCGTTTCTATGTTATCGTTCATGGGGGGCATAGGAGATGGCTGATATGATTCCACGTACGCTGTTGCTGATTGCTTTTGCCGCCGCTTTTCTCTCGTGCGGCACGACCACTGTCGAGAACGCGCCCCCGGGGGTAATATGCGAGAAATTCACGCTAATCAATGTTGAGGACCCGGAGAGCCCCGGGGTATGGTTCGACTTCACAGCCGGGGGGGCGGTAATCGAGCGCGATGCGCACAAGGTGGGTGATTTCTGCCTGTATAAAACATTTCTCCGCTCGAGCTGGCCGGTGAAATGCGGGATACAGGACTCCCAGGCCGACAGCTTGTTCAGGCATGTGACCAACCCGACATCGGGTTACGAGTTTCCCTCCGAGATTTTGAAGAACGCCGATGTGGCCATCTATTCGGGGCATACATATTATATGGTCACCGGGGAGGGGCTTTATGCGCGGATTAAGATTGTCGAGGAAGTGCTTAATCCGGACGCCACGGCCTATGAACACATTACTTTTTATTGGGCATATCAGCCGAAGGGGCACGAATATTTCGGGTTGGACGAGAAAGGTAATCCTGTGGAAGAAGACAGGCCGCAGGCGAAATAGCCTATAGTATAATCAGGTATGTCGGGGGTGATTTTATGACCAGGTTAATCCTTTGTTCGGCTGTCTCAATTATCCTATCGTTAGCTGTTGCATACGGCTGCTCATCAAGGAGCAGTAAACCTCTAATTCCAAAAGATGCCCAAGATCCCTGGGCTTATGAGAGCAAGCTTCATTCTGTATTAGAGCACGATGATGGGATCGGTGAATATAGCGTTATCCCGAGGGTCTATGAATCCGGGAAGGCGATTGTGCCCCTTTTGATAAAGGAACTTAGTGACCCCTATGTAAATAGGAAAGCGGTGACGAATCTTGGTGCCATAGGCCCCGATGCTGTGGAGGCCGTTCCGGCCCTTATTGAGCTGCTTAATGATAATTGGGAGATGGAGATATTTTGTGTACCCGAACGCCTTTCCTATACTGCTGTAAGGGCAATAAGTGAAATCGGTCCCGCTGCCGTCCCCGCTCTTATCGAAGGACTTAAACACAAAGACGAGTATGTACGCGGGAATGTATGTCAAGAACTCAGTGGGTTTCATCCGAAAGTCGAGGGAATAATTCCCATTCTGTCTGGAATGACTGCAGATGAAAGCGAATATGTAAGACGCGCTGTTGCGGATAGCCTTGGTTCGATCGATATATCAGACGCTTTGCCAGTCCTTTCACAGATGATGGAAGATGAAAGTGAAAGTGTTCGAGGGGCTGCTGTGAAGAACATCGGCGGGTTTAGCGGAGCGAGTGTAGTCCCATATCTTGTTAAAGGTTTGGGGGACAAGGACGCATCTGTCCGGCGGATTGCTCTTGATTGGGATTGGTCAGCTACACCTGGCCCTTATGCAGAGTCTGCTGTCCCATACTTGGTATATATTATCCAACATGATTCTAAGCTTGTTAAAGAGGACGCCATTAATGCTCTGGGGAAGATTGGGCCAGCCGCGAAAGATGCCGTGCCGCTCCTCATTGAAATCCTTAAAGACGGTATTGAAAGCTTTCGTGTCGATGCCGCAAGGGCACTTGGCGGCATAGGGCCTCCCGCCGCCGAAGCTGTACCTTTTTTAGTTGATAAACTCAGGACAGATGTTCGTGATGTCAAGAGAGAATGTGCCGAGGCATTGGGGAAGATAGGGGTTGCTGATGACGATGTGATATCAGCGCTAAGAAATGCAATGGAGCCGAATGAGCATGCCTGGGTGCAGAACCAGGCGGCCCTGGCACTGGGGAAGCTCGGCCCTCCCGCTCTGCCTGCGTTGATAAATGCACTTGGCGATGAGCATGGTCAGATTCGCGAACGAGCCGCTGAAGGCTTGAAGGAAATGGGGATTGCAGCGAAGGATGCCGAGACAGCGCTTATAAAGTCGCTCCAGGACCCTAACCCGGAGGTGCGAAGGTATTGCGCCAAGGCGCTTGGCAGTATAGGCCGCGAGAGCCCGGCGGCTGTTGCGGCCTTGAGAGGGTTGATTAATGACAAGGATTTCTGGGTACGAGCCGCCGCTGCCGAGGGATTGGGTATGGCCGGGTCCGCGGCGAAGGAGGCCATTCCCGACCTTCTGAAGGCACTGACGGATAAGAGCGGCATGGTCCGTTCGCAATCGGCGTTGGCGCTTCACCTGATAGACCCAAGTGTCATCGATGCTGTGGGCTTCCTCGTGAAGGAATTGGCTTCTCATGACCTTGAAGCACGCGCGGCAGCAGCATTTGCGCTTGGTGTTATGGGTGCTGATGCGGCGGATGCCCTGCCCGAGTTACGCGAATTGGGCAAACGGGAAAAAGAGGGGTTGCCCGGTTTTGAGGCAAGGACAGCGGTAGGCAAAATCGAGGCCGATGTCGCGAAGTCCAAAAAACAAGATGGGGAATAATCCCCTGACCTATGCCACGCTCATTTCACGCCTTTGCCCTGCACATGTCCCCGCACCTTAGTGATTTATGGGTGTGGCATGCCGGTTGGAAAACCGGCGTACCCAGTGCCCTCAATTTACATAGTCTATTCATATCACCCACATCCTCGCAGGCTCGGCTGTGGGCGCCACGCAGAGTTGGGAACGCCGACTCGCAGGTCGGCATGCCGGTCTGAAGACCGGCGCTCCAAACATCACCCATATTCCGAAGTCCCCGGACCTGGGCCCCAGTGGCAAGTGCTTTTTTTCACGAACTGTTTGACTTCCATTACCCTTGAGTTAAAATGCAGTTTCTAATAATCATTAATCCATCTTAATCGATGGGAGAGTAACTTACCGATGGTAATAAGAACAGAAGCCAAACCAAGACGCATCGCGCGGACAGCTGTGTATATCGATGTCGGGGAGATGATAAGCGGAATCTTGCTGTTGTGTTTTATTTTCTTCCATTTGTTTTTGGTATTCACCGTGGTCTTTGGGAGAAACGGGGAGATATTCAACAAGGTCGCCAAATTTTTGGAGGATTACTACCTGTTCCATATTGCGCTGGGGGCCATCGCCCTGCTGATATTGGCCCACGCGATACTCGTAGTGAGCCGTATACCGGTGAGGCTCCAGGACCAATGGACGGTGCTTCAGAGGGGTACGCGTATGAGCCACTTCGATACGCTGTTGTGGTTCTTCCAGGTCGGGTCGGGGTTTCTTATATTCGCGTTTGCGTTCGCGCATCTGTGGCATATATTCACGAATATGCCCATCGAGGCGGCGAAGAGCGCGGAAGGTGCGCAGAAGGGTTACTTGTGGTTCTATGTCCCGTTCCTGCTTTTGTTGGCGATACACCTCAGCGCCGGGTTTTACCGGATATGCGTAAAATGGAACTGGATACCGAGGAAGGCGGCGATACCGCTGTCGTGGCTTATTTTCGCGAGTTATATAATCATAGCGATATACAACATGACCGTATTCCTGCGGATTCCGGTTGAGGGGGGGAGATAAAATGGAAAAGTTCATCACCGATGTATTAATAATCGGGGGAGGATTAGCAGGGGAGCGTGCCGCGGTCGAGGCAGCGATGCGCGGCCACAATGTGACGGTTCTGAGCCTTATTCCTGCGCGACGTTCGCACTCCTGCGCAGCGCAGGGTGGTATGCAGGCGGCGTTGGGGAATACGGCGAAAGCCGAGGGGGATAATATCGACGTGCATTTTGCGGACACAATAAAAGGTTCCGACTGGGGGGCGGACCAGGACAGGGTGCGGCTTTTCGTCGAGGCCATGCCGTGGGTAGTGCGCCAGATGGACCACTGGGGGATACCGTGGAACCGCGTAGTGCCGGGGAAATTCACTTACTTCAACAAGGGGCAGAAGCTCGAGGCTGAGGATAAGAAGGAAAAAGAAGGGCTTATTACCCAGCGCGACTTCGGTGGCGTATCGTTCTGGCGATGCGCGTACACGGCGGACGGCACGGGGCATACGTTGCTTTATACAATGGACAGTGTCGCGGCCAAATATGGCGTCAAGGTGCATGACCGTTTGGAAGTGCTTTCCCTTATACACGACGGCACCAATTGCCTTGGGGCGGTGGCGCGTGATTTGCGCAACGGCACGCTAAGGGCGTATTTGGCGAAGGCGACTGTCATAGCCACCGGAGGTTTTGGCCGGATCTACGGCAAAAGCACAAACGCCATCCAGAACGAGGGTACAGGATGCGTAATCGCCATGGATACCGGCAAGGTTCCGTTGGGCAATATGGAAGCGGTGCAATTCCACCCTACCGCCGTTGTGCCGGTGTGGATATTGGTGACCGAAGGGTGCCGGGGCGATGGAGGCTACCTTCTCGATAAGAACGACCATCGGTTCATGGTGGATTATGAACCCGCGAAGCAGGAGTTGGCATCGCGGGATGTCGTCTCACGCCGCATGATGCAGCATATCCGCAAGGGCTTGGGCGTGGACAGCCCGTATGGCCCGCATCTGTGGCTCGATATAAGGCATCTCGGGAAGCAGCACCTCGAGACGAAGCTCCGCGAGGTACTTGATATATGTAAATATTTCGTTGGTGTGGATGTAATCACCCAGAAGATACCGGTACTGCCGACGCAGCATTATTCAATGGGCGGTGTACGGACCAATATTGACTGTGCCGTATACGGGCTCAGGGGGCTGTATGCCGCCGGTGAAGCGGGATGCTGGGATATGCACGGCTTCAACCGCCTGGGGGGGAATTCATTGGCGGAGACACTTGTCACGGGTTGGATAGCCGGATCAAAATTGTCCGAATTCATCAAGAATGAATTTGACGTATCGTTCTCCGACAAAGTGATTGAAGAGGCGGTGGCCAAGCAGCAGGCGCGAATAGACAGGCTCGTAAATACGAAGGATGGCAACGAGAGCGTTTATGCTCTCCGCACCGAGATGGAAAATGTGCTGCTTGATAAAGTGCACATTTTCCGTAACGGCCCTGCGCTTGAGGAAGCGGTAAAACAGCTCAGGGATTTGCTGAACCGGGCCAAAAAGCTAAAGCTCAATTCCGATGGGAAATGGGCCAACCCCGAAGTGGCCTTGGCGTTAAAGCTGCCCGGGATGATACGGTTGGCATTGTGTATCACATATGGCGCATTGAAACGCACGGAGAGCCGGGGGTCGCATTACCGGGAGGATTTCCCCGCGCGCGACGATGTCAATTGGCTGAGCCGTACGTTGGCTTACTGGAAGAATCCCGATGACGAGCTGCCGACATTCGAGTATGAGAAACCGGTCATCACCGAGCTACCGCCGGGGTCGCGGGGGTATGGCGAATCGAAGGTCATCTCGGCTGATAAGAATGAGGGGGGGAAGAAGTAGGAGCGACGCGGAGCGTCGCTGGGCGACCCGCCGGGTCGCCCCTACAGGAAATGAGACCTTTTAGTCGGGTGCCGCACACTTTAGTGTGCGTCATACAAGAGATAGGTTTCGCGGGTCTATGACTTGCGATACCCGGCGGAGAAATATTTGAGAGAATTTCATAATAAGAGGAACAACAATGGCGCAACGCAGACTCAAATTTGAAATTTACCGGTATGACCCCAATGACCGCGAAGCGATACCGCGCATGGACCACTTCGAAATAAACGAGGAGCCGATGATGAACCTCTTCTCGGTGCTGATGCGCATCCGGGAGGAGCAGGACCCGTCGTTGATGTTCGATTTTTCGTGCAGGGCGGCGGTGTGCGGGTCATGCGGGATGCTCATCAACGGGCGGCCGCAGTTGGCATGCCGTACGCTGACATCGACGCTGCATGAGACGACGACTTTGCATCCGTTGCCGGTGTTCAAGCACATAGGCGACCTGTGCGTTGACACGGGGACATGGTTCAGGGAAATGTACAAGGATGTCGAGTCGTGGATTCATACCGATAAAAAATTCGACCCACAGGGGATAGAGGAGCGGCTGCCGAATACGAAGATGCTTGAGATATACGAGCTTGAGAGATGCATCGAATGCGGGTGCTGCATAGCGGCGTGCGGCACGGCCAATGTAAAGCCGGAGTTTGTCGGGGCCATCACGGTGAACCGGATAGCGAGGTTTCTTATCGACCCGCGCGACAAGCGCAGCAACCGTGAATATTACGATGTTATAGGGACGGACTACGGCATATTCGGCTGCGTCGGGCTTATGGGCTGCGATGATATGTGCCCGAAGGAGATACCGCTGCAGGAAACGCTGGCGATGGTGCGTCGCAAGATGGCGTGGACCGGGTTGACGGGGAGATGAGATTGGTTTCGGAAGAAGTTCCCGAAAGGCCGGAAAAAGAAAGAGAGTGTGGTGCAGGCTTTCGGGCCTGCATTTTTTTATGCAATGATGATTTTGGGATTTATTTAAATGATGCAGGCGGGATGCCTGCGCTACAAGTGCTAAGACCAATTCGAATTAACAGGAATTCTTTTCTTATATGACAATCACCCATATCCTCACAGGCTCGGCTGTGCGCGGCACCCATCCATAACGAATGAATTATTTCTTAGTGGAATTGGTTTAAGAAGTCGGTTGTCAGTCTTCTTCAGACATGAATCTGCGCATTATCTGCTCGTGGTAATGCGAATATATCCAACCGGTGATAATCAGGATGGTGCCGAGTCCTATGAGCGCAAGGACTTTGTATGGTGTTTCGATATGGAGTATGGCTACATCATAGAAGACCCTCACAACACAAACAGCCAAGATGCCGAGCCCGAAGAAGCGCATAATACGGTCGTTAAGCCCAAACCCGGATACCATGAGGATCAATCCTTCGATGGCCCAGGCAATGGTCAAGTATTTAGACCTTTCGTGAGTGAAGGTGAATTCGAGTGGGAGGTAGACAGCCAAGAGCGCCGCTGCAGGAAGGGAAAAGAAATGACGGCTGGTTCGTGCAAGGAACCCGGAGTCATCGCCAGCACCGGCATAGAGTTTCCTGAACCTGAAGAATGCCACGTGCCAGAGAAACCTTGCTGCAAAGAGAAGGCCTATGGCATAACCGGTGGTCAGCCGACCGATGGGGGTGCCGTGCAAAGGCAGGTCCCAGGCAATGATTCCCACCGTAACAGGCAATACCAATATAAGCGCTTGGTATATGAAATGCCTGTCCTTGAGGAGGAACCCCATGAATAACACAAATAGGATAAGCCCTGCCCAGGCGACTGGGACCCATTCTATCAGCGGGCGGCATTCGCGGTAGCACAATAATGCTATGAGGCCGGTGGCTAAGTACGACATCAATGAGCCCAACTGGTTTTCAGTGATTTCAATTGCGGTGGTGGCCTTGGATTTGTTAAGCCTGAAACAGAAATAGTACAGACCCAAGGCTACAAGGGCCACCGAGGCAACCCTTCCCGTCGTAAACAGGAAGGTTCCATAAGGGGCATCGAGATTTATCAGAACCGCGCGGCTTACGGTGGCAATCGCGAGAAGGAATCCCTGTGATTTGAACGACGAATTCCCGATTGCCGACCCGACCTCAAACAGGAGAATGCCGAGGCCGATCCAGAATACGGTGGTAAGCGCTTCCGATACATCGGAGATGGCGTTCACTTCCACGGTGATGAGAGCAACCAGCAGAATTGTCGCCAACCAGGAGAAAGCGTCTCGAATAAAAGCGATATAAGGTTCCTTTTCGGTTTTGATGTATGACTTCCAGCGGGAATTAAGCACGACGAATACGCAGTAATACGCAATGATGACCGGCGAGACGGCGAATATCCGCTGGTTCTCGATTTGCTTCGCCAGATTTTCGAGTCCCGGAGGCGCAAGGGTGCGTATAAGGGTCCAGAAGAAGATGACAACCGAGAGGGTAAGGCTTTGTGCAAGGAAACTGAAACTCCCGCGTCGAAGGCCGATAAGGCAGAGGGCGGTCGCGGGTATGAGCCATGCGGTTCCCACCCATGCGGGCCACAGGATTTCCAGTTCTTGATGGATCAGGATGACAAGCAGGGTTGCGGGGAGCCAGGAGAGGATCCGCGTCGCGACCGGGAAAGCGGGCCAATCCTTCTTGCGGCGTTCGGCGAGGTAGCGGCGCTCGTGAATGTAGTATAAAGCCACGATGATTATCAGTAGCGTGACCAACCGCTCACTGAACGGCCCTATGTCGACCTCGTGGCCGAGATTATGTAATAGTGCATAGATGAACGTCAACCCGGCAGTGCCGAGCGATTGAAGCTGTAGGGGTTGGCTGCGAATAGCTATTCCGATTTCCAGCAAAATCACCGCGGAGAGGATCCATGCCACAGACACGAAATGTGGGGGTACTTCAATCAATTCATCCTTGAGCAGGAGGATGAGGTCCAGCGTGCCGTAGAATGACAATAATCCGGTTATAAGCGGGCCGCTGCCAACCCATGTCCCTTTGCGTTCGGATTGAGTGAAACCGGATTTTTCATTCCTCGTACAGACCAGCGCCCTCACGAAGAGGTAGTAGAAACCTATTATTACAAGCCCCAGGGCGACACGATAATGTTCGTCGACGGAAAACCATTCCGGCACTTTGATGAAGGCATACAACACCCATAAAAAAGAAAGGACGGAAATAATATATGCTTGAAAACGCAAGAAGGGATATCTTATTGCCGCTCCAACTTCGAATAGGACCGCGCCGGTGATCATCCATGCCACGCCGACGAAGAGCGGCCATTCCCTGACGAGTTCCAGCCTCAGCAGCAGTAGAAGGATCACAGTTCCTGCCAACGAGAAGAAGAGCGCCAAGAGAGGGCCGCTTCCCTCTCCCACTTCCGTCACTTCGGATTGAGTGAAACCGGATTTTTCGTTCCTCGTACAGATCAGCACCCGCGCAAAGAGGTAGTAGAAACCTATTATTACAAGCCCTAAGGCAACACGATAATGTTCGTCGATGGAAAACCATTCAGGTTTGTCGATGAAGGGGTACAAGACCCATACAAGGGTGATAACGGAGATAGAATATGCCTGCAGACGCAGGAAGGGATTCTTTATTAACGCGCCAACTTCAAATAGAACCGCGCCGGTGATAATCCATGCCACGCCAACGAAGAGCGGCCATTCCCTGACGAGTTCCAGCCTCAGCAGCAATAGAAGGATCACAGTCCCAGCCAATGAGAAGAAGAGCGCCAGAAGAGGGCCGCTTCCCTCTCCCACTTCCGTCACTTCGGATTTGGTGAATGCCGGTGTTTCCTTGCCCGCGCCGATAATGACCCGCGCGAACAGATAGAAGAAACCAATGATAACCAAGCTAAATGAAAAGAGGTGGTTCCGGCCGCTTGCCATCCAGGACGGTTCATCGATAAATAAATATAACCCCCAGACGAGTGTCAGGACGGTAACCAGGTAGCCGGGGACCCTGAGAAAAGGCTCCCGGATTGCAATTCCTATCTCGACCAGGATGACCCCGAGGAACATCCAGGCCAGAATCAGCCAGACGGGGGCGGATATATCAAACTCCCGATAAAGCAGAAGAGCTGCTACCAACGTAGCTAATCCGAGGAAAATCGCCGCACCGGTCTCGATCGTGATTGTCTCCTCTTTGGAGATGACGAGACGCTGGAATTTTGCGAAGGCAATGAAGACCAAGATCGCCACTGCGGCTTCACAGCCGATGCGGTAATAGATGTTCTCCGTGTAATACAACCCATATGGGTCGGAAAGTGGTGCCAGGGCAGCGATGAGGCCGAGCAGGGCGAATGAAAGCCCCTGTAACCTGAAATGCGGGTCGCGATTGCGTATTCCCGTTTCCATGAGGATGAGGCCCAGGAAGGCGCAGATTACTCCGGCCTTGAGGAGGTCATTGGGAAACCAGTTCCTGGCAACTATAATGAATACCAATATGGATGCGGCATATGAGAATATGTATGAGTAGTAATGCTTTTTCTCGATCCTGAAAGCCAAAGCGTGACGTGAGACGGCATTTATGTAGAAGAGCAATGCCGCGGTGAAATAGATAAGGGTACGTTTGTAGAATTCAAATCCGAATATGTAGATTTTATCGGTAAGGAAGTAGTCGTAAGCAATCAACCAGAATCCGACAAGCACGAAGAGAGCGATGGCAATACGGCGGAACCGCTTTTCATCTCCCAAGAGCCCAGCGATATAGAGCGCTTCGGCCTGGAGGAGCCACCCTATCGAAACCCAGTTGCCGCCTAACAGGCCGAAATACATGGCCATGGTCGTGGATAGCACCCCGAGAATCAGAAAAAGGGTGTAAAGCTTGGCGTACTTCCAGGAATATGCGAGGTAAGACAGGATTGCATAAGCCGCGGCCAGCACGGCAAAGAAATACCAGGCGAGTTCCCGGTGCTCCGTCCCCAAGTGGTATCTCGCAATCAGCACAAAGAGGAAATAGTTTATGGCGGCTATCCCCAGGGTGAGCGCTTCGCGCCTCGATGTCTTCGGTTTTGTCAGGATCGAGCTGATATTGAAAATCAACCAGTAAATAATCAGGATGGATAGACCGGTCCAGAATTCGCTGCCGTAAATCCGGGCCCTGAAGAATGGAATCCATGGGAGCAGCCATATGAAGTAGGTGACATAGCAGGCGATTGTCCCGAAGACTGCCAACCAATACCACTGCATTTTGCGGATAATGAATAATATGGACACTGCGAGGACGGCTGTAGCAATAAGGCTGAAAAAGGTTTGGTATTGGTAGGCGAATTTTATGGAAATAACAATAGTTGCGAATGCGATGAAATATGTTATCGCTGTCAGCGTTTGAGACTTGTAGCGGAGGGAGTGGATTATCATCCCCGTTGCGATGCCCATAAGGAGGAACACATCAATCGATGGATCCTCGATGAGCTTTAACGGGGCGGGGAGGTAATGGAGCAGGAATGTGGCGATGTACAGTCCGGCCCATCCCCCTGCGATCATGGCCTTCGCCCAGTTGGAATATTTTTCCTTGGGCTCGAAGAAGATACCTAAGCCGAGCATAAGAAAACAGGCGGCATATACCGCCACAATTTTCCCCGCCGGTCCGAGGGCTTTGAACCCAAGGCTCAGGAGGTAGCCGAGGCCTACGACAACTATGAAGGCGCCGATTCTTGCGCCCCATATTCCTGCCTTGGTCTCCAATTCGCCCCAGTCGAATTTCTTCCGTGGCGGGGGAGGAGGAGGTGGGGGGGATAGCCGTAGGACCTTTTTCGGCTCCATTTTGCCTTTTACGTCTTCAGGAAGTTCCCCGTGCCCGGTATTTTCCATCGCATGCCTCCCGAATTCGGGCGATACTGTTTCGCCTTTACTAAACAGCTTGACTACATCCTCGAACGCAGGCAGCGTCCCAATCAAGACTATGACTTTCCAGAGGAATTCGCTTGCCGCTTCCTGGGAAACTATCATTGCACTTTTCTTGCCCCCATAGGCAATCATTGCGGGTACAGGGCGCAGTTCCGAGTCTTTATGTCGTAAAGCGCCTATTTGTCCGCGCAGGCCTGTTCTCTCAGCACACTGCTTGTAAAAACCAAGCACATGTTCGGGTCTATCGCCACAACGGAATTCAATCTCGAATGCTTTCGCGGCGAGTGTGGGATTCTCGACTATTTTAGGGTTTGCGTAGGGCGGTTCCCTTGCCGGATAGGGAAGGTATCCGACTTCACCCAGGAGCTTGAATTCTTCGAATTCCCTGCCGGGGGTAATGGCTGATAGTCGCCGAGCTTTCCCGGATATTGCGTAGTGAATCCCGATGATTAGAAGACTTACAAATATGAAGAGGAGCGCCAAACAACTGTTAAACATGATTGCCAATAGGTCGCTGACAATGAAAGCAACCAGTGCGGTGTTGAACTGACTCGTGGATTCCCTTCGCAGAATAGACCTGTAGGCAGCTATGCCCCAATATAGAATTTGTCCCAGGAGGGTCAAGTATAGGGCCAACCAAAGAAGGCAGTATCGTGAAGAATACGTTGTTCTAATCGGGTGAAAGATGAAATATGCAAGGAGTATGAGGGAGAGGAATAAGCAGACCATACCGGATACCGGGTCGCGCAAACAGAAACGGCCTACGATTCTCCCTGCTGCGAAAGGCAGCACCAGGACCGCAGCAAATAGGGCGCTTCCCAGAAGAATGGTAGCCGGGGCCGACTGCCATTCACCCCGCGTATACATCGCTCGGCTCCTTACCCTCGAATGAGAAACATTATATCAGCGAGGTTAAGGATTGCAAATTGTACTTAAATGGGGGTGTAAGGGCGAAGCATTTGCAGACAAATGCTTCGCCCCTACTTGGATTAATCACCTGTTCCTACCATCCGGCGATTATTGGAGATTCGCAACCGGCGGTTAATTCCGACGATGCGGAGCGGATTATTGTCTCGCATGCGATGATGAGCATTCGCAACCGATGGGCGATAGGGATGTCGCGGTTGGCATATTGGGTCCGGTCGGATGGTTGCAGTGAGGCGAGATAGGGCTGGATTTGGCTTGATAAGATGTTTTGGGCTTCCGCGAGGGTTTCCAGAGTGCGATTAAGTCCGGCTGAACGTGTCATCACTGCAGAAAGGTCATCATAGATACAAGCAAGCGTTTTATCATTTGAAGGTTCGGCGCTGTTGGTTTCCGGGGTCGGTTCAATATGCAAGAGTTTTTCCTTAGCATCGTTGCAGTGCTTATCAAACAGCGCAGTATCGGGTTCCATTTGCAGAGATTGATTCTTGGTAATGAAATCATTGACGGATGAAGCGCAGCGCAGGCCGCAGAAAATATCGCGCAGCAATTCATTACCCGGCAAGAGGCCCTCGGCTTTGCCGATACGGGCACATTCGCCGACGGCGAAGAGGCGGGAAATGTCGGTTTGAAAGTTTTCATCAGTAAATATACCGCCCATATACTTTGGCGGAGTAGACTGCCAACGTATAGAATGGGGTTCGGCCCATCCGGCGCCTCGAATATACGCCGAGATCATCGGGGGGAAATCATCGGATATGCCCAGGTGGTCGCCATAAGCGGCCAATGGCCCGCCGACTGCAAGGACGACGGCATCATAAGCGCAGGCGGCGACATCCATTGATTTGAGGTCGAGAGTAACCAGCCCACGGCAGACGCCGTCGGCATCGAGGACAAAATCAAGCACATCGAAATATTCGCGCTTGATGATTCTCCCCGATGTTTCCAACCGTCGGATTTGGTCGCACAGCACCCGATGAATCTGGCGTCCGGTTTCGTTCCAGGCGTAGGCGGCACGATGATATTCCGATGGCGGCTCAACACGAAAATCAAGTTTGGCGTCGGATGTACGGGTGAATGGAAGGCCGAGCTTCATAAGGAGGTCGAGAATTCCGGGGGCGTGTTCACACATCCGCATCGCGAAATCCGCATCGGCTTTTCCGGCTGATGCAGCCATCGTCTCTTCGAAGTGCACCTTGGTGGAATCCCCCTCGCCACGGGAATCGAGCGCGGCGTTTATTCCTTCAGTACTTGAGGGGATATAGCGTTCGACGGGGTGTGGGGAATGAAGCTCGACGGTGAACCCTGTGTCGGCAAGGGACATAGCGCACATTAGTGATGATATGTGTCTCCCGATGACAGCTATTTTGCGTGTGTTGTTCAAATTAGTTTTTAATTACCACCAAGTTGCGCACTGTTAATCCATTTACTGTAGGGGCAGACCCTTGTGTCTGCCGAAGTACGGGCGAACACATAGGTTCGCCCCTACGTGCCTTCATCCTCTCATCCATGCGGATATGGCCATACCGGATGCCCGGCGTAAAACGCCTGAATAGCGCCGATGCCGACGAACGCGAGAAGGAAAAAGAGCAGCGCGGCAATCCAGCCGGCGATACGTCGCGCCTTGTCGCTCAATGTGATACCCCAGGTGATGCAAGACGTCCATAAGCCATTAGCAAGATGAAACGCGACGGCGCTAACGCCCAATGTATAAAAAACCATGAATGAAGGGTCCTTCAGATGGGATTGGAGGAAGTCGTAGGCTGAAGATGTGAAAGCGTCCCTTCCCGCGGCGGTGAAACGAACGTGGCCCCAGATAAAGTAGAGGTGCAGGATGATGAAGAGCGCGAGGAAATAGCCGGTCAGGCGCTGAAGGGCGTAGCGCCAGTTGTCGGTGTAGGGGTATGTGAAGGGGTTGCTTTGGCCGCGAAGTGTGATGGCGATGCCGTATATCGCATGAAAGCCGAGGGGAATGATGATGAAGATAATCCCCAGCGGGAGTAGGAGGGGTATGCGGTTGATGAAGGCATAGATGGAATCATAAGATGGACGGCCGGCCATGGCTGATGCGGCGATGATGAGGTGCCAGACGGCGTATATGCCAAGGGGGACAATGCCGCTGATGCTGTGGAGGCGTCGGAGGATGAAGCGGGCGGGCAATCTGTTCACCAATTTTGAAGATGGTGATTCTTGCGGTTGTATTTCGCGGGATTCATCCACGACAACAATTGTAGGATGTATAAGGAATAGATTAAAGGGGGATATGGGAATTGGGGATTGGTATTGAATCGGAGAATCATCATAAATAATTTTCAGTAAGGCCGGCCATTTGTGACAGTGGGGGTGTTGAAAAAGTACCTTGGACCGGGCAGCGCGTATTTCTCGATTCTCGCACTGCCCTGGAAACCGCATATCACGGCATACGCCGCCCCCGGTACGCGGGGGATAGATATGCGGTACCCATTAAATCAATGTCACTCGGTTTCAGCGGGTTTGCCCTTAAACCACCCCTTACCGCATCTAAGTAATCGGAAAAGTGTTTAGGAGATAAGGAAGGCGGTATTTTATGAAAAGCAGAGTTTTTTTATTGGTTAATATTTTGCTGGCAGGGGTATTCATGTTGGGCTGTTCGAGCGGGAATGGGACGATGCCGACGGCACCGGAGGGGGTGTCGCCCCAGGCGGGGGATAAGGCTGCAAGCTCACATTATTGCTGGGGCGTATGGCAATTCACGTGCGACCCGGTTGCGGGTACGGTTGAGATAGCGAAGATGCGCGAGGCGGATTTGCATCTCAATGCGGTGCATTTCCTTGAACCACCGGCGAAGCTATATCTCACCCTCGAATCGCCGCCGCAATTTACGGGGAATGTGGTCGATGTCGATATCGGTTTGCGCCATCCCTTCCTGGGTCTCGTCCAATATACCGGCTTCGATGCTTGCGGGATACTCATCTCCCATGGCTCCATAAGCGGGTTCGCATCGGACCCGGACATCAGCATGCCCGGGCCCGGGAAGACGCGGCTTCTCAACGCCGACGGCTTCACGCGCTGGTGGAACCCGACCGAATTTCCACCGAATGAAAGTACGCCGATCCAGGGCTATAAGGATGGCCTGCTCGGCACCGAGGACGCCATAGCCGATTTCGATGCAACATTGAACGGGTACAAATATTTCGCCGACGACCTTGAGCCGAACGCCCCGGTTTCAAGTGTCGATGCTACATCCAGGGGATATTTCCTGGCGGGGAATAAGAATGTACGTCATTACAAAATCGATATGGGGGATTCGTTTGTGTTCAATTACGCGGTCGACGCGAACTGGGCGTACCCGGTCGGTCCGCCGCCAATCAGCGTACCCGATGATTTCCCGGCGAAGGCGAATCGCCCCGAGGCGTGGAATATAAGCGTGCATGAATTGGATAACACGCTCGCGTGGGAGGAAGGGGAAGCGCAGGGGCATCTGTTGGCGACGGTCGATGTATATGACTGGTTCGACGCGGGATTGAACGAGGTCACGGTTGAGAGCCTGGCGGGGATTGCACCGGTGAGCGCGACTGTGCCAATTGGGGGCGGGGAGGGCTATTCGACTTATGAGGTTGACCTGTCCGGCGAGAGCCTGACGGAATCCGGCGAGATAGATTTGCTTGTGACGGTCAGGTCGGAGAAGGCGGGGTACCAGGGATTGCTGCCGGGGAAATATATCTCGGCATATTTCATAAGTACAACACATGTAAAAGATAAGGTGATTAAATATAACTGGGTATTTGATGACGAGCAGACCCTCACCACGACGGTTGACATGGACCGTTCGCCGTCAATAATACAGGGGTCGGCATACCAGATAGACATCGGCTATACTCGTTTGCAGCTTCTCCCGACCGGCAGTACGCTGGCGACCTGCCAGATGCTTGCGAGCGATGATAACGGGTTGAGTTTTGTATATATGTGGTGCGCTAACTCGTATCACGGCGGGCAAGTGCTCATGGATTTGAAGTCCAGCCTTGATACGTTCGGGAATGCAGCATTTATGTACCAGTCATGGATATACCCATCGATGGAATTATGCCTCCACGCCTCCCTGGTGCGGGACCCGAATTTTTTCATTGGCGATAACCAGGGGATCTATCTGCCCAACACCGAGCATGCGGATGAAGTCATCTGGGCGGCGGACGATATGGTTGTATGTCTCGGCGACCGGCAGGGGGAGATTATGTACAAGAAGGGTAACTACCCATACAGCTGCATGTACAACCACGACTGGGTGGGGTGGTTTACCGCTCCTGAGATAGTGATTGTGGACAGCCCGGCGCGGTTGGGCGAGACGCGCTGCATATGCAAGGATGCTGCGGGGGCGATACATTTTGCATTTTTCGGGGGCGAGGACGGCCCGTGGATAAAGATGCTGACCAACAGCGACGGGTTGGGGGAAAATTGGGACACGGGTGTGTACATCACCGAAGGGTTAACTGATGAATATTCATCCCGTGTGGAACCGTCGCTTGTCATCGGTCCTGACGGGGAGTTTCACGCGACATTTGTCGGCATAATCGACCCGAAGCATTCCATCCTGTACGCATCATCCGGAGATGGCGTCGATTGGCCCGGCTATAAGCCTATCTACAGTAACCTTGAGGGTTATTTAGGGCAGGCGACTGTCGATGCGTTCAAATATGAAAAAGCCACGGTTGTTGTAATAAGTTTCGAGATGGATGGGGATATATGGTTTATCAATTCGATTGATGGCGGATTGACTTTCTCCGAGCCGGTGATGATTAGCGACGGCACGGGCAATTCGCTCGAGCCGGATATAAGGGCGGACGCGCAGGGTTATGTGCATTTCGCGTGGTCGGAGTTCGTCGAGAAGTTGGCGCAGGTGGACAACTACGACATTCATTACCGGAGGGCATATTTGGTGCCTGGGTAGCGGTGGCGGCACCCGAGAATGTCATGTTGTAGCGCAGGCGTCCCGTCTGCCTTTTTTTCATGCAGGCGAGACGCCTGCGCTACAACATCACTTTGTGACTAAAGATAAAGAAATAATTGTGCGACTCATGTAAGAAGCATCACAATCTTCATTACTGCAAAAGCGATAAGCCCGCATATCGGGAATGTGAGGATCCATGCGGTGACGATCTCCATCGTGACGCCCCATCGCACAGCGGAGAGGCGACGGGTGGCACCGACCCCAATGATTGCAGTGCTGATGGTATGGGTGGTGGACAATGGAACGCCCAAGTGAGTCGCTATCTGGATTACCGTGGCTGCGGCTGTCTCAGCAGCGAATCCATGGACGGGTTCCAGCTTGGTCATGCGTATGCCCATGGTTTTAACTATACGCCATCCCCCGGTGGCGGTACCTATCGCCATGACAATAGCGCATACAATCTTAACCCACAGGTCGATATGAAACTCATTCATTACCCCGCCGAGCACAAGCGCCAACGCGAAGATACCCATGAATTTCTGCCCGTCATTGCTACCGTGGCTAAAAGCCATGAAGCCGCTTGAAAAAACCTGCAGGACCCTAAATAGGGGATTGACCTTACCGGGGTTACTCCGTCGGAAGACCCACAGGATGATAACCATCAAGCAGAATCCACCCGCGAATCCTAAGACCGTGGAAAACACCAGACCGAGGCCGACCTTCTCCAAACCCGCCGGTATCAGGACATGCGTCCCTGATGTGGCCAGTGCGGCGCCGGTAAGCCCCGCCACTAATTCGTGAGTCTTGCTGGTCGGTAATCCATAATATGCGGCGAAGATGCTCCAGATGAGGATACTTACCGCTGCCGCGGCTATGCTGTAAAGCGTCACGGCTTCAGTCTGGACAATGCCTCTGCCTATCGTTTCGGCTACCGCCACCCCTGATAATGTGCCAAGGAAGTTCAAGACCGATGCCATTGCCAAGGCGCGGTATGGGGTAAGAACCCTGGTTGATACAACAGTAGCGATGGCATTTGGTGCATCGGTCCAACCATTTACGAACTCTCCACCAAGAACAAGCAACAGGACTATACAAAGGAGAGAATGATCAGGCATATTTCACAACCACGCTCTGGATGATGTTCGCAACATCCTCACACTTATCGATTGCCGATTCGAGTTTCTCGATGATTTCTTTCCATTTAATGAGTCTCACGGCGTCCGAATTTTCGTTCAACAGAATTGAGAGGGCCTCGCGGAAGTGCCTGTCGCCCTCGTTTTCAAGGCGGTTAATCTCGATGCAGTGGTCGAGTATTCTCCGGGAACGTTTCAGGTTTTTCAATCCCTTGATGGCTTTGCGTATCTCCTCCGACGCGGCGAGGATTATCTCCGCGAGCTTGATGGAGTTGGCGTCGGGGGCGCATACCTTGCACATCACTATCCTGTCCGCGACTTCCTCGGAAAGGTCGACTATATCATCGAGGCGTTGCACCAGCTCGTGGATATCTTCGCGGTCTATGGGGGTGATGAAAGTGCGGTTGAGCAAATCGACAATTTCGTGGGTGAGGATATCCCCCTCGTGCTCTATTTCAAGCACCTTTTTCGCCTTCTCGGGCACATTCTCAAAGTTCACCATAAGGTCGTAGAGCGCCTTTCCTCCCTCCACGACATTTTCGGAAATTTTTTCGAGGTAGAAGAAGAATCTGTCTTCGCGCGGTATCAGGCCCATATCAGTACACTCCGATAACGGTTTTATAGATCAAGGAAATTATACAGTACCGGTTTGCATATAAAAATTTTCCTCGGCCATTTTCCTGAATACAAAGATGCCGGCACGACCGGTCATCTGAAATAAAAATGGACAAGCAACCCAAAGGGAATCAGGTAAAGGGCGAACAACCACAGGCGGTTGCGCAGGATTACCCCCTTCAGAATATATACAGCCAGCAAAGCCAGGCAGAATGTGATGACGAATGTCGCTGCCAGGGGGGCTGCTTCGCCGCCTAAATTCGATAACGCACCCGGTTCGGAGACGGCGTCATAGAGCCACGCGAGGATGATGGTGGGTATCGACAGCAGGAAAGAGAAGCGGAATGCCGCCGGTGCTTTCAGGCCGATGAATAGGGCGGCGACGATTGTTATCCCCGACCGTGAAATACCGGGGGTGATGGCTATGCCTTGCGCTACGCCGATAAGCAGGGCATGCCAGATACGCAAGTCCCCTTCCGACATCGTCCCTTCGCGCTTGAAAGATACGGCGGCGAGGAATATGGCGGTAACAATGAATGCAGCGCCGACGAGGCGGACATCGGAGAAAACATCCTCGAACCCTTTTTTGAAAAGGAAATAAACGACGGTTGTAGAGATAAGGCCGATGATTATCATCAATATAAGCTGCGATGCGGCATGGCGGTCCTTGGGCGCGCGCGGGGCAAACAGGTCGCGGGAAATGGAAGCTATATCACGGCGGAAGAAGACGAGTACGGCTAATATTGTGGGCAGGTGGAGGAAGATGTCGAGGCTCGTATATTTTTCGGTGTCAGCCCATTTGAAGAGGGATTGTACAACGATGAGGTGCCCGGTGGAGCTTACGGGAAGGAATTCCGTAAGCCCTTGAACGACGCCGAGGAGAAGGATTTGCCACCAGTTCATGAGTCTACCTTGCCTGTCACAACAAAGTGGAAATTTTAGCATAAGAGGGATTAGGATGCCGGTTGGAAAACCGGCGTACCCAGTAGAGAAGACACGCCCATTCTCGAAGATTCGAATGGGCGTGGCACCAATCGTGGATTGTGGGGCGGCACAAGTCGTTCTTGTTTTGGTGAACACTCGACTATGACAAGTCACCGGTCTATAATTAGGGCCAGCAGGGAAGCATGGAGTACCTACAGCAAATCGCAACCTTGCATGGCGCAGTATTGTTTGTGCTTATGCTTATCTCCATATCGGCTATGGGGCGTATATTCGCCATACTCGGCGACCTGCGTGCCCAGGGTGCAGCCATTGATGACCTGGTGCCGCACTTGCGTGCCGCGCTGAGCGCGAGGAATTTTGCAAAGGCCGCTGTAGCTGCCGCGAGCGGAGACGGATGCATCGGGCGGCTGATGGCGGCCATACTCAGCGAACCGACCCGCGATGCGGGGCGTATGCGGTTGATTTATAAGATGAATATTGATAGCGAGCTTCGGGTACGGCTTGCGAATCTTATTCCATTGAGGAGTTCGGCGGTCCTGTCGCTCATCGTTGGTGTTGGAGGGGGGATTGGGATATGGGGCCTTGGCAATGCCGATTTTGACACGGCGCTTAGGCGGGGGGTTGTGGTGGGGGTTGCGGGGATTGTAATATCAACATACGCGGCTATTTTTCATTTATTGTTGAAACGCAGGGAAATCGAGTTAAATGACAACATCGCGGCGGAGGCCCTGAAGTTGATTGATACGGCGACGCGGGCAGGTGAGGAGTTGGTCGGTTAGGATGGCCTGATATTTTGTTTTGCGATATTAGCGGGGGCGAAGCATCTTGCAGACAAAATGCTTCGCCCCTACTTAGCTCGAAAGTACGAAGATGGCTTTAGATATACGAAATTCGGTAAAGGGATACATTTTACCTGTTAAGCTTCAGGTCAGGGAAACCACTGAAGCCGGCTGGGGGGGGTTATGCAGGTAGTGGTTGTCGGTGCAGGTCCTGCCGGGTGTATCGCGGCTGAAGCCCTTGCCGCGAGGGGTGCGCGCACAATCCTTATAGAGAAGGATTTGGGGAGGGACAAGGCATGCGCCGGGGGCATACCATCGCTCGTGGTCGAGGAATTCGGCATCCCACAGGAAATCCTTGAGAGGACTTTTAATGTGGTTCACTTCATCGGGCCCAGCCTTGTACGTGTTCCGATGCGCTTTCCCAAGGGGATGTACATGGCCACCGTCAACAGGCGGAAGTTCGACGGCTACCTGCTGAAACGCGCCCAGGCCGCCACGGTAATCACGGTTTCCGGCCGGTTCATGGAATACGAAGCCGGGAGCCGGCTTAAAGTGCGTTACAAAACCGACGACGGCACGATATACACGGCGTTCGCTGATTTCATTATCGGCGCCGACGGCGCAATGAGCCGCGTGGGCTTCCAGACTTTCGGCACCAATCTGCCGCAGGTGGCCGCGATGCAGGAAGAATTCAAGCTTGATAAAACATCCCTGTCGCATTTTTACGATCACAGTGAATTTTACTACGCATCACGAATCAGCCCGGATTATTACGGGTGGATTTTTCCGCACGCCGATACCATAGCCCTTGGAGTGGGGACGACTTATGAGCATGCCGACAAGCTCGAGGATTATCTGGCGGAACTCAAGCGTATCAACGGAAGTTTCCTCTCGGGGGCGAAATCGGCCGGGCGTTCAGCGGCGGTAATCCCCAAGGCAATGTATGCCGCCCCCGGGAAGGGGAATGTCCTGCTGTGCGGGGATGCCGCGGGGTTTGTACTTCCCGGATGCGGAGAGGGGATTTTCTTCGCGATGGAGTCCGGGCGTCGCGCCGCGAAGGCCATACTCGAAGCCCCTCGCAAGGGTTACAGCGATGCAGTGCGCAAATACGGCGAAGGGCTGAAGGAAGATTACGGGCCCATTTTCGATTACTTCAAACACGTCGAGAAGATAGCCTTCAAGGATGATGGAACCCGAGAGACATTCGTAAGGGTTCTCAGGGACACCACACTCGGTACACATGTTCTGAAAGTATTCGCATTGAAAAAGAAGGAGAACCGGCCGCTGCTGTGGAAGGTAAAAACGGCTCTACAGCTCTTTTTCCTGAGGCGGATGGCAAGGCGGTATATCGAGGGGGGACATGATATACTGCCGGAGAAGTGACATTTTCCTTAATTTAGGACATTATTAGAATTAATATAACAGGTGGAAATGATAGGAGGTTGATATGAAAAACTACACGATGAGGGTTGTACCCATCACCCTTTTGGCTGTTTTCTTACTCGTGGGGCTTAGCCTTCCAGCGAGGTCCGTTTTCTGGTCAAGCCATGAGCTGGAGAATATAGAATGCGTTGCGGAGGGCAATGAAGCGCATGTCAACGCAACCCTTCTTGGGACATTTTCCCAGGTTTATAACGCCGTATGCGCAGGCGACCAGTTCGACTGGTATATCATCCCGCTTCCCGGGGATGTGCTTTGGGGGGGAAATATAAGCTGCTTTGCCGATGGCCCGGGTTTAGTGGTGCGGCTTTATATTGACACGGGAACAGGGCTTACGCAGCTGAAGGAGGAAAGCCCGGCATTGGATACGGAAGGAGGGGGGGACCTTTATGTTTTGAACTGGAATCTTCTCGACATCGCCACGGCAGAAGGGCATGCCGCTGGGCCGGCGGGGAATTATTATATTCGAGTTACCTACTATTCCGGCTACCCGGGAGATCACCCCTATCTGCTCGGTTTGCATCTACGTCCCGAGGCGTTCAATCCTTCACCGTTCAACAGCAGCGCCACGGCGCGTACTCTCTCCCCGGGCATAACACAGTACGGGCATCTCAGCCCCGGTGACCCCAACGATTTCTTCACGTTTGACATAGGGCCGGGGCAATCGGGAACGGGCATCATATTCGGCGAGCTCTTATACGGCGGCCCGGTTATGTTGGTGGAATTGGATGGTGATTCGGATAGTTCGGACAGTTCGGACGGTCCGGGGGGCATGAAATTAAAAAAGAAAGTGAAAGTGATGCCGCATACCGAAATAAGGCTGTACAACGCCTCGGAGAGCCTCATTACAAGTACAACGGTTACATCCGGCAGCCCGGCATACATCGATCCATCGTCATCCCCCCTTGCTCCGGGCAAGTATTACATCGAGTTTAGACATTTCGGTTCTTTCCCCCCGGATGGGGAAATATATTACAAATTATTCAACCACATCTTAGCTCCCAATACTGGGGGGTGGGGGGCTGATGCAAATAACGACAAAGCAACGGCAGCAGCTATCACAGATGGGACGTCGATAAGCAGTTCGGTATACTGGCCGCGCGACTGGTACGATTATTTCTCGTTCACTTCACCTTATTATTACCTTGGGGATATCGACATCGAGCCGTTATTCAATCCGTTCAAGACAGAGACATTTTTTATGGGCCCCGGGGATTCGTATTACTGGGGTAACTGGCTTCCTGGAAAGGGAATTTCAAACAAGTTCAACCCGCTTGCGGCGGGTAATTACTATTTTGTCATAGGCGATCTTCATAACGAAGTAACACCTGTGGATTATACGATTACTTTTTACCCGCATGGTGCGCCGATGACAGGGCCTGTTGGGCATATGACGTGGGAAACGGCGAATGCCATTGTCCCGCTTATTGCAGCCGATGGGGATTACAATTTTGATGCTGATGTCTCAATCGATTTCCAGCCCGGGGTACAGGATGTTTATTATTCCACGCTAACGGTGCCGACAAATCAGTTCTTGGTGGGTTTTTACGACATATACGGTTCGCGGCCGAATTACCGTTTGCGCCTCGGCCAGTTGGGACCTGGTGGGACGCCAACCTGGGCGCCGGCGCTGAATCCGAACGCGGCCGGGAAGCTTACCATCGATATGGATTATAAATATTTATCTTCGCCGGGGACATATTTCATAAAGGTCGAGATGCTCGATTCGAGTCCCGGGCGGATGCGTCTTCTGATAGACAACTATACCCGTATAACCGAATGCGCGGCGGATGAGAATAACACCTATGACCAGGGAGATGATTTGAAGAGGATTAATCGGCATGGGGTCTATACACAGGACGGGGAGTTCTGCCCTCCATTGGATTCGGTTGACTGGTATTACTTCAATTCGGGGCTTTTCGACGAAGCGAAGGGGCCGAAGCAGCATCTGAGGTTACGCGGAGGGGCGGATGGCATGAAGATGGAATTGTATGACAGTGCCTTCAATTTCTTAGGGGACGCTGAAGTAACGGAGGTCGGCGGTTATGCCATGATAGACCTTGACGGCGGGACAATCGTTCCGGATGCCATGTATTACGTCAAGGTTATGGCCGATGATACGGAGCAAAGAGTGCAGATATACGAGCTGGTATTGCGTAACGATCTGAGTTTTGCATTCCCCTTGGGAAGGCTTTACGAGTATCAGAAGTTGAAGTTGGGCCCGTGGCTTTATGAAGCGCCGGCCTTGGGGTTAGGGCATTCGCCGGTGGAGGGATTGGTTTAAACGATATCGCTTTCGAAGTCATTGAATACAGAACGGCCGGGAAATCCCGGCCGCTTTTATTGCTGATTATTCGCAAGGCTCATCTGAAATCGCGCCACAGGCCGACGACGACGCCGCGTATCTCGCCGCCTTTGACAGGGTCGAACGGCATGGAGTCAAGCTTTTCATTTTCCGGTTTCAGGAAATATTTCGCGCCCTTCTTGATGAGGCGCTTGATGGTGTATTCCTCCTCAAGCCCCTGGACTTTGGCCAGGACGATATCGCCCACATCGGCTGTAGTCTGTTTGCGCACAACAATTTTATCCCCGGGGAAGATGCCGCTTTCAATCATCGAATCACCGTCGACTTCGACCATGTAAAGTCGTCCGGATGACGGCACCAAGTCGGAGGAAATCACGAAATAGCCATCCATCTCTTCTTCGCGGTGGCTCGTGGGACCTGCGGCGATACGTCCTGCCATGGGTATCCGGGTTACCGGGGCATCACCGGCGGGGTTCTCCTCGGATGGCGCTAATAGCGCAATCGCCCTGCTGCCTTTCCCCGCGCGTTTTATCCAGCCCTTTCGCGACAGCGCCCTCAGATGGTCGTGCGCCGATTTGATGTTGAACTTGAACTGCTTGCTTATCTCGCGGATGGAGGGGATGAAGCCGTGCTCACGTCGGAAATCGATCAAGAAGTCGAAGACCTCCCGCTGGCGATCAGTCAGTTTTTTAAGTTCTGCCACAATGGGCCTCCGTAATCTTAGATTCCGGTAATACCCCACCCCCCAACATTTGTATGTTATCATCTTTTGTTCCCCTTGTAAACAACGGGGGCCGGATTTTCCAAAAATTTTTCCGGGCAGGTTGAAGGTTTCTAATTTTAATGGTATATATGACCGGAACCCTTCGAGGAGATGGGCCGAAGTAGAATGGAAAGGCTGAATAGAAATAAGTACTTGAATGCCCTTTGCTCCTGGTGCAGTCATAGAGCGATAAAACGGCTTGCCCAGAGAGCATTCTGGCCAACTTTATAAGGTAAAACATAGATAAAGTTGTAATCATAAGCCGCCAATTAATTCCAGCGGCTTTTTTGTTTTCTTGGCAAATTACGATACTATTTCAGCTTTGGCTGAAGGCTTCAGGAGATTGACATGGAAGATAAAAAACAGAAGCGAGCGAAGAGGCGAGTGGTTACGGGGATACGTCCCACGGGGCCGCTGCACCTCGGGCACCTCTACGGCAACATACGGCAGATGATAGAGCTTACCGAGACCCACGACTGTTTCTACTTCTCGGCCGATTATCATGTGCTGACCGATAAAGCCGAACGGTTGGAGCTTAGCGATTTGGTCGAGGATAATCTCGTCGACCTTATCGCGTGCGGGTTGGATCCGTCGAAGTGCACGTTGTTCAGGCAATCGGATATACCGCAGATACCGGAGTTCAACCTTATACTCTCCATGGTCACGCCCGTGGGGTTGTTGGAACGATGCCCGTTGTACAGGGAGCAGGTGAAGGAGCTCGGGATAGATAACCCGAGCTATGGGCTGCTGGGTTATCCCGTATTGCAGACGGCTGATATATGCATGTATCGGGGCGAAATCGTACCGGTAGGCGAAGACCAGTTGCCGAATCTATATATCTCCGCCGATATCGCGGGGACGTTCAGGTTCAGGTATGGCGATATATTCCCGGTGCCGGAGGCGAAGATAATGGAAGTTTTCGCGCGCATACCGGGGACGGATAACAGGAAGATGTCGAAGTCATACGGCAACGCGATAAATATATCCTACGATGAGGAAACGACGCGGAAGCTGATTCTGACATATTACACCGACCCGAAGAAGCCGCGTAAGGGGGATGTGGGGCATCCGGACGAATGCCCGGTGTTTTACCTGCACCGGCTTTATTTGGAAGGGGAACCGCTCGGGGTGGTGCGTCGCGGGTGCGAGGATGGGGGGCGTATGTGCTACGATTGCAAGGAGGAGCTTGCATCGGAAGTGAATGAAGCGTTAAGACCGATAAGATTAAGGCGTGAAGAGTTGAAGGGTAACAGGGATGAATTGCACGGGATACTTGATAAGGGTGCCAAGAAGGCTCGGAAGGTAGCGGCGGAGGTGCTGGGTGAGTGCAGGAAGGCGATTGGGATTGAGAGGATGTAAATATGCAGCCTTGCGGTCTCGACATTCCTTGGCCAGGATCCTCCCCTTGACAGCGCAAAAAAAGAATGGTAAGAAGAAGTAGAAGGCAATACAAAACATACTTCGAGATCGACAGGAGGGTTGACAATGGCCCGGATCATGATTGTTATGATGCTGGGGGGCCTGATTTGGATTACAGGGTGTGAGCTTGCCCATGCCCCGGAAGTGGTCGATTTGTCGAAGAAAGACATGTGCTACTTTTGGGCCGGCGAGATCGACATCGATGCGGATTATGAACGTACAGATGGTCACCAAGCAGCGAGCAATGCTCTTTCAGCCTGGTGCTGGTCCCCGACTTGCCTGCAAAATATTAACTTGATTCTTGGCGAGGACGTAAGTCAAGGCCTTAGAAAGAAATTCAATGATCTTATGAACGAATGTCAAGGCTGTTTTCCAACAGCCAGTGTCCGCGGCCGGGTGATGTACCTTAAGAAAGTTCAGGATATCTGCGATAAATACCCGCAATACCGTCGTCGTGAAGCCTGAGCCAATAAACGCGGCTGATTTGAGGAGGTATTCAATGAGATTAAATCATTTATTCGCCGGGATGTTGTGTTTCTTCCTGCTTTCGGTTCAGAGTTGCACCGGGCATGCGAAGAATAATATATCACGTGGCGGTCAGAGCGAACCTTGCCCACATTTCACTTCAGTGTCCTGGCCGGCGCCTTACAGCATATTGCCTGAAGGCCGGTTGGTTATAACAGGCAATCTCCAGTGCCCGGCAGGTTACTTTGAGGAGATGCCTATAGACGTTTCGATGTACCCTGTTGCTTTCATCGAACCACCCCTTGCTTTATCTCTGAACCCTCCCCCAAGCCATCAAGCTCTACAAGCCGCCCTCGAGGCGAACCCCAAAGTGCAGGAATTGATATTGATAGCGCGAACAGATTTGCTCAGGCGTGTTACTGAAGGCCCTTTTAACGATAAAGAGAGCTTGGATGACTATACAAAGGGATTGGCCAGCCATGCTATCTTTTCTGAAGCGTTTGATGAGTATAACTATGTGAATTTCCAGACGGGAGATTTCAGGATAGACTTTGACCAGACAGCCCGCTTAACACCAGGGGACACGCTCCTTATGGTAGAGGGTATAGACGCTTTGGGCAGCATTTGTATAGAGATGAATATATTTTCCATCGCTGATCTTGCTCCGGAGTCTCTTGCCGAGCTTGATGCAGCCTCTATTGCTCATGCGCAAAGGTTGGTTGGCTTGGGAAACGCTGTAATACAGGTCCTTCGTGTATCCGGTGACAACCGTACCATCGACATAGCACTCCTCCAGCCGTTTCTACCTTTCATCAACGAAGCCTACGGCGATGGTTATCACAAATGGGACTGGGATAGCGCGGTAATTCATCTAAGGGCTGCTACCGATGCCGCCAGCACCGGCATATCCAATCCCACAGTCAGGTTATTTTACAAAACGGTAGTGAATGCTTTTTGTCACTTCTATGAATTCAGCAATTTCAAGTATTGGATAAGTCACTTCGTTGAGATCCCGCCTGGGATGGACCTTCTGGAGAAAAACGAGGAAGCAGTTGACTACACTATATCGCAACTGACGGAGTTCCAAGAACAGTATATCGTTACTGTTCGGGGTGGAGGAGCCCTGGAAGTCACTATTATAATAAATCAATCCAATGAGCTTGCGGCCCAATTCTCCATAATCGCAGATCCTCATGCTGCTCTCGTCGTCGTTGGGTTTATCGGGGAACATAATATCACTGTCGAAGACTATAATCCTTATGTCATTGAATTGCTGAAGATATTTGAAGACGAGGGCATCCCGTGGCCTCCCGCTGTGACCGTGTAAGTAATAGAATTGGGGACGGTCCTCACCCAACCTGCCGTTTTAGGACCGTCCCCAATTAAAAGATATACTGTTGACGCATAAATCCCCCCGCTATATCATTCCTCCAAAAAAGGATGTGACATCGTGAACCGCTTGACCGTAGTCCTTCTGATTCTGCTCTGCGGGGCAATCATCGTCTGCCCCGGGTGCAAAGCCCCCGAGAACAAGATCACCATAGCGTTTGTGCCGAGCGTCGAGAGCCAGACAATCATCGAGCAGCTTGCGGCGTTTGATGCGGATTTGTCGGCGCGGCTCGGGACGAAGGTCAAGAGCGATGTGATGCCGAATTACGCCGCCTGCGTAGAGGCGATGGGCACCGGTCAGGTGGATGTGGCGTTCCTGCCGCCAATGGCGTATGTGCTGGGGCATTCGCGATATGGTATAGATGTGCTTTTGAAAGTGGAGCGAAAAGGGAAGACGGTTTACCGGGGGGAAATTATCGTACGAAATGATTCAGGCATAAATACAATTGAAGATTTGGAGGGTAAGAAGATAGCGTTCGTGGAGGCGTCGAGCGCATCGGGGCATCTTTACGCCAAGGCGCTGCTGAGGGAACACGGCATCGATGTCGACAAGGAGAAGGACGCGGTGCTGTTCACGGGGTCGCATCCGAGCGTAGTGCAGGCGGTGCTGCAGGGGACGGTCGATGCGGGGGCGTGTTACGAGGATGCGCGGGACCAGGTGAAGGATATCGCTCCGGGGGTCATGGAAGAGACTAAAATTATCGCTTACACCGCCGATATACCGGCGGACACGGTGAGCGTAAGGCGCGAGGTGCCGTCGGAGTTGCGGGGTAGGATTGCAGAGGCGCTTAAGGAGATGGCCACGGGGAAGGAGGGGGTTTTGTACGCCATATACCAGATTGAGAAATTGCATGATGCGACTGATGCGGATTATGAACCGTTGAGGGAGGTCGGGAAGACGTTGGGCATTGACTTCGCGGAGTATGTTGATAAGAAATGATAAGGATGGTAACCCACGAAATGGGATTCGTGGGTTACATTTATTCGGCTACGAAATGGGATTCGTGGGTTACATTTATTTAACCAGGGAATGGGATTCGTGGGTTACATCTATTCGGCCATGAAATGGGATTCGCGGGTTACATTTATTTAATGAGATGTGGAGCAGGCTTTCCAGCCTGCTTTATTTAGATAAATCTGAAATATTTTTGTGTGGAGTATATTTGCTTTAATTATGCAGGCGGGACGCCTGCGCTACAAACAGAAAGGGCAGGCGGGACGCCTGCGCTACAATGAGAAAAAAATAGCAGGTCAGGAGCCTGCTATTTGAGTTTACAAATAAACAAATTAACAAACAATCCTACCAGTCGGCAGGGATATCCACCCAATAGCGATACTGGTCACTGTCAAGGTCAATTGACTCCAAGCGTTTCGTCGTGTTCGATAAGTCCATGGCCTGATAGCGTGTGTCGCACTGGTCGAAGTTGACTGAAATATCCTCAAGGAGCAGGGTCAGGCGCCGGTAGGCGTTGCAGAAATATCCTGCTGGTTGCTGATATGTCATGTACCAGTTCAGGCGGCAGGCTTCGAGGGCTGGGTTTGTCGAATCAAGCTCGATATCAGCATGTGGCCAGGGGTCGGGATATACAGACCAATAACTGTACGGCACGCGGTTCCTGATGTAATCGCCGAAACGGTCATAGACGTCAATGCGAACACCCGGCCAAGCGGGCGTGTAGATACCGTTCACGCAGTCGGATGTGATATACATGCTTTCAGTGGAATGTAACACCTGTATATCGAAGACATGCTTGGCGGCGGCAATGTCAGGCAACTTGTGCGTCCATATATCAACGAGTTTGTAGGAATTATCATCGCCCTTGTTATATTGATGCGCCCAGTAAGTGCCACCCGCGTCCTGTGTAACCACCCAAAGGTCGTCACCGATATCGAAGTCAGCGGCCCAGAATTCCTCGCCGGACGGGGCACTGAGGTCCTTGATTTGTACACCTGTTGAACTGATTATATGAATAACAGTCTTATCGCTATCGGAAGCCCATGCCACGCGGTCGTCTGAGCCGCAGTCAAGCGAATAGACGACGCCGGTTACGCCGGTATCGAGGGTTACTACAGGGTTGAGTTGTGGAGGGTAGTAGCCGCCGGGGGCTTGGTCCATGTCGAAGCCCACGATATCATCGCCGTTCTGCATAATCCAATAATTGTCGTTGTACATATGGTCGGTTGCGCGCTTGTCGTAATTCTCTTCGGATGAATCGAGGTCACCGGTGTTCCATGTGGCGGAGAGATGGCGGTCGTTCTTACCGGCGCAGTCGCATACGAGGATGCCGATGTTGTCATCATCTGTCGTGCCTTCCTCGTTCTCCACCGTGAGTTTAATAGAGTAAAGGCCAGCGGTGGTGTACAAGTGATTCACAAACTCACCTTTTGCAGTAGGCGATGAATCACCAAAATCCCATGTGTAGTCAACAATGGCGAATCCGTTTTCATCGTATGAACGAGTGCCGTTGAAATAGACCGTGGTGTTTGGGGCGATTTCGTATTTGTCCGCATCGGCGAGGGCAATCAACTCGCCGGTCACAGGGGGTGTGGTGCCGACAGCAACATTCACGGTGAAATATGCAGAAACAGTTTTGCCGGGAAGTAAGTCCTGGTAACCCACAGCTTCGCTCTCGATGGTTACCAGCAAGTCAATAGAGCCCTGTGCGGGCGTCGCGCCGATTACATCGACTGCGTAAGTGGAAAAACCATCGCCACCAGCCGAGGGTGATATCGTGGTGACGGGTGGGAAGTTTCCCGTTGATTCAACTTTCACTTTATTTGCAGATGCGTTGAACCAGTCATAGACATCAATTGAGAGGCTTAGGTCACCGCCATTGGATGTGCCATCATTCCACAGCGTATTGGACACTTCGGCAGCCGAGATGCGATAGGCCTCAACCCTGTTTGCGCCGGGGCCGAAATCATCGGGAATTTGCCACGGTTTCGGGCCGGTGGGGAATTGCCAATTTGCATCTACAGCATAGTTGAAGATAAGTCCCTCGGAGCCAAGTTCGATTGTGTAATGCCTTATATTTTTCTGCCCTGCACTGAACATACCTCGTTTTTCAAGGGTAATGCCCGTGAGGCTTTCATCGGCGTCCAAATCGTCGCAGAAATATTTATAGGCGTTAAGGGTGCTGTTGTAATGGGCGGAGGAGTCGGGCGTACCGAGCAGGCCGTCCTTGTATGAGAGCATGGTGTTGTCGTTTGGGAACTCGGCAGGGTTCCACCAGCGGGTGTAACCGTCGGGGTTGAGGAGGCGTGTGTCGCCCTTGCCAGCCATGCGAAGGTCGGGGTCGTCGAAGCCGGTAATCGAGCCGTTGGTTATCAATACCCCGCATACATCGAACCCTGTGAATTTGTTGAAACCGAGGAACGGATTTCTCAGGCTGATGTCCGCATTTATGGTTTTGCCGTTGAATTGGAGGCTTTCAAGGGTAAGGTTGACAAGCGGGGGTGGCTCAAGGAATTGAAGCGCGTTGAGGTGGAAGTCGCCGGCGCGTATTGGGATTATTTCCAGCGTTTGCGCGGCGGGGTCGGCCTTGAATTGCCAGAGGCCCCAGAATTGGTGCATATCGGGGGTTCGTTCTATGGCGGTTCCGTCGGCGGGAGGGATAACCGCCCCGCGGTCGGAGGCGGAACATCCGATGGTTAGCGCCACTAAGGTCAAAAGCAGCATTAATGGAATCAAGCGAGTCATTTTCAAACCCTCCAGCAAAATCATAATACGGCCTACCATACCATGAATATGGATGATTTTTTCCATATATATGATATACCGAAAAAGCGTTATTCCCAATGGGTGTCCTGAAATACCTGATGTTGTCGTGCAGGCTGCCAACGTGCTTGGTTTAGATAAATCTGGAATATTTTTATGTGGAGTATATTTGCCTTAATCATGCAGGCGGGACGCCTGCGCTACAAAAGGAGCGTATCAAGCGGTATTCGAATGAGGTCCGCTCCCTAACGGTCGCGGTTCGGATAGGACATTGGATGTATCTCGAATGAGGTCCGCTCCCTAACGGTCGCGGTTCGGATAAGTTATTGGATGTAGCCCAACCCCTGCAATTCCTCTTTCAGCTTTTTTTCTTCTTCGGGGGATAGTTTGCGCGTGGTTGCAGGGCCGGGTTTTGAAGGGCCGGATGTGATGCGCGGGGGGTTTGCGTTATACCATTCGGGGTCGAAGAGGCCCTTAAGGGGGATGCCATCCATGTCGTCGGGGATATCGAGGCCCATGGCGTGCAATATGGTGGGGGCAAGGTCGATAATTCGAGCGCCTTCAACAAGTTGCCCTGGTATAGCGTTCGGTTTTTCAATAAGTTGCCCTTGAATGCTATTCGGTGCTTCTATATGTTTTCCTTGTAAATTATTTGGAGATGATGTGTTGCTCTGTTCGTGATAGAAGGGATGGCCGGATGCGATGCATATGCCATACATCGCGTGGATGGATTGATACTTCTGGACGAACATTGGATGCTCGCGGCCCTCATACAGTTCTTCTTTTTCGGGGGCGAAGCTCGTGCGCGTGAAGACGCCGGGCTGCAGTCGGACTATCAAATCCGGGGCGCGCTCCACAAAGGGGCCCTGGTAAAGCTCTTCACGCCTTTGGACTTTGTCGACAACGCGGTTGCCGCCGGGGGTAGTCCATCCGAGGAGCGCGGCGGAGATTTCATCGCATAGTTCCTCATATTGCTTGCCGGCCTCGATTACTCCCTGCGGTTCACGGCCCTTTACGTTCAGGAATATGCTTCCATAGGAACCAACCGCGAACGCGCGGGTGCGGGAAAAATCCACGGCGCTCATGTCGGGCACATTCCACAGGGCAGTCAGTTTATGTGAAATTCCGGGCAGAAGCCTTTTAAGAGGTTCCTTGATGCTTTTTGGGAGGGTGCGTTGTATAGCAAGGGACGATTTTCGCGCAATGCTGCGTACGACTTTGCCGAGGGTCATATCCGGAGGGGGTTTGCCGCCGGGGAAAAATGCGAGGTAACCCTTATCGGCTAAGAAGCGGTTTAACCCGACAGCCAATTCAAGCCCCTGCGCGCCGTGGTCGCTCAGGATGAGGACAGGGACATCGCCCATTCGCTCAATGAAAGCCCCCAAGCCGGCATCGGCGGTTTCATACACGCGCGCGATGAGGTCGGCGAATGCGGGGTCGGTTCCCTCGGTGCCGCGCTCGTACGCATCGCGCCAATAAAGGTGTTGCGCGATGTCGGTGGAGCCGTAAACCATAACGAACAAATCGGGGTTGAATTCACCCATGAGGAGTAGGCCGGCGTTGGTATGCGCCTGTGCCATACGCAGCACAGCTTTGGCGATGGTCTCTCGGCCCCTGTCATAGGGTGGCGCGATTGCATAGCCCGGACATTTCTCTAAAATCATTTTGCGGAGGTTCGGGGGATATGTGAATTGCACCTGGAGGTTAGGGGTGCCCATGCCGCTGACCATAGCGCCGTTGACCGGGCGTGGCGGATATGTCAGGGGGACATTGAGGCTTACTACGCGGCGGTCGGCGTCGCTCAATATGTCTATGAAATCCCGGCCCGAGCGTTCGGCAAGGGTTACGAGGCGGAATTTGTAGGTATTCTCGACCCGGGCGAAGAAATCGAATATGCCATGCTTGCCGGGATTCTTGCCGGTGAGGAAACTGGTCCACGCGAGCGGGGTTAAAGGATGGACGGTGCTCTCAAGGGGGCCGTGGGCGCCTTGGGAGAGGAGCTTCGACAGATTGGGGAGTCGGCCGGATTGGATAAGGGGGGAGATGACATCGAACCCGGCGCCGTCAAGGCCGACAATGAGCAGCTTGGTTTTTTGGGAAGGTTTCAATGGCGGATCATATAGAAATTGTTAACAGACAATCGGACAGCGGCAAAGCTGTCGAGCACCCACATCCTCGAAGATGAGCCTTCGCCAAGGCTACGGCTCACAAGCTCGGCTGTGGGCGGCACCCGGACTCGGTGAATCATATTTGAGATATCAAGACCACGGCCAGCCTTCGGAGACTCAGGCAGGCCGTGCCACACAGTGATTTTTATTTTGTAATCCCACGTATGAAAATAATATTGAAGAAAAATGTATCATATTCAAATCCGGCCTTTTGAAATATCCTCTATGCACTCTTCTTCGAGCTTGTAGCGCATAAGGAACCACAGTGTGCCGACGAGGAGTAGTACCGGGAATGCATAGCTCCATGTTCCGAGAATGGGATAATATGCGCGGTCGGGGACAATCGGTTCGTCGATTATGACGAACGGGTCGTCGGTCAGCTCCTCGCCAAGGCGGTGAAATTCCAGCCTCCGGCCCCAGAACCACAGGGTGACTTCGTCCATGGTTTGTTTGCGCATCAGCCAGGTTATGTCTTCCTCGAAGCCGGGCAAAGCTTGCACCTTGGTTTTGAGCTTGGCTGCCTGTCCGGACCAGAATTCATTTCGCGCCTTGGCTTCGAGGCTACGCATTGTCAATGTGTTCAGCGATGTCTCAACGGCGCCCAGGGAATAGCGCTTGATGAGCTTTTCGGTTACATCCATAACCCGCTTCAACTCGACTACTTGCGGGTTGTCCGGTGTATATTCATACCGCAGTTCGGCCAATTTTTTCTCGCCATCGGCATAGAGGGACTTGAGGAAAACGAGGACATAGTCAAAGAGGGCTTCGGTTACAGGGGAGAATTTTTCCCCCTTGCCCGCGGTGTCCATTTCGAATTTTATCCTCTCCATTGCGGCTTCATAGCCGCGAATCTCAGCGGTTGAGAGCAGCTTGGCTTTTTCGGCATAAAGGTAGTCCATAATATCCTGCGCAGCGCCCCTTTTGACGGCTATCTTGTTTTTAGCGCGAAGTTGCTCGTCAATCTTCGCCTCAACTTGCGCGAGTTCTTCGGCGCGACGGTTGTAAACCTCCTGGATGGCGTCCGCCACGCTGTAGCGCCAATAGAGGCCGGAGAAATATTTTTCGAATTCATCGGCGTAAAGTGAGGTTATTTCCCTTGCGAGTTCGGGGGTATCGGCGGCATAGGCGATGGTCATGGACTTGGTATCGGGGTGCATCTCGAACATAAGATGTGCATGAAAGTCATCGAACCATTCTCTGTAATCGGGATATTCCTTGGGATCATACAGCCGTTCCTTGAAGTTGCCGCGTTCGATGACACGCCCGGTGACTTTGTTGCTTGCGACTACGCTTGGTATGTCATAGGTGAGTGAGTAGATGTCGTCCTCAAGGAATATGGGCAGGGGGTTGGAGAATAGTTTGAGGAACTCGAACCGTACCGGCATCTCGGTCGATTTGAATGCGAGCTCGGTTTCGGCTTTATATGTAGTTCTTGCGGCATGTGTGGCAATCCAGGAATAGATGAGGGCGGCAAGTGCGAAGAGCACTACCCGCCACAGGTAGCGGCGTATGAAGAGCCATCTTTTTTGCGCGACCGAATCCATCATAGCTTTCCCACGAACGTATTATCATAGCATAATAAGATTGCACCCTTAAATTCGCATCCGCCTATAGCCGGTGGCAATCGCGTATAACCTCGAAGATGAGCCTTCGCCAAGGCTACGGCTCACAAGTTCGGCTATGGGCGGCAGCCGCCCTGCAGGTAAAAAAGAGCGGCCGGCCTAAGTGGCCGGCCAGCTGCCGAATGGGTGGCCGCGATTTAAATTTCTAACCCTCCTCTTCCGCTCACCTCCTCAAGTGCGGAAGCCGCCCCTATGCACCGCTGTGACCATGTTGGGGATGACGCGATGCTTCAGGTTGTCAGCGGCGATTTTTTCACAGATGGTGGGTTGTATTTTTATTTTATCATTTGGCCAGCCACAGGATGTGCATCGCGAGCCCAGTTCGCAGTCAGCCATACCTCCCCCGCAAACCGGGCAGCGGGTATCCGACCAGCCCCAATAGGCCCACACCATCTCCTCATCAGCCACTTCGACCCTCCTCGTTGCGGCTTCCCAGGTTCTTCAATGTCCCCCGAAAAATAAAAGCCGGGCGTCTTTCGATGACTCCCGGCCCTGGGTTCCATCACTGCGGATGCGGCATAGCATCCGGATGGTTTCATTGATATTAACTCGTATTAATTCATTCGGCATTATTTGCAATATATTAAGCCTTAAAGAAAATACTTTTAATGTTTTAATTAAAGCTTCTAACAAGAAGGGGACAGCCCTTGGGACGGTCCCCATTCAGGTTGTAGCTTGAAGTTACATATTGCGTTTTGGGACAGTCCCAGGGCAGTCCCCAATTACCCCCCTCGGGTGCCGCCCACAGCCGAGTCTGCGAGGATGTGGGTGATTAAATTGGGTAAACTTAATTAGTAAATACTATAATGTGAAACACCCACAAGCTCGAAGATGAGCCTTCGCCAAGGCTACGGCTCACCTGCTCGCTTGCGGACGCCAATAGCAATAGTGTTTTCAATGAAAACAATGAATCTTCCAATGATGACAATATTGCCTTCAGTGAAAACGATGGTGATTTCGATGATAACGATGAAAAACTCCCCCGGGTTCAGTTTGTACCGCTTGGATTGGTTTTATCCGTGGGACCAAGGAGCTTGTCCAGCTCAGGCTGGGACATCTTGTAATCCGCAGGCAGTGTGAAAGTCTGGCTTGAAGGCGACGGGAGCTGGCCGCCATAAATATGCTTGCCGTCGAAATATATCCATGTGTTCTCGGGTTTGCCGAGCATCACGAGGAAAAACCTGAGCGGGCCGAACTCCTTGGAATCGCCCTGTTTCATAAGCCCATTGAACATGACACCCTCCGGGCCGCTGACCCTGGCCCAGCAGTCGCCGTTGGTATCGATGCGCAGTGTATGCTCATCCAAAGCGCCCGCAATTTGCGAGTGGATGTCCCCTAAATCGGCGCTGGGACCTACTGCGTTAGCGATTTTTTTATTCATATCGTCGCTAAGCGTTGCGGCATCAGGGAGGATATCTATCACAAGCTCATCATTCGGTTTCACGACCGGCCCGGTTGCGGGCGGTCTCCTGAGCCGCCCCACACCCCAGACTATCAGCCATATGACGACGGCTACGAAAACCAACAGAAGCAGGCCGCGCCAGATGACGCGGACATAACGGGCTGTATCCCATACATCCTCCGCGGGTTCGCGCACCATGCGGTCGGACATCTGCGCAGCTTTAGGCCTTTCACGGGTAAGTCGATAATAGAGGTCTTCGTGGCCGAGGTATTCGAGGTAGGTCTTGAAATAATGCCGCTGGTATATCTCCCCCGGGATGAGATCATAGTTCTCTTCCTCGAAAGCGCGAAGGTAAACGTCTTTTATACGCGTTTCCTCCGAAGCAGTCTCAAGGCTGATGCCTTTGCGTACACGCTCGTTTCGCAGGAATTCCCCGAGCCTCAATGGTGGCATACCTCCGGTAGAATTATAAAATTATATCAGCACATATCAGAAGGGGCAAACGTGGCGGAGGGGGTTTTGAAAATACCGTCCCTCGGCGCTCGATATTCAGCAGGATGCCGAGAAAAGTCATTTATTGTTAAAAGCACGCTGGGGAATACCCCTGTTGCAATTCATTACAAGTAAAAGGAAGCAATAATCAATCTGCAACATCGCTGTCCACCCCCTGCTTCTTCGTTTGGCCTTCCCGAATTTTACAAGAATTTTAGAACCTGAGATTTTATCGGCTTTGGCGTTCGATAACAGGTAAATCAGAGTTCACCACATTTTATTTTGGCAAGATTTTTGTTAATAGAAAAGCAATGGCTCTTTAGCCAGGGAAAATCCAGAATCCAAACTGATAAGGCAAGCCGGATACCGAGACCCGGCTGCTAAAAAGGGTGAAGTTTTGATTGCATCTCAACGGGGAAGGGCGGGGCATCAGCGCGCATAAGTTGTCAGCAATGTAGAAACTTCTTGAATCCGTAATGTCTTGGGGGTTTAGGCGCCCCCACATTAAATAACAAAAATCACTTTGGAAGACGGAGGACCGACAATGGCTGATTATCACAAAAGAATGGGTGTACTGCTTGCAGCGATTTTGCTGACGGCATTCGCCCTCGGATGTTCCGGCAGCATGTCATCGGTTGTCCCGGAGGACCAGAATTCATCCGGTTCATGGAATCAACCTCGGGATATTACCGTGACTGATGCGCCGGGGAGGGATTTGTTGGGGATTTATGGGTTTGACTTCGATGAGGAAGCTGTCGCTCTGACACCAATCGATATGCGGCAGCTCCAGGCTCACTTCAACGTCAACAACATTGTAAAGCCGCCTAACTGCGGTGGCGAGGGGTGCCTGACTTATGACATCATAAGCTGGGACCCAATCACCCGCATGCTCACCCTCGATGCCACACTTGAAAACCCGACACAACTTACCGGCTATGATGTACGCCTTATCTTCAGGAACTTCACGAAACGCAGCCTTGTTAATGCAGATTCCTACACCACCAATTTCGACCCGGAAGGGGCAATCAATCCATTCATAGCTTTCGGCAAAAATAATGCAAACCGCGCTTTCGGCCCAACCCCGACCCAGATTATCGAACCGGTGCAAATTTATTGGCCGGCAGGATCAGCCGGGTTCCTGCTGAACATCGTCGAGGCTTGCTGGCCGGGGCATTGTTTCGAGCCGTATGAGATCAACAAGATAAAAACGACCGGCCCTATTCCGCCAGGGGGGAGCACAACGATTTACTGCGATGTCTGGGACTGGCAGGCCAATGTTGAGTCGGTTATGGCTAATACCAAGACGATTACCGGCGGGTGGACATACTTTGTTCCCATGGCTATAGGCAATACATGGATGGGTGTTGTGGAGAACAGTCAGAATGTCCCTCCCGGTGATTACCCCTGCTGGATTGTTGCTTATTCGCCTGATCCCAAGGGGAGCTTGTATACGCAGCTATACAACAAGGTAATAATAACTATCGCGAAGAGCGGGTGGCAGCTGAAATCGTTCATGCAACTCCCACCAACAGACTGCTCCCTTGACATCGGTGTAATAGGCGGCTATGGGGATTGGGTTCACGCCTCGAACATCCTTATGGCCAGCGTTGACCCTTCAGGGATTAGTGACGCCTGCGCGGCCATCGATGCATACACTCCCTATTATGCTGCGTCGGCACTTTATAAAAGCTTGGTTAACCTCGACCCGACAAATAATACTTATCAACCATACCCCGCCATACGCATCGATGCCACATACGACGGCGCCGCTGGTTGGACCAACTCCGATATCGAGACATGGTATGACCAGCCCGGCTATACTCCGCCTGGGGGACTTCCCAACTATTGGATTTATTCCAACATCGATAACAAAACCAACTTCAATTTCAATTGGCCCAACGACCACAGGCATTTCCGATTGCCGTACGAACCCGATACATACTTCTTCCCGATAGATGTCAGCGACGATTTCAACAGTTACCAATATGCCTTGTTTGTAGATCCTAACGGGACAGACGCCCTTCCGGCAGGGTTCAGAGGAGCTCCAGAAAGCAATTATCTCAACGACGATATCGTTTACTATACATCCCTTGCCAAATTCATCGGGCCCGGCCCCGGCCAGATCGAGCCCGGCTATGACATAGGCGGCATCGATGCCTGGCAGATACCATCCGCCATTCCCATGGGAATTTGCCGCATGTTTATCCTCGAGCACGGCGCCGATTGGGGAGTCGAGGCATTCGATATCACTGATACCGCTCCCGGATGGGGATTTGACGATGTGAAGTGGGTGTTTCATACCGGCGTGGCAGGATTCTGGATGCCGAAGGACTGCGAGCTGTTACCCACAAACACTGAATTTGCGCCAAACCCGGACAGCCCGACACTGTGCGTGCTGGTTGTTGACGGAACCGGGATCGGTAACGTGAATTTCTATGACGCGCAGGACGGCGCCTACATCGGCAATCTCACGACTTTAGGAAGCGGATTGCCTGACCCGCCCCTTGTCAACGACCCGCAGTTTATCGACAATGATGATGGCCTATTCGAGATACATGTGATGCAATCCGGCCCGGTGGCATGTGTATTCAACTGGGCATGATGCCTTGGTTCTCAAGTTGTTTCAACTCTCACATATTCAAGCGCACTAATTGTGGCACCCTTCGACTCTTGTTGAAGGGTGCCTCTTTTCTTAAAGTAAGGGCGAAGCATTTTGCAGACAAGACGCTTCGCCCTTACTTTCGTTGTTACCCGACATAAATACCCCAAAGATAGTGCCCCAACAGGGCCGTAAAGAAACCCACTACGGCGCCGGCAGCTATCTCCATGGGTGTATGCCCCAAAAGCTCGGTCATCTTCTGCCATTTTTCGCGGTGTATGCCCCCTCCCGATGTAAGTTCCTCGAACAGGAGATTGATGGCCTCGGCGTGCTTGCCCGCCTCCTGCCGCAGGTTGGCGGCGTCGTACATGACAATCATCGAAAGCATTGCCCCGAACGCAAAATATGGGTGGCTCAGGCCGTAAATAAGGGCCACGGCGGTCGTGAACCCGATAACGGGCGCGGTATGCGTGCTCGGTAACCCGCCCGTACCGATCAGCCGTACGAGGAGAAGCTTCCTGTCAACTGCCAAGGTAATCAATACCTTAAGCGTAGCGCTGATAGCCCATGCCGCAGCGGCTATCCAGAAGGGTTCATTCAGGAACAGTGCTCTCCAGCTTATATCAGGTTCTGTCAAGCTTATGCCTCACTCAAAATCTTTAAGTTCACCCGAATCCTCCACTATCTTCACTCTACCCTCCGCATCATCGAGAAGCTTCGAGCAATGCTCCCCCAATAATTTCGCCTCGTCATACAGGTTCAGCGAACCCTCGAGATCAACCTGCTCGGATTCGAGCTTCTCGATGATTGCCTCCAAGCGGGACAATGCCTCTTCGAACTTCATCCCACTTATGCTTTTCTTGAGCTTATCAATATTTTTCATTTCAGCCATAATATCTACTCTCCTGGCCCAAAGTTGGGACGGGCTTGATGTTGAAAAAGTTACATTACTTAGGAGCGGGGTGTCCTCACCCGCATGCGGGCTGGAAGGGCCTGTTGAAAAAGTACTTGAGACCGGGTGGCGCACATCTATTGATGTGCGCGGTACCCCTGGAAGCCGCATATCACGGCATACGCCGCAACCGCTACGCGGTTGATAGATATGCGCTACCCATTCAAACCCACTTTTTCAACAGGCCCACCCTTGTCCCGAAACCAGATACATCGCGCTAATTCCTTCTCCCCTTCCCCCGATAATATTGTTCCCTCAGTTCCTTCTCGCTTTTGATACGCCTTGAAACATAGCCGCCCCGGTGCTTCTCGGCGTTAAGCTGCTCCCGTTCCCACCTTCGGTCGTCGGACCGCACTTTCAGGCGGTAGATTATATATGCGGGTATTCCTATAAATGGAAGGATGATGAGAAACGGCACCCAGAGCCACAGGCTATCCCCTGTTTCCGATACCCTCCAGACAACATAGATTGCGCATAAAACGCCCGCGGTAACAAGAAACCGCATAAGGCACGAGAAATATGCATACCGGGTATAGTAATCAGTCATAGTGAATCAATCCTCCTCCTCTTAACGGACTGTCCAAAAGGAAAGAAGTTGCATCAAGCTCTTCCCCGAACATAAAAACATCAAAACCCCGGCTTTTTGAGCCGGGGTTTCGCAGGAGTTCTGAAGGGTTGATGTTTACTTTGGCCAAAGATCACATCGTTTTATATCTCGCATCGTCTCATACACATTCGAGCCAGGTTACTCCGATTGGCGGAGCGCCATATCTTATATCACTCGGCTTTCAAGTCTGCGAATCTTCCCGTGAAAGCGAGTTCTACAGTGATGATGACGTTCTCTGTAATGGAGTCATAAGAGACCCAGCCGTTAAGGCCCATGTGTTTCATCCAATCGTAGTAAATCCCACCCGAAATGATGTTATCCTCGTTATCGTTCAGGCCGTAATAATCGACAGCGAATTTCAAATCATCCCTCCACTTGTAATCGAAGCCCCCGAAGACGGAGTTGTCGCCTTCGAGCCCTGAGGCATTGTGGGCTAACCCGAGATAGCCGTTAAGCTTGTCGAAGTTCTTCCCGATTACAATGTAGGGGATAGGTTCGCTGACAATTCGTGCCTTGGTGCCGATGACATTATCCACGCCTATCGCAAGAGAGACGGGGAAGTTGTTGGCTTCTTCATCGAACACCTTGTATTTAGCATCCATTGTGAACGGGCCGACGGCTCGTTCAACATTGAACGCTAAACCGATTTCAAGGTTCTTGTAGAGATTTGCGTAGAAATCATTCGTGAGGAAGCGCCCATCCTCAGCCCAGAAAGCCGTGAACTCCTCATTGGATACCTGGAGGGCGAGGTCCCACTCGAAAGTGCCGTTCTCAACCACTTCGGTTGTCCAGATGGTGTTCAGGTCGGTCCCATGAGCATAGGCAGCTGTTCCCCATAACAACGATGCGAAAATGGCCAAAGCTGCAACCAGAGCAAACCTTCTCATTGAAACTCCTCCTTAAAAAAAGAGTTAAAAGGTTTAAAGACAAAATATACTAATCAAATTTAACTTCCGCAGTATATCACCACATGCTGCGAAAATCCATTCGGTCAACTCCCACTCACCCTTGCATTTCGGCTTTCAATCTTAATCAGATTTTATATTAATATCCACTAAGCCGCGGATTTTTTATCCTCACGGGGCTACTTTTATCTCCTCCTTCAGCAGTGTTGCCTCAGGATATTGCCGTCCCAGTCGGCAATAGTAAATCAGGAATTTCACCGGCTGTCAACTCGATTTATCATTCCGGCATCATGGAGTATTTTGCGATGGTCGAACCCCAATTCAACCTCCGAAGGGTCGGGGAAAACCTTCACTTCGGACGCATCGGTATCCGCCTTAAGCTCCCCCCCGGCGGGTATTGCAACATAGACGGCGCTTACCGAATGCCCCCTTGGGTCGCGCTCGGGGTCGGAGTAGACCCCAAGCAGGCGCACTATCTCAACCTCCAACCCCGTTTCCTCAAGGACCTCCCGTCTGCATGCGTTTTCGGTGGTTTCCCCTACTTCCACGAATCCGCCGGGGAGCGCCCACATCCCCTGGAAGGGTGGATTTTTCCTCCTTATAAGCACCACCCCTTCCGATGTAACCACAACCGCATCTACCGTAAGTTTGGGCGTAACCGGCTCCACGCTTCACCTCTTCAATTTCCCGGATAATTCATCGGCGCACCCTCTGTCTCTATTAATGCCCCTCCCGGAATGGGTGTCCCAAAAAGGCCACTTTCGGGACTGTCCCAAAAAAGCCCTTTTTTGGACTGTCCCTGATTTACAGCTTGTGCTATAATTCACCAATATAAAATCTCTTAAAATTTGTTTTAGTTTCCCCAAATATTGAACCAGGAGGCACCAGATGGAAGCCCTCAACAGGTTCTTCAAGTTAAAGGAAAACGGCACCGATGTCCGCACCGAGGTCATCGCAGGTATCACCACCTTCATGACGATGGCTTATATCATCTTCGTCCAGCCCTTCATATTATCGAAGGCAGGCATGCCGCCCGATGCAGTCATGGTCGCCACGTGCCTTTCATCCGCCCTGACCACAATATTAATGGCCCTATGGGCGCGATACCCAATCGCCCTTGCACCAGGCATGGGGGAAAATTTTTTCTTCGCCTTCACCGTGGTATTGGTGATGGGATTGACATGGCAGCAGGCCCTGGCCTCAGTCTTCATTGCAGGGGCTGTTTTCACGGTCATCTCATTCACCAAGATGCGCCATGCTTTGGTCGAAGCGCTCCCAGACAGCATAAAATACGCAATGGGGGCAGGCATCGGCATTTTCATAGCCTTCATCGGCATGAAGGATATGGGGCTTATAGTGCGCGACAACGCAGCCGACGCGGTAATCAAGATGGGTCCGCTAAATGCGCTGCCTGTCATTCTTGGGGTCATAGGATTGGCCCTTACTGCGATATTGATGGTGCGCAGAGTCAAAGGGGCAATACTCATCGGGATTGTTTTTACTTATATCCTCTTCCTCCTCTTCAAGCTTATAAGCTTTACAACCGTGGGAGGGCAAGCTCTTGTAAGCCTTCCACCCTCGGTAGCGCCGGTGTTCATGAAATTCGACTTCTCCCAATTTTTCACCCTTAAGTTCCTCTTGGTGACAATCATATTCATCTACATGGACGTTTTCGATACTACAGGCACGCTTATCGCGGTTGCAGGACGGGCGGGTTTCCTCAAGGATGGCAAGCTCGAAAGGGCTACCCAGGCATTCGCCACTGACGCAATCGGTACATCCCTTGGCGCTTGCCTTGGTACCAGCTCGGTGCAGAGCTTCGTCGAATCGGCCGCGGGAGTGGAGAGCGGCGGACGCACCGGGCTTACAGGGATCGTCGTCGCAATATTCTTTCTCCTGGCCATGTTCTTTAACCCGATCGTCAAGACGATCGGCGGGGGGGTGCAGATTCCCCAGGTGCCCTCAATTACTGCGCTCGGCTCGGAACAAAACGTGTTCAACATCAACCCCATCCTTGGGCCGGCGCTCGTTGTCGTGGGCGCGATGATGGCCAGTGCTCTTAAACGTGTGGACTGGGATGATAACACCCTGGCGATTCCTGCTTTCCTTATCATTATTGGCATACCGCTGACATTCTCAATTACCGACGGCTTGGGAATGGGATTCATAGCATTAGCCATTCTGAAATTGGTGAAACCGGATGTCGGTAAACCGCGCCCGTGGGTCATTTACATCTTAGGTGTGCTTTTCATCCTGAATTTCATACTTCGGCATGTCTGGTAAGGATGATTCTCTTAAAATTTATTTTAATTTCCCCGATACTTGAACCAGGAGGCACCAGATGGAAGCCCTCAACAGGTTCTTCAAGTTAAAGGAAAACGGCACCGATGTCCGCACCGAGGTCATCGCAGGTATCACCACCTTCATGACGATGGCTTATATCATCTTCGTCCAGCCATTCATCCTGAAGAATGCCGGGATGGACGAAGGCGCGGTCATGGTTGCCACGTGCGTGTCCTCTGCAATCGCCACAATATTGATGGGCCTATGGGCACGCTACCCCATCGCCCTCGCTCCAGGCATGGGGGAAAACTTCTTCTTCGCCTTCACCGTAGTGCTCGGTATGAGGATGAACTGGGAGCAAGCCCTCGCGGCAGTATTAATCTCCGGCATCCTGTTCCTTATCATTTCCTTCCTGAGGGTACGCCACATGCTTATCGAGGCCATCCCCGACAGCATAAAGTACGCCATAGGCGCCGGCATCGGTATCTTCATAGCCTTCATCGGCATGAAGGATATGGGCCTCATTATACGCAATGACGCGCCCGATGCGATTATTATGTTAGGCCCGATAAAGCAATTGCCGGTAGTTCTCGGCATCATCGGCCTTATACTTACGATTGCCCTGATGGTGCGCAGGATGAAGGGCGCAATCCTGATAGGCATCATCTTCACCTACATCCTATTCCTCCTCTTCGGCTGGGTTAATTTCCCAACGGGGGGAGGCCAGACACTGGTAAGCGCGCCGCCATCGCTGGCTCCCGTTTTCTTCAAGTTCGACTTCACGAATTTCTTCACCCTCAATTTCCTCGTCGTCGTAATCATCTTCCTCTTCATGGACCTGTTCGATACCACCGGCACTCTGATAGCAGTAGGGGCCAGGGCGGGGCTGCTTAAGGATGGCAAGCTTGAAAGGGCAACGCCTGCCTTCGCTTCCGATGCCATCGGCACCGTGGCCGGGGCATGCTTGGGCACAAGCACCGTAACCAGCTACATCGAATCGGCCGCAGGTGTCGAGTCGGGCGGCAGGACGGGGCTTACAAGCATCGTTACAGCAATCTTCTTCCTGCTTGCCATGTTCTTCGCGCCCATTGTCAAAACCATCGGCGGGGGATTCCCCCTATGCATCGGCGGAAGCGCCGAACCAATATGTAATATCAACCCCATACTCGGCCCCGCACTGGTGGCGGTCGGCGCGATGATGGCAAGCGCCCTGAGAAAGGTCGACTGGGATGACTACACCGTCTCCATCCCGGCGTTCCTCATACTCATCACGATCCCGCTGACATTCTCAATCACCGACGGTTTGGGAATCGGTTTCGTCGCTTTAGCCATCCTCAAGCTCGTGAAGCCGGATAAAGACAAACCACGACCATGGTTGATTTACATTCTCGGGCTGCTTTTCATACTGCGGTTCGCGTTGTTGCCGCTTACTTAATTGGTCAATAATCAGGGCGGAGCGTTTTGTCCGCAAAATGCTTCGCCCCTACTTTGATTCAGCCGATAAATAGCCATGGGGTTTAAATCTCTTTAACCGGAAAACGGAATCCGGTATATTGTCGCATGACAGGATAAGAAACGCGATTGAGCATGGCTGTTAAAATTCTCAAGGTTTTCATTTTGATAGGGATAATCACCCTAGTTCTTACGCCATTCTATTTATGGGTGCGTTCCGCCTTCGCTCCGGCAACCGCAAGCGCTGTAGCGGAAAATATTACACCGGTTGTGATTGGCACGACCAACCTGAGCGGGGCGATACTGCTGACCTTCCTCTACGCCATCCCCACCGCATTAATCGTCGCGTTCATACACACGCTTCTCGCCTTCGGGTTGGCATACGGCTTGGCGCGCGGACGTTTCCCCTTGCGGGAAGAATTGAGGCTGATATGCTTCTTCGCGCTGTTTGTCCCCGCGACACTGGTAATAGGCCCCCTGTACAGCTTCAACTCAACCGTCAGCCTGCAGGGGCATTTCGCTGCGATATTTTTCGCCGTGTGGTCGCTGCCGTGGCTTACCGCCCTGTTATATTTCTACCTCCTGCGGTTGCCCGAACGTATGGAGCTCTACGCCGCCGCAGACGGCATGACACCGAAGCAAATTCTCACCGAGCTTATTCTGCCTTATTCGTATAAAGGGTTAATCGCCATATTCCTCCTGTCATTCCTCATTAACTACCACTCCCTCTTCGCCGCGGCGACCGCCCTTCCCCACGAAGCATTCTTCTCATCACCATCCCCGGCATTCAGCTACCTTCCGGTCATGGTCTCAATCTTCCGCCAGCCGCCCGACATCATCCCCCCATCAGCAAAACTGCTCGCCGCCCTCATCTTCCAAATCCCATCATTCATCGTACTCCCCTTCCTCCTCATCTACGGCATGCCGATGCTGCGAACGATTCTTACGGGGAGGTTTGGGGTGAGAGCGAGAAAGGGTGTTGTGTGAGGGGAAAGATTTACCACCCAAATAATCCCAATATCCGAGCCGCGACCGTCAGGGAGCGACAACCCCACCCTTGATTATGTCATCACGGAATTATATTATTCGCCATATACATCAAAAAAAAATCCCGAGCCGCGACCGTTAGGGAGCGACAAAAATGGATATATTGCCTTTAGCATATCACATCACATTCACCTGCTATGGCGCCAGACTTCACGGAGATGAATCCGGCACCGTTGACCCTGAACATAATTTTCCCGGTACACCTTTCATTCCCCATACTCCTAAATTAGCCAAAATTAAACAATCCCGAATGAAACAAAAAACTTATGAAATGGACGCAACTCGTCGTCGAGCTGTATTGGAGGCTCTTAAAGAAACTTGTTCTTACCGTAATTGGCTTCTCCTTGCCGCCCATATAAGGCCCAAACATGTCCACGTTGTTGTCCAAGCTGCAACAGAACCTGGAAAAATCCTCAACGACTTGAAAGTTTATGCGAGTCGCAAGTTGAATCAAATGGCCATCGACTCCCCGAACCGCAAGCGTTGGGCAAGGCACGGGAGCACGAGATATTTATGGAAACAAGGAGATATGGAATCCGCTGTTCATTATGTCGTTTATGAACAAGGCGAACCAATGGAAGTGTATGAACATAAATGATTTTGTCGCTCCCTGACGGTCGCGGCTCGGGATTTTCTAATTATTTATGTAGTAAACCATTAATTCGAACATATATGAAATCATAGGTCGGATTGTCGCTCCCTGACGGTCGCGGCTCGGGATTCACCAATCCATCAGCCAGTCGTTGATAACATATTCCGGGCCGGGGATTTCGGGGTTGAGGTCGGAGACCGCCTCGCGGGCTTGCTTCAGTTCCTCTCCCAAATCGAAGAACCGCGCGGGCCGCGTGAAGTCGTTGATGAATTTACGCACCGACGGAAACTCGGGGATTTCACTCCTGACGAACTTGCTACCCATCTCGATAAACCGCTTCAAATCAAACGAGTTATACACAAGCTGCTCGTTTTTCTTCAGGTGCCCCTCTTTTTTGAAGAAGGCGTATGCCGACTCTATCTCCTTGAATTCATCGGGGTAGCGTTCCGGGTTGTATATTTTAACGAGCCTGAAATAATGCATCTCCGCTTCCTTGAACCCGTCCCCCTTGCGCAGATTCAGGCTCCAGTACGCCTTATTGGCGCTCATGATGTTGTCCCTGATAATATCGCGCTTGGCTTCTATCTGCTGGATTACACCGGACCGGAAGCTTATAAGGTGGTTATATATTTTCCGTGACTCCTCGAAAAGGAAATTGTACACCGGGCCGAATACCTGCTCTCCCCCTTTTTCGAGTTCATGTATCAATATATTGAAATGGCTGGCCGCCTCCTCTTCCTTGCCCAACAGCGTCTTTGCGAGCGCTAAATTCTGGTTGAGCATCCAGTTTGATGGGAAGATGGCCAATGCATACTCCCATTCCCTGCACGCGGATTCCAGGTTGCTGCCCTTGGCTTCGAGATACCCCTTCTGAAGCTGGAGATAAAGCTGGGCGACCTCGAGGTCTATCTCCCCGCTTGGTTTGATCCTGGCCAGAGCTCCCTGCGCTTCAGAGATGAAATAATGGTCGAGGAAATGCAGAAACAGGCTCAAGTTTATCTGGTTAAGTATATCCGGCAGCAAGTCGCCCGTATCTTTCAAGTCCTGGATATTGCGCCAGTGATGCAGCCCAACCTTCTCCTTATGCGCCTTTATGTTGAAAAGGCCAAGGAAGAAATCGGCTTCGAGCTTATCCTGATCACGCTCGAGATGCTTGAATGCCTTCTCGAAGAAATCTATACCTGTCGCGAATTCCCCGCCCTTGAGGAACAGCGAACCGATAAAACCAAGTGACAGTTTATGTTTAACCATGAGGGAGCTGTAATCCTGGGCTTTGAGGAAGGACGGGAATCCGGTTTCCTGCTGGTTCAGGTAGAAGGAGATAATACGGATGATGAAGGCATCCTCGATACGGCGTTTATGGGCGTACAGCCATTCTATATGGTCATTGCAGTCGAAATATTTACCCAACCTCACGAGGTTCAGCGCGGCGATGAGGCGTACCGACGGTTCTAAGCCGCCTAAACGGCGTCCGAGGTCAAGGGCGCGATCTATGTATTTCTGGGCGGATTTGTAGCGCCGGTTGAAATGCTCTATTAACCCTCCGAGGAAGAGCGACCCCGGTTCCTCGGTATACGCCTCGAGCACCGCCTGCACCCCGTCGAGTGCCCCCTTGGCGTTGCCGCTGACGAGCTGTTTAAGGTTTACAAGATATCCAAGCAACCCAAGCATTTTATTGAACGAGATTTCTTTCAACCCCAAGCTGAGCATGTTTGCGAAAGCCTGGACGGCGGTTCCGACGGCTTCGGCATCCAGCGCCTCAAGGACTTTCATCGCGTATGCCCCGCCCAGCGCATGCGCAAGGTTCTCATCCTCTCCGAGTTCTTTCCGCGCCCCCTCCAGCACTTCAATCGCTTCGGTTGTACGTTTGAGCCGGAGTAAGACAATGCCGCGCCTTGATTTAGCGAGCGCTGCAAGTTCCGGGTTGGTGGACTGGACTTGCGAGTAGTACTCAAGCGCCGCCTCATCCTTACCTTCGAGCTCCGCCAACATTCCCAACCGCAGCAAAGCCAAAGGATGTCCGGGATATTGGGCTTTCAGAATATCAAGCCCCTCTTGCGCTACGGCGGTATCGCCTCGTGCCATCTCTACCGCCGCTACGCGGTATGCATAAATCGGGTTACCGGGATTCTTCTTAAGGAGGTCATCGAAAATACTCGCCGCGGTTCGCAAATCACCGTTGGCGAAATAACTTACGCCAAGCAGATATTGCACAATCGGGTCATCATCACGCCCATACGCTACTTTGAATAACTCCAACGCTAAAGGGAATTGCCTCATCTTCAGGAAATGCCGTCCGATGAAAGTAAGCGCGCTGTTGACCTCCTTTGGCTTCATGCCGATGAATTCAAGCTTGGGGTCGCGCTTGAGGGCTTCGACTATAAACGGGTACGTTTTCGGGTCGTTGCTGCGTTTCTTCAAAAGGTATGGACACACCAGGCCCAAAACCGTTTTGTCCGTAGGGTGCCGAGTGAGATGCGCGATAAAAATATCTATTGCCTGGTCATCGACTTCTTTCAGGTCGACATAAATATTGGTCAGCACCTGAAGGACATCCTCATCACCGGTACGGTTATAAACCGATTCATAAAGCCGCCTCATACGCGCTTCGGCAATGTTCTTTCTCGCGTAGTGGGACGCGAGCAGGTTCTCTTCCGCCTCGGTTGCGATGCCATGTTCGTAGTTGAATTCATATACTACTACCGCTTCGTTATCCCCCGCCCCGGATATGGCCAAATGCTCGCCAAGGCGTCTCGCGATATCCTCCCTTAACTTCCACTGCACGCCGGAGTTGGTGAAAAGACCGCGCAGGAGTTTCGCTTCGTCGCCGCTCAGATGCTCCTTGCCCATTGCCATCTCGCCAAGGGCAATCATCACTTCAACGTCATCCGGGGAATTGGCAAGCTGTTTATGAAACACGGCGCGCGCAACATCATCCTCCCGACCACTATTAAGGAAACAGCGTGACAGTTGCTTGACCACATTGGGATGCACGTTTATCGGGTCATCGTTGAATGTTCTTTCATAGATAATCTCAGCCGTGCGGTCAAGCATTGCCTGCTCGGCATAGACTTCCGCGAGGTAGGATGTATTCTGCTTGAGGTGCGGGAAGACCTTGAACAACTCCTCGAACACCCTCACTGCCGTTTCATCACGACGTCCCTTCTTACGGTATGCCTCAGAAAGGAAGGTCAGCATCGTGGTCTTTTCGTCGTGGTCGCGCCAGGATACTTCGTAGACCTTATGCGACACATCGTCGATAGATCTCTCCCTCAGCAGGAATGGCAGCAGTTTGTCGGCGATTCCTTTTTCGGGCTTTCGATTGAAGGCCTCCTTCAGGTGCCTGACCATTTCCTCGTCATAACCGGGCTGTGCCGAGTAGATTTTAGTCAGGCCGCCGAAAATGAGCTTGTCGTCCGGGAATTCCTTGAGGGCGGTGCGAAGTACGCCGATTGACTCCTCCGGCGGTTCGCTCATCACCGCGTATGTTTGAGCCAAAGCTAAAAGGGTGTCCTTTTCTTTCGGGGCAATGCGAAACGCCCGTCTCAGGTGAGTAAGCAGGTCCTTGTCGAAGCGTTTGAGGGCAAGGGTGGTATGAGCCACACCCAACAATGCCGGGGGGAACTCAGGGGCTTTATCGAGGACCATCCTGTAGAGCCTGTCCGCCTCGACATCAACTCTGCCCGTCTTCTCATATATCCGGGCGAGCAGCTTAAGCAGGTTGATGTCATTCTTGCTGGTGGTAATGCCTTTCTTTAAAAGGGGGATGATTTCTTCCCCTGCCCTTTCGGCTATGTCGGTGAGCACGAGTACGAACTCACGGTGGCCGTCGGAAAGGTCGATCGCTTCCGATACCGAGTTGGACGCAGTTTCGGTATCACCGAGACGATAAGCGGCCTCGGCGAGGGCGAGGAGAAGGTTACGGCGCTGGTCAACGAACTTGGCCGCCTTAGCCTCAGGGATACCTTGAAGGCCCTCCTCGGCATGCTTACGCATAGCCTCGAAATCCTCAGCAGCCTTGGCCTCGCCGCATAGCTTTAATTTTCTGGCGAGGAACTTGGCCTTACCGAATGTAGGGAATTTTGCCATTGACCTGCATCACTACTTGCAGGATAATCCAGATATTACGGGGCATTCAAGAAACCCGCTTTCCGTCCCCTCCCCGCCATACACGCGGAAAGGCCGACTGCACCGTAAACCCTTCAATCTTTAATAAGCCCTGCAATTCTTAAACTGGAAATTTTATGGTAAAAATTCTTAATGGTCAAACATTTTGATGGCCGTAACCTGGTTTCCCTTCTCATTAAACGACACTTCATCCATAAGGCTCCGGATAAAATATAGCCCTCGCCCGGAGCCGCTGAGCAATTTGTCTTTATTCATAAGCATATCGAGACTGCGCCAGTCGAAACCGGGTCCGGAATCGGTGACGCGTATGCGAAACTCCTCCGGGGTCACCATGTACTCAAGCTGGATGGGCAGCTTCAAGTCCATCTGGTTCCCGTGGCATAAAGCGTTATCTATCAATTCATCCATTACCACATGCAAATCGCTGATTGATTCATGCGGGAGGTCCAACCCCCTCAATTCCGAGAGCATCATCATTTTCGCCATTGATATATCGACATCGGGGACTAAGATTGTATGCCATTCGGCGCGTCTCGCTTCAATCGCCACCGCCAGGATGTCATCTGTACGCTGCCCGCCGGCGCGTTCATCCTGTTCAAGCCACCCCATCAATTTGCCCAATAATTCCTCCCCCGACATATGGCGGTTGTTCTTGACGAATTCTATAAGCCGCCCTGACCCGAGCATGTCCCCCCCCGGACGCTTGAAATCTATCAACCCGTCCGTAAACAGGATGAGTTTGTCCCCCGCGCCGAAACTCATGCTCTCAGGTTTGTATTCCTCCCTCTTGCTTAACCCAAGCACAAGATGGCCCTTTTCAAAAATGCGCACGGAGCCGTCGGCTTCGCGTATAAGGATGGGGTTCGGATGCCCCGCGTTGACATACTTCAGTTCCCCCTTTCGCCCGTCGATTGTAAGGAAAATGGCGCTCGTCGGCGGTATGCCGCTCTCCCCCTTGATAATCATCCAGTTGAGGTATTCGGCGACATACTCGGGGGTGTAATAATTCGAGAGCACCGTCTGGAAGTGGGCGCTCAGGGCCATCATATTCAGCGCGGCGGGCAGCCCGTGCCCTTCCGCGTCGGCTATTGCGAAAAAAGCCACCTGGTCATTGACGCGATGCGCAAAAAAAATGTCCCCGCCGATTATATCGACCGCGATCAACCGCGATACGGCTTTAAGATAGTGGTTTTGAAACCGTTCCGGAATGAGTTTACCCTGGATAGTGCGGGCCATCTCAAGCTGTGATGTGAATTCCCGCTTATCCTCTGCGCTCGCTTCCTGTCTTTTGATATCCACGGCATCGTGGTATCCCCTTACCACCACGGCTAAGGAGTGACCATAAAAATCCTCAATGGCGGCCCATGCGTCGGTGAAATCCTCCTCCATCATCTCACGGATGAGCCGCATCATGACTTCCTGCAGCAAGTGATAGCCCACGACCACATCCTCGAGGGGCATGCGTCTCCCAGCAAGCGCCTCGCCAGTCCTGCGGGCGTTGTCCAGATGCAAGCGCGGTTCCCATCTGAGAAGCGTGTTGATAACCCTATCGACCACCGATTCAGCCATACCGGAAACCGCCAAGGCCATCTCACTTCCATCCCCGAAATATTCCCAGAAAGCCGCGCGCCATTCCTCGAGTACCCGGCCTTTATTGGCCCGGATTAATCCTCCCACCCTGTTGAATACATCCCGGTGTTCCGATAATTGCATCAAAAAGTGTTGGTGTTTGTGTTCCATAGCTTGTTTCGCCGAATGCCCCCTCCGGTGAATGTTCACAACGGGCTGGCCGCCTTTTGAGGACATATCGCCAATATTGATTATACTCCATTACGAATTGCGTAAGGGGTATTTTCCCATAATGAAATGAATTTAAGGAGTCGTAGCATTTAGCCGGATGGCACGGCTTGCCAGAGTCCGCGAGGGCCGGCCTTGCCATCCGCCGAGTAAAATCAGGAAGAAGACGCACCCGCTATAGTCACAAAAGCTTGAAACCCCCACCATGCTGTACCCTGATAATTTCAACCCCCGGTGAAAAAGCCGCTATCATCTCCGCGTTGGCCTTGGCCGCTTCATCGCCCGCAACCGCCTCGATGTCGTTCAAAACAACCGCTTTGATATGCATCCCTTTTTCTTTCAATATATGAATGGACAACAGGGAATGATTAATACATCCCAACTTGTTTGCAGCTACAAGGATTATCGGAAATCCCACCCCTGCCGCGAAATCGAGAACCGTTTCACTCTCCGTCAGCGGGACCATCAACCCGCCTGCGCCTTCAACAACAGCTACTTCATATTTGCCGGCCGTACGCCTTGTCCATTCCACCGCCGATTGAAGGTCAATTCTCACCCCAACCTTGCGCGCCGCAAGATACGGGCATCCCGCCAGTTCATAAGCATGCAATACATGACACTCGACATCGGCCCCCAATAAACCTCTAACCTCTCCGACGTCCGGTGACGCCAACTTCCCCTCAACATTCCTGCAACCCGTCTGAAACGGTTTTATATAGCCGGACACCCGGTTCTCCTGCGCCAAGTTCGCAAGAAGATGGGCAGCGATATATGTCTTCCCCACACCTGTATCGGTTCCGGCAATGAAATAACGATGCGCCAATATCGAACATCTCCCTCAGGTAATTTCGAATACATTCTTACTCGCTTGGAATAAAGCCATCTGTCTTTAGCTTACAAAATCCTTCCAATAATCTATCCATCATATCTCTTGTATGTCCCCGCATAATGCTGATGCGCAGTTTCGCTGTGCCCATGGGCACAGAGGGATAGCGTACCGGCACTACAAGCAAACCCATGCCAATCAGTTTTTCCCCCGCCTCAAGGGCTCGCTCAGCCCTTACAGGAATCGCACAGATAGGCCCTTCGAGCGCTCCGCTGCGCCCGAGCAGCCCCAAATCAGCCAAATTCGCGCGTAAGTATTCGATATTCTCCTTCAACCCGCTTACTAAGGATGGGTCTCCTCCGATTCGTTCAATCGCCGCGAGTATTGCCGCGACCAGCAGCGTGCTGTAACTGCTGGAATATATATAGCCCCTCATGCGATTAACCAGGAATTCCCTCAGTTTCTTGGAACAGCAGGCCATACCCCCACCCGCGGCGAAATATTTGCCGAGGCTCGTCGTCACTACATCAGCCTCTGAAAGATACTCATCAAAACCAAGCAGCGATTCCCCCTCACGACCGATGCAAGGCAGCCCATGTGCTGCATCAAGCATTAGCACCGCATTATATTTGCGCTTCAGCTCGATAAGCTTCGGCACATCGGCTGTATCGCCATCGATTGAAAATACCGTATCACTGATAATTCCAATGAGGTTTTCGTCTCGAATGCCGGCCTTAACCGAATGCAGATTCTCTCCTAAATCGTCATAATCACCATGCTCGAAAACTACTACATCCGATTTGCTGAGGCGGCACCCGTCAACCAACGAAGCGTGGTTCATCTCATCGGAGAAAATAATGTCCCCTTTGTTAAAAAGCGCATCAATAACCGTGACATTCCCCTGCCATCCGGAAGGGAAAAGCAGCGCGCTCTCTTGCCGGAAAATTACCGCGAGCATTCGTTCCAGCGCCGCATGCAGCCCGGTATATCCGGAAATCAACGGGCTTGATACAGCCCCGAGGCCATATTCCGCCACCTTGCTCTCGATGTAGCCGAGCACTTCCGCATCGTGCGCGAGGCACAGGTAGTCCGAGGATGAGAAGTCCACAAGCTGCTTCCCTTCAACCATAAGGACGCAAGGGTCCCACCTCTCTACCGTACGCAGCCGCCTCAGCAGCGACTCCGCCCTCGCATTTTCGAGCTGTTCATGTATGCGCCTTGATAGAGTCATATAGTGGATTCTAACATAATCTGTCTTGCTCTGGTATCAAAGCCAATATTGATGCCAATCCTTGACTCATGATAAATGGCCAGTTAGTATTAGGTTTAAATAAATATAGTTTTCAAGTACGGTTAAAATAACTATTATGGCTAGCCAAAAAAAATATGGTAAGTACAAAGGCCCATATAAACAAAAAACTGTTAAGGGCAGGATAAAGGCAATTTTCCTTGGCAATTTAGGGAAGGTTATCACTCGCGAACAGATTATCAAAGCTGCAACTGATCCTAAAACAGGGAGGATTCCCGAGAATTGGCATCAAAGGCTTTCAGAACTGCGTACTGATGATGGTTATACAATCCTGTCTTGGCGTAATAGAGGGGAATTAAGAATTAGCGAATACTTGATGCCTAATGATAAGAAGCGACTTGTTGGGAAGCGGGTAAAAATAAGCAAAGCCACTTGGCTCAAAGTTCTTGAAAGGGCAAATTATTCTTGCGAATGGCTGGATGAAGAACAAAGCTGCGGGTTATGTGATGGTGATATCGACCCTGTAGGTGGTGGACGAGTTAAATTAACCCCCGATCATAAAAAGCCCCATGCTATTGATGCTGATATCGACCCAGATAATCCTGATGCGTGGCAAGCTCTTTGTGGAAGGCACCAAGTGCTTAAGAAGAACTTCTGGGACCATTCAACCGGCAAATTAAACATCTATGCTATTGTGCAAAGCGCAACAAAAGAAGAAAAGCGCGAGATATACGAATTTTTAAAGGAATATTTTAATGAAAAAGGCTCCTGATATGTCGAAACGAAGCTTGAAGAATAATCGATTGGATTCGGAAAGCCACACGGGACAACAGGCTTTGAACCTCCCGGAATCAGGTTCAAAGCTTAAAAAAACCAAGGTTCTGAGCAAAATAATTATTTTACCTCCAAGTGATGTTTTTGAAACGATAAAACTTATTAGAATTAACGTAACTACTACAATTCTCGACCCCTGGTACAACAAAGGCATCGGTGGTGTTAGGCCAGATTACCACCATTGGCTTGCCTCTGTCCTTGAAGAAACTGGGAAATTGTCCAAGCATATATTTATATGGGGATTCCCTGAAATAGTGGCTCAGGTTTTGGGTTATATTCCTAGAGGCTTTGGATTAGCAGCATGGTTGACTTGGTACTTTAAAAACTGCCCCTCGGTTATCCGGGGTTGGCGTTCCAGCCAGTTTGCTTGCCTGCATCTTGCAAAGCCCAATGCCCCTCTCTTCCCTGAACATTTTCTAAATAACGAGCAAGCAGAAAGGCTTCTGAAAGGGAAATTGAGGTTTATACCCGGCCCACCAACTGTTCTTGAAGCTCCCTTGAATGTCGGATTTGTAGGACGGTCTGAACAAACAGGCCACCCAGCCCAAAAACCGCTGAGAGTAATAGAACCTCTTATTTTAATGACAACAAAACCAGGAGACATTGTTTTTGATCCTATGTGTGGGTCGGGAACAACAGGGGAAGCATGTTTAAACACAGGCAGGGGAGCAATCTTAGGGGATATTTCCGAGGAATATATCAAAATTACTGAGGAAAGGCTTGGCATTAAGAGGGTGAATGGAGAAGTAATAAAGGCTATAAATATTGGTTCTTGAGATATTTGTTTTATAGAAATAATAAATGAACCCACGCGAGTGGGTATTTTTTGCGGACTGGTGAAAAGTTGATGAACAAACGGATCGCCGTACTCGGCGCGGGCGGATTGGGACGCGCCGCGATAAAAATCCTCGACAAGAAATGCGAGATGCGCATCACGGCTATATGCGACAGGGAAGGCTTTGCCATATGTGACCAGGGCATACGCGCAGCGGACATAGAAGGCCTTTCGCTGAAGGAATCGATTAAGGCCATACCGGGAATCGGCAGATCATCGTCAGATTCCCTCGGCGAGGTTTTGAAGATGCGGAGTATGTATGACGGCATCTATATCGGCCTGCCGAATTTGCCCAACGAATTCATCCCCAATGTCGTCAAGCGCTTCATCGATGGCGGCTTCACCGGGGTGATTGTCGACCCGCTGAAGCGTACGCGCGCCATGGAGCTTCTGTTCAAGCTCGATGATACAATCAAATCAAAGAAGGTGACCTATATTACAGGCGCAGGCGCCACCCCCGGCCTTCTGAGCACCGCGGCCGTCATAGGCTCGGTAAGCTTCACCGAGATTGAGAGCGTCGACATCCATTGGGGTGTCGGCATCGCGAATTGGGAGGATTACAAGGGGACGATACGCGAGGACATCGCCCACCTGCCTGAATACACCGTCGAATCCGCGCAGGCGCTGACCGATGCCGAGGTCGATGCCCTCCTCGATGCGCGCCGCGGCAAGCTCGAATTCACCGATATGGAGCACGCCGACGACTTGATGCTCGTCAAGGCAGGGGTCGTGGATGATGCATCGCAGGTTACCGTCGGCGGCGTGATGGACACGCGTAGCGCAAAGAAGCCGGTGAGCACAACAATGACAATTACCGGCACAACGTTCGAGGGGAAACGCTCATCGCACCGGTTCATCCTCGGCGACGAAACAAGCATGGCCGCCAATGTCGTCGGCACCGGCATCGCCTACCTCAAACGCGCCTTCTGGCTTCACGAGCGGGGGATATATGGCTTATTCACATCAGCCGATTTCCTGCCGATGGTGGTGAGGTGAGAGGAATGCTTCAGCGAGGAGAGTGGAAAGCCAACCATATAACATATTTCAGGTAGACTATCAAAAGGGAAATATAGGGCAATGAATTTATTGCTAAAACTATAAGCGCCGATTTGATCACCGTGATCCATTTGAGCTGCCAGAACTTCTTTATCAAGATACATAAAACCACATGATATATTGCAATGAACAGCAACCACGTTAAGAATGACTCGGTGGTGGTTAAATCAGGGAAATCGACGGCACGAACTGCAGGTGATGGCCACCACTTGTCTGTTAGAATTCTAATTGGTAACCCCACCGCAAAACTGACAAGAAGGGAAGCAATGACAGCCGATACCGCTTTTTTGGCACTGTGACTTTTCCGCTCGATAAGCCACGACGCAGAGAGAACCAATATTGTCTCAAAACCGACGAGAACACAAAGAAAAAAAATAACGAGTCCGCCGCAATACCCGATTGAAAAGCAAGTGCTTTGGTTGACCATCGGGGCCTCCCTTCAATTCTCCCCCTAATGCCAATCCCTCAAATACCCCGCCAGCAGCTCGGCATTATCGAAGCCGCCGAAGAGCTTGTGGTAGCTGTTGCCTTCCTGGTCCAACCAGACGAGGACGGGGGGCTCATTATCCTGGATGTAGTACTTCTTCATCTCCGGGTCGGTGTCGGTGTCGAATTTAACCCAGATATACTTACCGGCTTCCTTGAGGACGGCATCGGCGGTGAAGACCTCCTTCTCGATTTTCCCGCACTCGTCGCAAGCCCTGTTGGTGAACCATACGAGAATCTTCAACCCCGAACCGGCTTTGGCGCGAGCGGTCGCGTCCTTGATGCTTGCCGCCCACTGGATTTGCTTCGGCGGCTTGGGCCCGAAGGGGCTCTGGTACGGCTGATCCTTGGAGGTATCCTGCACCGGTGCGTTCCCCTCGATGTTGTACAGCCCGCCCGTATCCTTCGTGTAACGGTTCTCATCCGCCGTCTCAGGCTTGAATATCGGCTCATCCTTCTTCCCCCCGCAGGAGAGTATTGAGGCGCAAAGCAACCCGATGATTATTAAGATAGTGAAATGTTTATTGTTCTTCATATAGACCACCATTCCTTTCGCCGCGCGCAAAGCACCAGGCGATATAACCACATCCCTTTCTATTATATCATCCTGTTCGTATTCTGATGCAAAGTCAAGATAGACGCTGGGTATGTCCCTTTGTTGATTTTAAGGCAGCTAACCAGGAAGCCCCCCCCTTAGTCCCCCCCCGCTGCCGCGGGGGGGAGATAACAGCAGGCCCGGCATTTATCCTCCCCGTGAGAGGGGGGAATTATAATAGGCTTCCCGTTATCCTACCTCTGAGCGGGCGGATACCGGAGGTCCCTTCTTCATCTCCCCCCCGCTTGCGGGGGGGATGAAGGGGGGGCTCATTACACTACCACATTGCAACCCCCGCTCTACATCGGTATAATGACCCGCGGTAGGGGATTATTTATCATAGACTTCAGGAGTTAGCTTTGGCGGAAGAAACTGAAGAAAAAGTTGGCGCACTTAATGAAGATATGATGGAAATACCCGCGACGGCCCCCGTGATACCTCTCAGGGACCTCGTGGTTTTCCCATATTTAGTGGCTCCTATAAGCGTCGGACGCGCGGCTTCGGTCGCGGCACTCGATTCCGCGCTCGATGGCAATCGCAAGGTCGTGCTGGTGACACAACGCGAAAGTTCTGTTGAGGTCCCGGGCCCTGAAGACCTCTATCCTATGGGCACCATCTCCATCATACTGCGTATGGCACGCCTTGAGAACGAAGTCCGCATACTTGCCCAGGGGCTTTCGAGAGTGCGTATAAAGCGTTTCACGCAGACAGAACCGTTCATGCTTGGCGAAATAGAGGGCATCACCGAAACCAAGGATAAGACCCTTATCATCGAAGCTCTCATGAAAACCGTTATCGAGCAGTTCAAGAAGACCGCCGCTATGGGCAAAAATGTCAGCCAGGAGATGATGATGGCCGCCGAGGGTATCGAGGAACCCGGCATGCTCGCTGACATGATTACCACCAACCTCGATCTCGCCGTAGCGGAAAAACAGGAAATCCTTGAAACGGCCAATACCGAGCAACGCTTAAGGAAAGTGGTCACGTTCCTTACAAAAGAGCTCGAAGTCCTCTCGGTATCATCCAAAATACAGAACCAGGCCCAGCAGGAACTCGGCAAAGCGCACAGGGAGTATGTCCTTCGCGAACAACTTAAAGCCATCAAAACCGAACTGGGGGAAACCGATGAACGCGCCCAGGAAATCGAGGAGCTGAGGAAGAAAATAGAAACTGCCGGGATGCCGGAGCTTGTAAAAGAGAAAGCCCTCAAGGAACTCGAAAGGCTTGAGAGGATGCATCCCGACTCGGCGGAAGGCAGCGTCGTGCGGACATACCTCGACTGGATGACCAACCTCCCATGGTCAAAGGCCACGGAAGACAACCTCGATATCGCCCATGCACGAAAAATACTCGATGCCGACCACTACGGCCTCGAAAAAATAAAGGAACGCCTGCTCGAATATTTGGCGGTTAAGAAAATACGCAAAGACACGCGCGGCCCCATCCTTTGCTTCGTCGGCCCTCCCGGGACCGGTAAGACGAGCCTCGGACGGTCAATGGCAAGGGCTTTGGGGAAAAATTTCGTGCGCATAAGCTTGGGTGGCGTACACGATGAAGCGGAGATACGCGGCCACCGGCGCACCTATGTCGGCGCGCTCCCGGGCCGCATTATCCAGGGAATACGCGACGCCGGCAGCCGTAATCCTATATTCATGCTCGATGAAATAGACAAACTCGGCGCCGATTTCCGTGGCGACCCATCATCCGCCATGCTCGAGGTGCTCGACCCGGAACAGAACTTCAGTTATACCGACCACTATCTCGATGTCCCATTTGATTTGAGCACCGTTATGTTTGTCTCCACCGCCAACTTGCCGCATACAATCCCGCCACCGCTAAGGGACAGGATGGAGATAATCTTTTTGTCGTCCTATACCCTGAGGGAAAAAGTCGAAATCGCGGCAAGGCATCTTTTCCCTAAGCAGCTTGAAAATCACGGAATGACCAGGAAGCAGGTGAAGCTTCCCAAATCGACTATCCAGTTCCTCGCCATGGGATACACGCGCGAAGCCGGTGTGCGCAATCTGGAGCGAACAATCGCGAATATCCTCCGGAAAGTCGCCGTCAAAATGGCCGAAGGGAAGAAAGGGCCATTCCATATCGATAAGAAAGCCGCTGAGGAAATGCTCGGCCATCCGGAATATCTGGAAAGAGAACCGATACAAATAGACCGCCCGGGTGTCGCCACGGGTCTCGCATGGACGGAAGTCGGTGGCGATGTCCTTCAGGTCGAATGCACCGATATGCCCGGTACTGGCAAACTCATCCTCACCGGACAGGTCGGCCAGATTATGCAGGAAAGCGCCCAGGCTGCGCTCAGTTTCGTGAGGTCAAATACCAAGCTCCTTGGCTTGAAAGAGGATTTCTTCAATAATAAAGACCTCCACGTCCACCTTCCCGCCGGTGCAACGCCGAAGGACGGGCCATCCGCCGGTATCACCATGGCGGTGGCAATACTCAGCTTATTCACCGACAGGTTTGTGCGTGACGATGTTGCGATGACTGGCGAAATAACCCTCCAGGGAAGGGTTTTCCCGGTCGGGGGGCTTAAAGAGAAAATCTTGGCGGCTTACAGGTATGGCATTAACGAGGTCATCATACCCTTTATCAACCGCACGGCTGTCGATGATGTTCCCAAGGAAGCCCGCGATAAGATGACCTTTCATTTCGTCAAGAACCTTCGCGAAGTCGTTAAAATAGCGCTCAAACCCGCAGAGAACGAACACAAAATAGCCAAGGGTAAAATCATTGAAAAGGTTAAACCCGCAAAAAAACGAAAAATTACCGCAAAGAAATCCGTGAAGGCCAAGGCCACCGCAAAGGCTAAAGCGGGAAGGAAAAAGCCCAAGGGCGCGAAAAAGTCATGAGGATAAGCCATATATAGGGAAAGCTTGGTTGTTGAGAAGCGATAGTCTGCCGGGAGCGCGGGTGTCCTCACCCGCATGCGGAGGGGGATGGGGCTGCTGAAAAAATACGTAGTAGCGGTAGCAGCTACCTTCCCGTCTTCGGGAAGTAGCTGCTATACGCGTCTCCCGGTGGGATTATGATTGAACCGATATGACATCCGTTTCATCGATACCATAAAAGAGCTCGGATGTCCTCTTTCTTGTGCAGGAGGAAGAAGTTGCGCAGAATAAGTTTCCTTATTGTCCTCGCAATCTTGTTGGGTGTGGCCTCTCTCCCCGCCGCGGCCAAAGTATATATAACCTATGACTTCCCCAACATGGTCTGGAAAGACCTGGAAAAACAGGGGTTTGCCATTTCAGACAGGGGACAGGAAGTAGGCGAAGCCGAAATCTGGATTAAGGAAATCGAGTACTTCGACCAAACGGCCTATATGATTGAATATAAGGAACAAAGCGGGGACTATAAGGAACATACCATCACCAAGGTCTCCGGCATCGGCCTTAAGCCATTGGCGGTAACCAAGCGCATCGAGATAGGGCAGGATATCTGGTATTACGAGGGCAATTTCACCGGCGAACAGCTTGTGGTGAGCTACACCACACCGGAGAACCCGTTCAAGGAAAAAAGGAGCATGACTTCCGGGGTGGATTTTTATTCCGCTGAAATTCTCCCTTATATGCTTCGTAACCTGGAATTCGCCGTTGGCGACCTGTACACCTTTACCCTTCTCGGGGTCGAAGCAATGTCCTTCCAGAGCGCCATTGTCGAGGTCAAGGGCGAGGAGATTGTCGAGGTCCCATCGGGCGTTTATGACTGCTGGAAATTGGATATACGCATGGGCGGCGTCACTTACGAAGCGTGGTACTCCAAGAAAGAACCCCAGTTTCTCATAAAATATTACTTCGGCAAAGAAATGGGCATGAAGAATCACACATAGCCCACCTCTTAAACAAGTTGCAGTCAAAAGTTGTTTTACTCTGCGTGGGGCAGGCTTTCCAGCCTGCCATTAATATTACTATCTTGTTGTGGCGCAGGCGTCCCGCCTGCATGCCCGTTTCGGGAACAAGTTCCCGAAACACCTAATCAGCTTTTAATGCGACAGAATATAATCCCCCATCATCTGTTTCAATATATAGCTTTTCCCCACAGCGATCTATCTGGGAACATGGTCCTTTAGTCCCGAATACATAATTATCTATATCATTATTGACATCTCCAAATATCACCCCTCTTTCGCATTGGGCTGCGTATTGGTTGCTACCATTGACTGTAACCTTTGAGCATGCACCAAACTCTTTGGGGATTGTTATTCGTCCAATAATATCACCAATCAATAAATCAAATATATCTATATGGGTATTCTGATTTATATCATATTGAGGGACATATATATATCTGGAATTACCTGAGATATCGCAAATAATTGTCGCTGTATTCCATGTTCCTTTCACTTTTAGGATGTCCCCTTCCTTGTTATCCATATCAAGGGTTATCAATGACCATTGCTTACTATAGGCCGAAGCCGTGATATAACTCCCATCCTCATCTTCGAAGCAGTATAAGCGCGTCGGTTTGAATGTCAGCGGCAACTCCCCGATGATTTTTGACTCTTTAACAATCAGGATTTCATGGCCGCCATATATAAGCCAAGCATCTTTCATCGGCCTTGCCCAATAAACCCCGCTATGCAAAGACGGTTGTTCCATATTTATTGAACCTGTGAAGACAGGCTGACCATGTTCAATCTCATAGAAATCAAATATAGTGATTATGCTCTCAAGTGACCATCTAGAATAGAACACAAAAAATTTATCTTTAAACATCCTATATATTTCTCCAGGAAAGTCATACGGCAATGAATAGAATATGATGTTTGTTTCAGGCATTTGTTCATCAAATCCAAAGTCCCAGAAATCTAAATTCGCAGGTTCCTGTAATAAGTCTAATATATGTAGTTGGTGAAATGCAGAGAACACGAGTAAATTAGAATACAGGCCTATGGGAAAATCCATATTGATGTGCCTGTTGTAAGAAACAGACGGACCATTCAAATCATAAATAAGTGTCCTGTTTTTATGATGAACAACTTTTAGAGGAGATGTGCCGCCTAATAGGAATGAATAACTCCCTTGTCCCGGTGGGAATACGAAGTCCGGTTCGAAAATAGTCTCAATGTTGAGGGGGAAGGAAAACTCGCCTTGAAAGTAATCTATATCATATTCGGCTTCGGAAAAAGGTATGTAACGTTTAAGGTCATATATATTATTGCTGAAATGTGTATTATAGACATGATTGGTGTTTAGTAGCAAAAGGGTTAAAAATGTGATTAATAGCCTAAGCATGATAATCAGCAAGTAGCCCGGTATTCTGATGCCAGGATGAATATTGAGAATTTCCCGGCCTCGGTGCCATCCTGTGTTTTCTCTTAGCTGGATCTAATGAGAATTCAGCGCCAAGGTTACTGGGTTCATTTCGACGATACCCTACCATATTCATATTCTACCAGATTTAAGACCGCGTCGGAAAACATATTTCCGACATTGGTCCCGGCAAAGGAAATGCCGGGCTACGGGACTTCATTTTATTTACACAAATTCCCTGTAAATGTTAATATATGAATTAAATAAAACCTATGCTGCCTATTCTCATAAATCTCGGCTTCTTCAAGATATACGCCACCGGCGCATTGTGGGGCCTCGCGGTACTCATCTCCGGCATCACCGCGTCCCGCGCGGCATATCGCAAGGGCTATCACCCCCTCTGGATGTGGGACCTTGTCGCCTATGCCTTCATCGGCGGCCTCATCACCGGCCGTATCGGCTACTTCATCACCGAGCCGGGCTCCCTCTCCGAAGGACCGATGGAAATCCTCCGCGTATGGCACGGCGGCATGAGCCTCCATTGGGGCGTGCTCGGCGGCTTCATCGTGGCGTACATCCACCACCGCCGCTACGGCATCAGCTTCCTGCACTTCGCCGACGTATGGGCCCCCGCCCTCGCCCTCGGACTCGCCGTCTCACGCTTCGGATGCCTCCTCGGCGGCCACTGATATGGAATCCCGTCAGGTGACGGGTTCTGTCTCGCGATAACATACCCCACCGCACCCCTGCCGGGCGGACTGCCCACACCATACCCGATGGACGCCCTCCCGCGACATCCCGCGCAGCTATATCACGTCGTCGCCAACGTCATCGTCTATCTCATCCTCCTGCGCATGCAGCTTAAGCCGGTTCTTCCAGGACGAGTCTTCGCGGGATTCTTCATCTTCTATTCAGTCGGACGTTTCATCGTGGAATTCTACCGCGATGATATGGTCTATGCCTTCTGGGGATTGACCGTAGCGCAGGTCGCAAGCATCTTCCTCATCATCATCGGGCTTATCCTGTGGTGGTGGTTCGGCAAATTGGCATACGCCGAACGCCTCAAAAATATTTCGAAAAATTCTGCCTCGGAGTGTAAGATTTCCCCCTAATCCGACGCCTATTATGTGAAAAGGGGAAGAAGGTTGAAAATGGGGGAAAGATTTTCAGCAGGAGGTCGATATGGCGTCGAACGAAAATGAACTTTTCTCGGAGAAGGTGCCCGCTGGCAGAAGGACATATTACATCAATGTCAATAAGGCAAAAGACGGAGGGAAATATCTTGTCATTGCTGAGTCTCAAGCTGCCGGTGGCAATTATAAGCGCGGTAGCGTGATGGTCTTTTCCGAGCACCTTCCAACCTTTATTAAAGGGTTGAAAAATGCCTTGGGGGTTATGAAAAATGTATGAATATGACCTGTTGGTTTATTAAGAGGGTGTTTCCTATTTATCTCCATGCTATAATCGCAATCTCTTATGATTAGTAGGTGAGGAAAATGACAGGTGTGAACAAGGTGATCTTGATAGGTAACCTGGGGGCCAAGCCGGAGATGAAATACACCCCCAGCGGTGTGCCGTTCTGCAAATTCCGCATCGCCACCACCGAGCGTTGGGGTACTGATGATAAGGGCGAGCGCAAGGAGCACACGGAGTGGCACAACATAACCGCCTGGCGCAGGTTGGCTGAAATATGCGGGCAGTATCTCGATAAAGGCACCAAGGTTTATATCGAAGGAGCCATACGCTACCGCCAATTTACCGGCAACGACGGGCAAACGAAATGGTTCACCGATATTCAGGCTGACCAGATGGTCATCCTCACTCCGAAGGGCATGCGCGAACAGGCCCCGGAATATCCGGAGGACGCGGGAGAATACCCGAGCAAGCCCGAAGCCGCGGGCGAGAAAACATCATCCGACACCGAACTGCCCGAAACATTGAACCTCGATGAGGATGTCGATTTCTTCTAAGCTTCTCCCGGTTTTACGCCCGCGGTATTGGATGCCGTTATCGCGTGATAATAAGACCCTTATGGACATCCCCATGGGTCTGTGATTTGGGAAACATCGGGTCAGGGGTCATTAAATCCGGGGTGATTACCGCCCCGGAAATTTATATCGGAAGTATGTATTGCCGATAGTGCGTGAAGAAATCCCCAAACAAGACCCCAAGGAAGTACGGCGTCAGCTCATACTCAAGGGCAAGGTGCTCAATGTCCTCCTGATTCTCGTATGGCCCTTCATACTGCAGACAATACTCCAGATGATGACCGGCTTCGTCGATTTCTACATGATAGGCCGCTACGGTATGGACAACGATCTCGGACCCGACCCGCTCGCTGCCATCGGCCTTGCGAACAACGCCCTGTCGATATTGTTCTCCCTCGCGATGGGTATCGGTATCGGCCTCAGCACTTTAGTTGCGCTCTACACCGGCAAAGGGGACCACCGCGGTGCGGTTACGGTCGCGGTTGACACATTCTGGTTCGTCGCCATTTTCGCGATAATCATTACCATTGCCGGCAGGTTCTTCCTGCACGATTTCATCATGGTTTACAACTCAAGCGAGAGGGTTACCGGTTATTTATACGACTACCTGATAATCTTCATCAACGGGATGTTCGTGGTCCTGATTTCAATGGTTATCTTCAGCCTGATGCAGGGGACCGGCGACACTCTTACGCCTACAATAATTCTATCCATAATAAATTTACTCAATATAATTTTTAACTGGATACTCATCCCCGGACCGGCCATATGGGGCATCGATACCTCGACCCTCGGCTTGGGGATGGGGATTAAAGGGGCTGCAATCGGAACCGTCCTCGCGCGGTTCATCGGATGCGCGATTGTCTTCACCCTAATGTTCTCCGGCCGCTATAGAATAGATATGCGCAAGGCCGAGAGATTCTACCCCTTGTGGCGAGGCGTATGGCCTGTCCTCTCAATCGGCCTGCCAAGCGCCTTCCAATTCGTAAGCCGCAACTTCTCAGTCTTAGTGCTCAATTTCATCATAAGCTTTTCATCCATCAAGGAAAAAGCCCATGCTGTTCTGAATACCGGTTTCCTGATAGAGTGGATACCCTTCGGCCCTGCTATGGCCCTGACGCAGGCCGCGGCCATTATGGTAGGGCAGGGCATCGGCGCCGGGCTCAAAGACCGCGCCGAGAGGGCCGCGCACACTGCGTTCGGCTTCTCACTGATTATAATGTGCCTGAATGCATTGCTGTTCTGGTTCTGGCCGGAGATGCTCGCCCGCATGTTCACCGACGACATGGATGTAATTACATCTATGGCGATATATCTTAAAATCATGGGCATAAGCGACATATTCTTGGCCTCCCTGATTTACGCGGGGGCCATACGTGCGGCAGGCGATGCAACCAGGCCGATGCTCATCAACGTCCTCACAATATGGGCCCTTCGAATACCAATGGCCTGGGCCGCTATGAAATATACAAATCTCGATTACACGGGGGTATGGTTAGCGATGGGAATCAGCCAGATGGTTCAGGGGACTGCGCTGGTCATACTTTTCAGAACCGGGGGCTGGAAAAAAATGGATTTCCTCCGCAAGAGGGAGCCTGAAATATGAAAAAGCCCCGGCGGAAATTGAGAGTGGGCCTTATCAGCCTCGGCTGCCCGAAAAATCGCGTCGACAGCGAAGTCATCCTCGGCATGCTCGGCAGTTGCGGGTTCCAGGTGGGGGGAGCGGATGAAACCTGTGACGCTATCATCGTCAACACCTGCGCATTTATCGAGGGTGCCAAGGTCGAGGCGATGCAGGAAATACTCGAAGCCCTCGAGATGAAAGCCGCCAGACCGGATATGCGCGTCTATGCCGCCGGATGCCTGCCGCAGCGATACCCCCTTGAACTCGGCGCCGAGCTGAGTGACTTGGACGGCATATATGGCGTCGATGAGTTGGAGAAGCTCGTGCATGACGTCGCCCGTGATTTGGCTTCCGTTATCAGCACGCCGCGAAAACCCAAGCTCGTAGTCGACACAGCTTTGAAGCCGTCATGGCTTTACGACCACACCCATCCCAGACTTCTCACCACTCTGCCGCATTATGCGTATGTCAAAATAAGCGAGGGATGCGACCATCGCTGTGCCTTCTGCACAATACCCTCAATTAAAGGGCCATTTAGATCGAGGGAAGTATCTTCGGTTGTCTCCGAAGTGAATACATTGGCTCAAATGGGGGTTAAAGAAGTAAACCTTGTAAGCCAGGACACTACCGCATTCGGCTCCGATACCGGCTCCTCCCTCCACAAGCTGCTCACGGAGCTCGATAAACTCCCCGGCCCCCCGTGGATTCGTCTCCTCTATATGCATCCCGAAAAACTTGACGATGAGCTTCTTGGCATTATCAAAAGCTCCAATAGAATCCTCAACTACATCGACATGCCACTGCAACATGTCAGCGGAAATATCCTTGAACGAATGCGCCGTACCGCGCCATCGCGCCGCTACCTCGATCTGGTCGCCAACATCAGGGACTTCTTCGGTGAAAATAATGTTTGCCTGCGTACTACTCTCATAGTAGGCTTTCCGGGTGAGACGGACGATGAATTCGCTCAGCTTGCCGATTTTGTCGAGGATGCTCAATTCGACAGGCTCACCGTATTCAAATTCTCGCGGGAGCTTGGTACCGAAGCCTGGGATATGCCTGACCAGGTTGAGGATTACGAAATCGACCATCGCTATCATACTTTGATGAATATTCAGGCTGATGTCAGCTTCGGCCGTAATTCGTCCTATATCGGGGCTATAATGAAGGTGCTTGCTGAGTCAATTGGGGACGACCAAATTGGGGACGGGCCTGATACCCGTAGCACTGATACTTGCATCTCACGCCAAGTCAATCAGGCCTGTCCCCAATTTGTAGGACGCAGCTTCCGCGACGCCCCCGAAGTTGATGGCATGGTTTACATTCAGGGGCAAGCCGAAATCGGGGAATTCGTTGATGTTGAAATTACCGAGGCCATGGATTACGACCTCGTCGGAAAGGTGCTATAAAATGCGCGAAGGCTCGACCGGAAAGGATATGCTCGAGGGTGAGGAAATCGATCAGGCAAACGCCGACAGAATCATTCGTTTTATGATTGAGAAGAGGCTTACATTAGGGCTCGCGGAATCAGTCACCGCCGGTGGCGTGTCATATCGCCTGACAAGCATCCCCGGCTCATCGAAAGTGGTCAAGGGTGGAGTTGTATGTTATACGCGTTTCGCCAAGGAGAAGCTCTTAAACCTCGCCGCCGACCTTCTCGACGAACAGGGTACTGTCTCCTCTGATGTTGCGATAGCCTTGGCGGAAGCCGCGCTCAAGGTCTTTGAAGCGGATATAGGGTTTGGTATTACCGGCAACGCGGGCCCCTCAACCGATAGCGATAAAAGCAAAGTCGGCCAGGTCTATGTCGCCATTGCATCCAAAGACGGCGACAGGAAAGATAAGGCCCTTGACCTCTTCGGTCCGCGCGAAACAATCCGGAGCAAATCGATAACCGAAGCTCTACGCTTCATACGTGAATATTTAATGAGTAAATATATTTGACGGCGATATATATTGGCTGGGAACGCCGGTTTTCAAACCGGCATGGATGCTCGGGTGCCGCCCACAGCCGAGTCTTCCAGGATGTGGGTGATATCCATCCACTAATAGCACTATACGATGGCTGACAGAAAAAAAATACGGGTGCCGCATCCCGCCATAGGCGGGACTATCACCCGCGCAGCGGGGGCGGCGCTGCCGTGATACGTGCTGGCAAACCAAACTTGCATGTTCCGGGTGGCGCATATCTATCCCCCGCGTATGCGGGGGCGGCGCAGCCGTGATATGCGCCCCAAGGGCCGTCCCCAACCAATCTGCTGACGGTGGTATATAATGCCTAACAGAATTCGTGCATTCATCGCAATCGAACTTCCCGAGGCTATAAAAAGCGTCCTCGAGGATTTTATCACCGAACTCTCCGGCGGCAAGCGCGACTACAAATGGGTCGCCCCTGAAAACCTCCATATCACCATGGCCTTCCTTGGCGATGTCGACTATGACTCCCTCATCGCCATCGGCAAAGCAATGGAAACCGCCGTCGAGGGTATATCCGCCTTCCCCGCCCGCCTCGGCCCTATCGGCACATTCCCCTCCGTCATCTGGGTCGGCCTTGACGAAGGTAACAGAGAATGCGAGGCCATCTACAAAAAACTCAAACCTGCCCTGCTCAACGCCGGTTTCCGCCTCGATGACAAGCGCTATCACCCGCATATCACCATCGCACGCAGCCGAAGCAGGATGGATTTTTCCGAAAAAAATGCCTTCGAGTGTAAGATTCTGCCCCAAACAAACGCCTTTATAATAGACGGGATAACATTGTTCGAATCACGCCTTCACCCCAAGGGCCCCGAATACTCCCCCCTTGCCCGGGTCCCTCTGGGTGGAAGGAAAAAATAAAAAATGACTATACAAAAGTTTAGTAATTTGTTATAATGACTCAGTAGTTTGACTTATAAAAAAGGGTTTGGTGGTGTGAGTTGGACGGGAGCTGTTACCAAGAGATGGTCAGGAAATTGCGAAAAGATAATATGATCAACGGGGATTGCCTCGAGGTCCTGAGGGACTTCCCGGATGATTGTATCGACCTTATCATCACATCCCCGCCCTATGCCGATAGCCGCAGGAAAACTTATGGAGGGATCCATCCCGATAGGTATGTCGAGTGGTTCATACCGAGATCGGCACAATTTCTCCGCGTACTCAAGCCGACTGGGACGTTCATATTGAACATCAAAGAGCGAGCTTTCAACAAGGATCTGAAATGAACCAGCACTGGCTCATAGTGGGAGTGGAGAAAAACTGGAAGGTGGCTTTTGCCAACAACAATATCTGGGGATTAAAGGATTTCCGTGAGACCAAAGCCTTATGGAACATGATGCGGGAAGGAGACGGACTGCTTTTTTATGTATCCAAACCAGTCCATGGAATTGTCGGAACCGGATACGTCACAACTAAATTCAGGCAAACAAACCCTTTGTGGCCGGATGAAATCAGAAAGAATGAAGTCCTCTGGCCGTTACGCTTTGAGTTCGACATCGAGTATTGTTTACCACCAAGCCTGTGGAAATCACACCGTTATTCGTCGCACGACCTTCAAATGGTCACCCGAATGGTTTTTCAGTGCTATCCCTTGGAAGAAGTAGACCTGGCGCGTACTGCATTGGGATTGAGGCCATTGAATGATATTGCAATTACGCCCGCCGCCGAACTAAAGTGTGCCGCCGTCAAACCATCATTGAACCATGACGAAGTTAAGTCGCTTCTTGCGGAGATTGGACGCATTCAGGGGTTCGTAGCGGACGAGGAGTATCCCATAGACGACAATCGCCTGGACGTCGTTTGGAGAAGAGTCGAGCGCTCTGTGCCGACGTATGTTTTTGAAGTGCAGATAGGCGGGGATATCTACCATGCAATGGCGAAACTGAAACATGCTTTCGACTTGTGGAACAGCCATATTTTCCTTGTCGCCGGCCTGTCCGAAAAAGGGAAGTATGAGGAATTGATTTCCGGCACATTTCATGAGGTTGCGTGCCGAATGCAGTTTATTGATGTCACGTTCGTGAGAGAATTGTTTCTAAAAAAGAAGGATTACAAAGAAATGGAACGCAGCTTGGGAATACTTGTAAGATGAATCCGTATACAGAGCGTAAGGAACAGGAGCTTATCAGATGGCACCGCTAACCTCGAATGCTATTCGCCAGTATGTCAACACAAACATAGCTGTGTTCCGCAGCAATCGGCTCGTTCGCATAAAAGCCCTCAAATTAGGTAATATTATGAAAGGGATGAAACCATACCTGTACGAGTCGAGTAATACCTTTGTAGTTCAAGACATTGTCAAGCCCCTTTTGGATGCGTATTTATTTACCCGAGAAGAGAGGCTTTTCGGTGATTTCATCAAAGGTCTTGCGCTTTTTGTATGCGAAAAGACCTACCGGGGTAAGGGGTCCCCCGCAGAAGGGATAGACCTTGAATTCACAAAAGATAACGTCACTTACCTCGTCGCTATCAAGTCCGGACCGAATTGGGGTAATAGTAGTCAGATAAAGCGTATGCTTGACGATTTCAAGAGAGCTAAGAAGATCCTGATGGGCCGGGCTGGTTCAAGACGAATAGAATTCATAAATGGGTGTTGCTACGGAATTGATAACAAACCCAACAAAGGTGATTATCACAAACTATGCGGCCAGAGATTCTGGGAACTAATTTCCGCTGACCCAGAGTTATATATAAGAATAATTGAACCACTTGGCTTTAAAGCAAGGGAGAGGAATTCGGATTTCCTCATAGAATATTCAAGGATAATTAACATTTTCACAGTCGAGTTCTCAGATAGATTCTGTGATGATGGCGTTATAAATTGGCGTAGATTGGTTGAGTTCAATAGCAAGAAAGATTAGTAAATTCCCCCTTGTTACGCGACACCCATGTCCCGAAACAAGCGGGAAATGAATATACAAAATCAGTAAGGGAGAACTATTATGGCTGACAAAGACAAAGAAAAAGTCAAGGATGAAAAAAGCAAAACTCTTGAACTGGCCCTGACGCAGATCGAAAGGCAGTTTGGCAAAGGCTCCATCATGCGCCTTGGAGACGACCATGCCGCGTTCACGCCGGATGTCATCCCCATCGGCATCCCCTCAATCGACCTCGCTTTAGGGGTCGGTGGCATACCCCGCGGCCGTGTTGTGGAGATATACGGCCAGGAGGCAAGCGGCAAAACAACCCTTGCGCTGCATATCGTGGCATCCGCCCAGGAAATAGGAGGCGTCGCGGCTTTCATCGACGCCGAGCACGCACTCGACCCGACATACGCCAAGGCCATCGGCGTAAACACCGACGAGCTGCTCATAAGCCAGCCCGATACCGGCGAGCAGGCGTTGGAAATCGCCGATATGCTCGTCAAATCCGGTGCGGTGGATGTCATCGTAATTGACAGCGTCGCCGCATTGGTACCCAAGGCGGAGATTGAAGGCGAGATGGGCGATGTCCATGTCGGCCTGCAGGCTCGCCTTATGAGCCAGGCGCTGCGCAAGCTCTCCGCCAACATCGCGCGGTCGAACTGCATCGTGATTTTCATCAACCAGATACGCGAGAAGATCGGCGTCATGTTCGGCTCGCCGCTCACAACCACCGGTGGTCGCGCGCTTAAATTCTATGCCTCATTGCGCCTTGAAGTGCGGAAGCTCACATCCATCAAGCAGGGCAACGACATCATCGGCACGCAGTGCGCCATGAAAGTGGTCAAGAACAAGGTCGCGCCCCCCTTCAAGGAAGCCATATTCGACATCATCTACGGTAAGGGCATAAGCCGCGTGGGCAATAGCATCGACATCGCCGTCGAGAAGAACATCATCAAGAAAGCCGGCGCGTGGTTCAGCTACCGCGATGAAAAGCTCGGCCAGGGACGCGAGAATGTACGCGACCTCCTCGCCGAAAACCCCGAACTCCTCGTAACCATCGAGCAGGAAGTCCGTAAATCAGTCGGCCTCACCACCGGGGGCGACAGCGAGGCTGAGAGTATAGAGTAAAGGTCCGACCGATATTTACCACAGCCTGTTGCCCTGCATTTTGAAAGGCCCTCTTGAAACATTAGGAATGCCGGGTGCCGCCCACAAATGAGCCTTCAAGTTTGGGTGATTGAGGTAGGAAAAAAGAATTCGTATTAAGCGGGATTAGTCTTACATCTCACGGGTCAAATACGCTCCTCCGCCAATTGACACGCATCCCTACATCAGATAGACTGAATACCTTGCTGTCAGCCCCATTGCGTGAGACGCTGGGGCTGTTTAACAAGAAATATTTGTGTGAGGCGAGTAAATGGCAAAGAAATCGCGCCGGCGTAAAAAACAAAGCACCGGCATGCTTGGCTGGTTCCGTTCCCAGCAGAACATAACAAAAATGATTTATTGGGTAGTGGCGATAATTTTCGTCGGTGGCGCTTTCGCCGGCTTCGGCGGCTCCCTCGGCGGCGGAGGATGTTCCGGCGGCAGAGGTTCGCTTACGCCGCAGCAGAAGGAGTATTTCGCCGAAACCGTGGCCAAGGTTGGCGACCAGACCATCAACCGAAGGGAATTCCTCGACAGGTTCAGCAGATATAGCGACCGTGACAAACAAGCCAAGGAGCAGGGAATATATGTTCCCCCGCCGGAGGATGTCTATGTCCGCCAGTGGGACACATTGAACGGTATGGTCATGCAATTGATGATCGAGCAGGAAGCCGTTGTCAGAGCTATCACTGTTGAACAGAAAGACATCGATGACCAGATTGCCCAGATAAAACAACAGCTTCAGATAAGCAAGGTGAAAGCCGGGAAGAAGAGCCTCTTCGAAAGAATTGGGGACCTCCTTACAACCGCCAAAGAGGACAAGAATTTCAGGGCTAAGCTCATGGAAGTCGCCCAGATAACACCGGACCAGCTTAAGAATGAAATACGCCTTCAGATGTTGGCCGCCAAGTTCGGGCAAAAGTTGCGGGAGGAAATTAATACCGAGCTTGACAACGAAGCCAAAGCCAAGGCCGATGAGGTCGTGGGCAAAATCAATGCCGCGCAGGATTTCGTCAAGCTCGTAGAGGAATATTCCGACGACACCGCCACAAAGAAAAACGGCGGCCTTGTCGAGAATGTCACACGGGATTCCCAGCAACCCCAGGAAATCAAGGATAACGCCTTCAGCCTTGCCGTAGGTGAGACATCGCCTCCTTTCAAGGTACATGAGGAAATGGACAACCCATATGGCGGCGGTAGAGAAGAAAAAATGGTGTTCGAGTATTACATAATACTCAAAGTCACCGACAAGTTGGTCGCCACAGGTCCGGACTTCGAGGCGAAAAAAGAAAAAATCAGGGAGGAACTAAGGAAGAAAAAGTGGGAAGCGGAAAAGAAAGCCAATCCGGATGCCCTACTCGAGGATATCGATGTCAGCGATGAGGATATAACCGCAAACTACGAGAAAGTCTCTTTCAACATGATTAAAATCGAGAGCATGGATCCGTCTATGATTAATGACCGTACGGAGAAGAAAGTCACGGAGATCAAGAATAAGTACGCCATCGAAGTATATGACCCCGAGATGAGCACCTGGAAGAAGGTCGAGGATCAGGATTACGCCGGAGCGCGCGATGATTGGTCACTCGTCCTTGCCGAAACCGAATCCAAGATGAACGCATCGGATATTTCGGATTCAGGGGTCGGTACAACTGAGGACCAGTTGGCTGTCCAGAACTATGTCTACGGCTTGCTTTACAGGATACAGATAGACGGTTATTCCTCGCAGCAAATCTACGTCACCGGTGAAAAAAATAAACGCGCGAAGGAGCGCTGGGAAGAATGGAATAAGGACCCGGAGGCCTATGCCGCTGACTACTCTTCTACGCTGCAGGAACCGACCGAAGAGGAGAAGGCCGAATATAAAGCCCTCGATGAGGAGGCGCTGCCCTACTTCAACAAAGCCCTCGATGTTATCAAGGAAGATGGCTATATATACATCCTTGGTGCTGAAACCCTGTCCGAATTAGAGAGATATGATGAGGCTTATGATGATTTCAAAGCCGCTCTCGATCTCGTATCGGATGACCTCCAGTTGAACCGTAGGCTCAGTAGCGGGTTGAATAAGATAATGGGCTTCATCACCGATCCCGTAAAAGCGGCGGATGCTCAGGCCGTTTATAGCCAGTTGAATGAAAAGGTACAACGGCTCACTGCCGAGATGCAGAAACTCCAGCAGCAAATGCAGGCCCAGCAGCAAGCTCAGCAGCAGCCCCAGCAACAAGCACCCCCCCAGGGCGCTCCACAGGGGACCCCAAGAGGCGGAGGGCAGGGTCAGCCGCAGGGCGGTACTCCGCCCCCGGCGCCGGCCCCTGCCCCTGCACCCGCCCCCCAAACAGGGGGATAGCAGGGTAATATTTATATCTAAAATTATAACCCGCGAAACATTTCGTGGGTTTTTTATATTACGCTGCGTCGCACCGATATGCGATCTCAGGCCAATACAAATCAAATATTATTCTTGACCTCGTGTGTCGCCCACAGCCGGGTATGTGAACCGTAACCTCGCCGTAGGCTTATCTTCGAGGACGGGGGTGGCTGGGTGCGCCGGTTTTCCAACCGGCATGAGAATACTCAAATTTATATCAATCGCTGAACTTTATACTTCCCAACACTTCTTCAAACACCCCGAAATGCTCCCCGAATTCAAGCGGGTCCCAAGGCGTGTAGTAAATCTCATATCGAACCTTATCCTTGTGAAATATTACACCGTAAGCCAAATCCTTCTTGTTGACAAGGTTCAGATTCCTCGCCGCCGGATATTCCTTGCCGTCCGCGTCAACAATCTTCGATGAAACGTCCTTCCCAATCTCAAGCACATCGCTCTCAACCTCCGCCCTTGCGCGTCCCATATCCATTACAGTGCTTACGAAATTTTCGCGTTTTGTCGCATAAATAAATATGCTCAGCGCCTGCGCATCATCCTCGATGAGAACCGGCCTGCACAATATCTCCGCATCAACCTTCGAAAATCCCGTAAAAGCCTCATCATCCGGCGTTACGCTCCAGCTCTCCGGCAGCGTAAGGCTTAGCCTCATCTCCTCGATTTTCACCTCTTTCACCGCTTCCTCCCATTTGGCTGAAGCCGGGAGGGTGAAAACTAATAACGAAAAAATTACCACTGCTAATCGCATCAATATAACCTCCTGTAGATGAGAATTTGTCGCACTCATATTAGCTCAATTGATATAATGAACCAATTGAAAAACAGGAAAACTTCCTTAGGGGAATAAAATGGAGCATTTTGAAGTACTTGGAGTGGATGCCGAAAGGGATGGCGACAAAGTAGTGGGACGATGCACTGGCCCACTGGCTGATGTCGTCGACCCTTTTTTCCAGGTGGCCCTCGCGCGGATGAGCCGCAGTAAGCCCCTTGCCGTACGTGACGGCGGCAATGTTTCCCCGTGTGATTTCACTCCCCTCATATTCGGCAACATCCTTAAAGACGACCTTAAAACCATCTGGGAAAGGATGACATCGTTCGAGGAATACTCCGGACGCAAGCAATCATGCCATATGCAGACCCCCCAATTCAGGGAAAAATACCTCACCCGCATTGTAGCATCCGGGGTAAAACTTCCGTATGACATTTATGAGGACAAAGCACGTATTTTTAAGGATAAATAAGTGATAGAAGTGGAGTTATATGCTGCAAGGTTTGTTAAAGAAAATACCAAAAATATTGTATTTTTGTATTTTTATCCTGTAAGAAAATCTTACTGACATCGTGGATGTATTCTACCGGGTTTTCGTCAAAAATATATAGATTTTTATTGCAATAGTTATTTAATGTTTGATATGCTGATGATGAAATGAATGAGAATAAGCGGGTTTATCAAATTATATGTTTCACGTGGAACTCATAGGGATTTTAATGACCCTTGAACAGTATAATTCAATTTGAATCTCTGCTTGCCAAAGCCCTTAATAGCGCTGGCTTAAGTACCTACAGCGCAACCATTCCGCTTCTTATCAAGCATTACGAACTCCTCAGAAAATGGGACTCCACGTTCAACCTGACCTCCCTCGATGAACCTGAGGATATAATCGACAGGCTATATATCGATTCCCTGTTGTTTATCAAGGATTTACAGGGTGCCACCTCACTTTTGGACATCGGCTCAGGTCCTGGCTTCCCCGGAATACCACTCCTTGCCGCCAATCCTCAATTGAACTTGACCATTCTCGAACCCAGAAGAAAAATGTGTGCCTTCCTCTCCGAAGTACAATACGCCTTTAAAGGCGAACGCAATTTCGAAATCGTTAACGCCCGATGCGATTCGCCTGAATTCGTCCAATCAAGCAGAGAGTTATTCCCCGTCATAATCTCAAAGGCCTTTTCCCCCCCCTCCAAAGCTCTCCAGCTTGTTCTGCCCATCATCAAATATGACGGCCTGTACGCCACCTGTATCAATCCCGATACACCCCTTGAAGCCCCAATCCACGACAGTTACGAGCTGAACTCGGACAATACTTATCATCTTCCCTTGACCGGCAAAGCCACACGGCACTTGCTCTTCCGCCGGAAAAATCCACTGTGATTTTGATTTAGACATTTTATCTGATATAATCCTCACGCTTTGAAACGGATTGCATTTGTAAATCAGAAAGGTGGAGTCGGTAAGACTACCACTGCCCTCAATCTCGCGGGTTTCCTCGCGCAGCGTGGCCGTGATGTCCTTCTCATTGACCTCGACCCGCAAGGCAATGCTACTACCGGCCTTGGCATCGACAGGGATGGCATCATCAACTCAATCTATGAGGTGCTGATGGAGGGGATGCCGATAAGTGATGCCGTACGTCAAACCCCGATCCCAGGGTTGAAAATGATACCCTCAAGCAAGCATTTACCTGGATGCGAGATCGAACTTACAGCCGTCGAGAATAGGGAATTCAGGTTGCGCAACTCCCTCGAAACAACCCCGCAACCTTTCACTTATATACTTATCGACTGCCCCCCGTCCCTTGGCCTTCTTACTCTTAATGGACTCGTGGCAGCTCATTCTCTCATCATTCCCATACAGGCCGAATTCTTTGCTCTTGAAGGATTAAGCCAATTACTGCAGACCTACCATTTGGTTCATGCGAATCTTAATCCCACTCTGCATATCGAGGGAATTCTGCTCACTATGTACGACAACCGTACAAACCTCGCTCGCGAAGTTGAAGCTGAAATTGCGAACTATTTCCTGGGACGCGAAAGGGTCTTCAAATCCAAAATACCCCGCAATATACGATTAGCCGAAGCGCCATCCCATGGGTTTCCAATATCCCACTATGCCCCCGGCTCCCTCGGTGCTTTGGCATATTCCGAATTGACGGAAGAAGTCATCTCGTCGGTGGAGAAAAATCTTCTCCCCAAACAGGATAATGACTCCCTTTCAACGAACAATGCCAAACCGTTCGTCCCTGACACCTTAGCTCCCAATCCCCCATTGGATATTTAAGAATATATTGGAGGTAAAATCCGGTGAACAAGCAAAACCCATCAAAAAAAACAGAAAGAACAGCACTCGGCAAAGGCCTGCAGGCGTTGATAAAACCACGCGATACAACCTCCGCTGAAACCATTGACCGGATACCTGTTAATTCAATATCCCCCAATCCGCGCCAGCCCCGGCGACGTTTCAACGAAAATGAGCTGCGAGAACTCACCGAATCACTCGCCGAGCATGGCCTGCTGCAACCGATTATTGTCACCAGGGGATCGGATGGAGGTTTCCTTTTAGTGGCCGGTGAGAGAAGGCTCATTGCGGCCAAGGCCGCGGGGTGGCCGGATATCCCCGCCATAGTCAAAGATTACGATGAGCTCAAATCCCTCCAGATGGCGCTTGTCGAAAATATCCAGCGTGAGGATTTGAATGACATCGAGCTCGCGAACGCCTACCGCGAACTGGCTGAAATACACGGGCTGACACAAACGCAGATTGCCAAAATGGTCGGTAAATCAAGACCGGCTGTAACCAACACGCTAAGACTGCTTGAACTGCCGGAATTGATTCAGGATGGTATCGTCGAAGGTAAAATATCGGCTGGACACGCAAGGGCTCTGTTGGCATTATCGGGTGAGAGGCGGGAGAAGCTGTTCCATCGGATTGTCGACAGGGGCTTAAGCGTGCGCGAGGTGGAGCGATTAGCAAGCAAACCCGCTCCGGAAGCCGAACCTGCAAAAACACCCGAACCGGCCGCTGATGTAGAGCCTGACCTTGACGCATTAGCCCGGGGTCTTGAAGACCGTTTCCACCGACGAGTGAGAATCATACGGGGAAAAGACGGCGGCAGGTTGATATTCCAATTCCGCGATGATGACGATTTGAATATCTTATTGACCCGCTTGGCAAAGGCATAAATGCTGGGCCAGTCTGTGTACTGATAATAAATTTTCTTTCCGAGCTTGGAGGTTATATTGGCTGAGACATACATTCCCTGGTCCATTTTAGGGGTCTATATTATCATAGGTGTTTATTGCCTCTTCTGGATTAGGAACGATGCCGAATTCAGGGCGGGCCCCTGGGTGATAGTCGCCATTCCGGCAATAATCCTCTGGCCCGTTATGCTTCCCATATGGCTCTTAATTCGTGGCCCGGAGCACCTCACAAGCATCGCCGCCAAGCAAAGCCCCCGCGATTTTAAAATCTATATGCGCTCGAAGAAGGACAAAGACCTCTTCGCATATTTCCCGAAACAAGTCTCAGCCAAGAAATCATCGAGCAGCGCAACCCAAACCCAGGATTCAACAATTTCGGAACAAACCTCGTCCGGCGGGGCAGGATTTAAAGACCACAATATCGAAAACCTTGTCGCCGCGGGCAAATGGGAAGAAGCCCTTAGGGCCGCCAAGGAAATGCGCAAAGTCGCCATCCAGACACAGGAAGATGACCGGGTCCAATATTATGATGGCTGCATCCGACAGATCGAGAACGGACACCAGATCGATGAGGATTGATTATCCGGAAGCAGCTTTGAAAAAGTCCTGACTTGAGTCAAATTTGACACGCCATTTGGCATTTTTATAAATTGTATATTGTCAACTTCGTGAAATTTCAGGTGTATTAATCGACAAGTAAATATAATCTCAGGGCATTATTTTTGGACATAACTTGAACTCGGTTTCCTAAAAAATGGTTTAAAGCATTTTTAATTTGATTATTTTTATAACTTTTAGCCTGAATTTGATTAAAATATGCATAAATTATCGATGAGTAAATAAAAAATGCCAAATTGCCTCAAGTGTGTAAATATTGACCCAGAATAAAGAATACATACCCCTCAAATATCGTCCGCGGCGGTTCATCGAGCGATACGGCTCCCGCTTCTTGGCATGGCTTGTAAGAATTCTCCCCCGTAATGCGGCCCTCAAGTTAGCGGATGGACTTGCGTTCCTTGTGTGGCATATCCTCCCGAAGCATAGCCGTCTGGCGCAACGGATGATACACCAGGCATTCGGTGACCGTTACACCCCATTGGAACGCAAGCAAATTGCCCGGAGGGCGTACCGCAACCTCGTCCGCGCCATGGTTGACTTCCTGCGCTTCCCCCGGTTGTCCAAAGAAGAGCTGCTTGGATTATGTATCGACGTTGAGGGTTGGGAGAATATCGAGAAGGCGCTTGAACAGAGCCCAGGCGCGGTCATCGGCCTTGCGGGGCATGTCGGTAATTGGGAATATTGTGGCGCCTACCTCCCCGCGCGCGGTATCCCATTGGCCGCCGTCGGCAGGGAACAGCGCGAAACAGCCGTCACCGATCTGATCATTCAGGCGCGGTCCGCCGTGGGCATCGAGCACATCCCCCGTTCCAAGCAGGGTAACCGCAGGCTCGTTGGATGTTTCAAACGTAAGGGAAGCGTAGTCGGGCTTTTAGCCGACCAGAACGCAGGCAAGGCGGGCATATTCGTCCCCGTCTTCGGCAGGCTTGCATCAGCTTTCCGCGGTCCCGCACATTTCGCATTGCACTACAACCTACCGGTCGTCCCCATATTCGCCGTATGGGTAGGCGTCAAATATAAAATGATAATACTTGAGCCGGTTGAAATAGTGCGCCACGAGGATATGGAAGAAGCTGTACGCCTCACCACAACCAACCTCCAGAAAGTTTATGAACAAATCATCTCCCTCTACCCCGACCAGTACCTATGGGCCCACAACCGCTGGAAAACCCGCCCCCCGGGAGAGGAAGGCAAAAAAGAAACCGGGGAGGCATAATCGCTTTCCTCCCGCAGGTATTGAATTCCATCAATTCTTGTTGTAATACAGGCGCCCCGCCATGCGGTTCCCGGTGTACGTTCCAGATGCGCAACGACGCCTATCCAAGATGGATGACCGGCCCCCCTCACGGAGCACAGAACCCGCCTTACATCCCACTCAATTCCTTACTTGATTCGGTGTCCCGGCAAGGGAATCACTGAGCCGCAATCCACGGTCACATAGTTTCATCATATGAAAGGCTCATATTTATTTTTATTATCATCGCACCTCTTTAAAATATGCTAATCGCAACTCAATGAGTAAATGGGTCCTAATGGTGTGTGCAAATTCAATATTACCTTCATTTTCTTAATCTCAAGCCCTTTAATTCGGAATAACTCATTCTCACTTACAATGTTCCCATCCTTGTCGATTTCCCAGCCCAGCTCTTTCATGGCAGCATCAGTAACCCAGATATAATGCGTTTTCAGTTGAGGATCAGTATAAGCATTATCGGAATGGTGCATTTGGATTGAGTAAACGGTTGCCGAATATGCCCCTCCTCTGAACAGCATCAAATACTGTGCACGGGCAAAACTCATGGGATCCGAATCCAAAATAGCCGGGGCTGATTTATATGGCGTTTCATTTATCATGGAAACCTCGACAAGGTATGGATTATTGCTCCAATTACTCCATCGCAGTGGCCCTGCAATTGAATTATGGCTCCACAACCCGACCACAAATATCAATAAGGCAATAAAGCCCAAACGCCGCCATTTCACATCTTGTATGTTTGCATAAATAAGAAGGAGTAACCACCAAAAGATTGCCCATGCAAATAACCTGTAGTGGGAATGGTATGCCACATAAATTGAGCTGTATATGGCCAAGGGTAACCATATGAGAAAAAGCCCCCATCGCAAGCGGATTCCGCCTTTCCTGCGTAAAACTTCGTTTGTTTTTATTCCATGAAACAAAGCGTTGAAAAAAAACAATCCCAAACCACCTAATGCAACTATGCACCCGGCTATTTTTATAATACTCAACCAATTAATATGATTAGGTGATCTTATTTCCTGCAACATGCCCAGGCCCCATTCGCTTGGGAAAACCCCCATGAATAAGACACTGCCAATCCCAATATAAGCGGTGTTAAGCTGTAACAGGAGGTTAAATGGACCCCACCACATAATGTTAGCGCCGTATGAAGAGGATAACCAACCCCAGAGTCCTATATTTCCAGGCAGGCTTTTATATCCATGTGCCACAGTTAACCAAATAAGAAGAACTAAAGTAAGGTAACCAATAATAAAAATAAACAAACGATATAAATTTCGCGTTTTCCCCCATATAATAAATAGAAGACCAGGCAAGGCAAATATAGTCAAAATATGAAATCCAGTTGACAATCCAAGTAAAATACCTCCTCCATAACACCCCAATAGGTGCTTATTCCTGCTTTTTAAATTTTCGTTGTGAGCTAAATAATTACCGGCAACAATCAGAAATGCAGACAACATAAGAGAGATAGCCGGGATAAAGCAAGCCCAGTTGTTTGAGAAATATGCCCATGCGCCCAACCCGCCTAATGCCAAAGCACCGAGAAGAGATTCTATTGAGCTAAGCCCAATTTTCCGGCCCCATAAATATGTTACCAACAGCCCCAATCCACCGAAAAAAGATACCATTATGGCCCCTTCCCTTAGCGTATTTATCGGGTTCCCTTTTACATCGTCCACCGTCCAGATCAGACGCCACAGACCAGGAAGAAGAGGGTGATAAGGATGGTAAAGTAAATGCGGTAACTTGACATTGTAGAAACTATTAAGATATGCAATTGGGTCGTCGAAATACAAAAAACAAGGAATAACCATCCAGCTTAAACCGGCCAAGAAGGCCAATACCGAGAATATCCAATTTTTAGCCGTTGAACTCATTCCAACCGCTGCTAAGCACCGACCAAATTTCAAGGGGTCTGATGTGGCCTCCTAACTCACTCTCACAACAATACCTTCAACCCGCTGTACCCCTCAGCCGAATACAGGTATTCCCCGTCGAAGAACAGCGCCTGCGTTCCATCGGTTTCGCAACTACCCGGCGTCGTGATGTTCCCAAGGTCGCTCCATTTGACGGAGTATATGGTGCTCGGTGTAGTCCCGAAATAGGCGTATTGGGGATCCCTCACCGCAACCGCGTATCCGTTCCCCGAGGGTACGACCAATGACCCCGCCTCGAAGGCATTCGGCGGGTCGGAGATGTCGACGATGAACAGCATGCTGAAGAAGTTGGCGACAAAGGCATAGTCGCCGTAGAGTGCTACATCATAATCCGCCCAGAATAAGCTAACCGTATTGATAACCTGCGGGCTTGCGGGGTTGGTGGCATCGATGATCGCCAAGCCGGCTGAATAAGCGCCGAATGCATAACCGTTCTTTGCGGCTATTGAGCTGAATGTATAAAACCATCCAAGGCTTGTCTGGCCCTCATACTGCGGGCTTGCCGGATTCGTCACATCGAGCACAGTAAGCGTGCCGCCTGACGTGATATAGCAGGTGTTCCCATCGACATAAACATCATCGGCATAACTACCCGTATATGACCCGACAAGCGTCGGGCCTCCCGGCGCATCGGGGTCGATTATCAGCAGGCCGCTTGAGGAAGATGCATAAACATAATCCTGCCCCGTATGATACTGGACGCCATTGCATGATGAAGCCGGATATGTCGCAATAAGACTCGGGGCTGTGGGTATATGACAATCCACGATTGCCAAATTGGTCCCGTTGGCGACGTAGGCTATTTTGCCATGCGCCCACACATCGGTTGCATTCCCGTCAAGGTTTAACTCCCCGATAACCTGCGGGTTTTCCGGGTCGGAGCTGCCGTTTGGCGTACCCTTCATCCACACGAGATTCTTCTCTTCATTCCCCGATGCATCCTCCGCCCGCACCAAAAACGAGTAGGTCTTGTCGTTTTCAAGGCCGGGTACCTGCCCCGCGTGGTCGTAATCTCCGCCATCCCAGAAAGGCGTGTCATTAATCACGTTGGCGGTGGCAATACTCGGCGGGTCGTTCTCATCCCAGTAAAGATTGTAGCCGGTTGGCTCGCTGAGCACATCTGTTGCGTTGTTCCAATAAAGGGTGACCGACTGATAGCCCTCGTAAATATGCTGGACCCCGATGGTCGTATCCCATACCGGCGGGACATGATCCTCACCGAGCACAACGAGGTTGCTTAGTATCGGAAATGGGTCATTATAAAGCTTGGGCTTGGGGGTTACATCAATATCTTTATAAGTACGCAGTCCTGCGCCGAATTTGACATTGTAACCAAGCGATGTCGGGCCGACATCGGCTATGATGAAATATGTCAAGGGATTGCCCAGGGAGCTTATGCCAAGGATATCCGCTGCGAATAACATCTGGTTGACGCCTGCATAAGCGGGGTCGGCAATAGCGACAAGGTCGTCAGCCCCATCTTCCCAGGAACCCGACCCGTTGGTATCTTTGTACAGCCGGAAATTGTTGATAAGATTAAGCGGCACATCGCCCGTGACATATGGCCGCAACGCGCCGATGACGATGCTTTGATTGGTGAATATTTTCAGCTTGAGGAGCGGTACAGCGTCGGAGCCGTTGAATACATATTTCGGAGCCAGCGATTGCCATTCAAGCCACCAGATGAATTCCTCAGTATGAGTGCGTAGTCTGTAATTGGAGCAGTTATATGGCGCCGGGGAGAATACCCTGATGTAATATTTTTCCCCGGCAAGGGCCTGGACGCTAAGCTGCTCCAACGGTCTTAAATAATTGTTCGCTCCAATGCTTGACCCAATCGGAACGCCGAGGTCAGGCGAGTCGTAAACCTCCAAGTCAAGGTCTTCGCCTGTGGTGATAATATCAAGGTCAACAAAAAGAACGCCGTCATTGTCGGCCTGGACAACGAAAATATCCTCGTAATCGTAATCGGCTGATGTTGATACGTCATATATATTGTCAAACTGCCAAGTATTATCCACCGGGATCGCCAGGTGGCCATTCACATCATAATTACTCGCATTCGGTTCGCTGCCGAATATCGCGCGCCATATATTGACCCGCCCCCAGCCGGTCTGGTCATCGTGCCCGGGGGCTTCTATATCATCGGCGCTCTCGCATAGACGCTGCTTCAACTGCGCGGCTGTCCAATCGGGATGGAACGATTTCAGCAGCGCCACGCATCCCGAGACGCAGGGGGTGGCATTTGATGTACCCCCGAATCCATTGGGGCCGCCTTCATAATATGAATCGTCGCTCCAGCTGTTGGTGGTGATATATAAAGCGCCAGGAGCCATCACACCTAAATGAGGGCCCCAGTTTGAGCCCCAGCCAAAATCCGTGGAGTTGAGACGTGTGACATCACGCCTCTCACCTGAATTATAAAATGAGCATGTGGCCCCTATCTCGAAGACTTCCGGCCAATCCGCGGGCCAGCAGTCGTTGGGCGAGTCCTCGTTGCCTGCCGCACCTATCGGCAAGATACCATTGCCGTCATCCCACACCGCGATAAATGTCTGGTGCATTATCTCCGATTCGTCATATGAGCGGAACGACATGCTTACCGCCGTTGCGCCGTTGTCATAGGCATACTGCGTACCTTCAATGACGGTTGTTGTATAAGGATCGCCAATCATCATATTGGCCCGTAAAACCATAACCTTGCACCCGGGGGCTATACCGGTGCAGCCGACCCCGTTATCCTGCTCGGCAGCGACAACTCCGGAACATGCGGTACCATGGCCCCAATCGTCAGAGGGGTCGTTGTCTCCCTGGTCGAAGTCATATCCGTGCCAGTCATCGATGTAGCCGTTGTTATCATCATCAATCCCATTGTCGGGTATTTCGTCTTCGTTTATCCAAACCTGGTTGGCCAAATCCTCGTGCGTCCAGCGGCAGCCGGTATCCAGCACCGCGATAACCACATTCGGGTCGCCTTTGCCGGTCGGCCATACGAGCGATGCGCCGAGCACATTCGGGCCCCACTGGTCATACATATCATCCCAGGGGTCGCCATCAGGCTCGGCTGGCCAATCGAACACCGGGTCGTTTGGGTAATAGGGCACTGAGCATGAATAATAGATATAATTCGGTTCCACATAGCGCACTTCCGGACGTGCTTTGAGTTTCGATACCATCGATTCGACCGGTTCACCGTTAACGATGCTCATACGGTATACCGTGGCCCACTTGAGGCGTATCTCCTTCTTAAGTGAAAGCCCGAAGCTTTTCGCCAAGGGGTATACTCCGCCGGGGTCGATACCATCCTTGAGGACGATGAGGACTTCGCCCTCCAAATATCTTGGACGGTTGCGGATATCGGTTACGGCGGAATTGGCCGCCACCCCCGAGGCTTGATTGGGATTCGCGCCAATGGTGAGGCTGCCCTCGTCACTACGCAGGGGCGGGATCGATAGCCCGTCGCTACTGCACCCCTGTATGAGAATCACCGCTATGGCGAGGATGGTTATGGGAAATGGATGACGAATCATAGAGCCACTCCAACTACCGAGAATACATCTATTTTACCAGAACGCTGCCAAACCCCCAAAGAAATCCGCGCCGCCATTAGAAATAAAGATAGATTTTCCGCACACCCCGCAACAAGTCTTAAACCAGCTTAATCGAAATTTTACATTGGCTATATGGTGCTATGAGGGGCTACTCCGAATTTTTTGGGGCTGGCTTTCCAACCTGTTGCCACGCCCACTTCGGGCTTGCCTGGACGGTGCGGCAGCTGCTACCCGGGAATGGCGGGTTAAACAGTTGCAATCTTTTCAAATGTGGTAAAATACCCCTGCTGATGTCATGGTTCATCCCGGCAGCCGGAATTATTTTTGGCCCCGTGACATCCGCAGGGAGTTCAGGCATAAACGTCATTGCAATCTTGATGTTGGGAGGTTTGGCCGAAAGGCCGCGAAGCATTATCCCGACGATAATAAGGCGGTTCAGGGGTGTCCGGTTTAAGCCGTGACAAAGGGCGAGGGTCGATATTGTACATTGCCAAAATTTTTGATTGGTTTATCGTAATTTACACATCACGCATAGGAGGAAAAAAATGCGCAAGATTATTTTCGTTCTGCTTTTAATCACGGTATGGATCTTCCTGTCCACCTTCGGTTGGGCAGCGGTAGGATCTCAGGAAAAGGGTGGTCCGAAGATCAAAGCCAAAATCCCTGACATCTCAAGGCTGAAGATCCAGAGGATGCCCTATCTCGTGCTTGCCCAGATTGACCTGCAGGTCGCCATAACAGGCCCTGCAACGGCAACTGCGGGGGAAGACATCGCTCTGACGGTCACCGTCAAGAACAGGGGTACGATCAGCGCTCCTGGCTCCAATGACCACGATTACTGGACATCGTACTACGTCGATCTAATTCTATCGGCGGACACGAGTATCCCCATGGAACCCGGGGTACAGCCCATTTATACGGGGCATACCGAGGACGATTTCGTCGAGGATATGCTCATCATGGGCGGACGGATAAGCAACACAGTTACCATTCCCCCTGGTGGACAGCATGTTTATAACATCTCGCTGTATCTCCCAAGGGATATGGACCCGAAGAAGTATTACATCGGGGCTGTGGTTGACCCCTTCAAGGCGGTTAAAGAGACGAATGAGACGAACAACATCGCCACATGGGGGGTCAACATTATCGCTGCCAAGCCGTCCAATGTGAAACCACCGGCAGACGTTGGTTTCTGGGTTATGCCATACGCGGTCGGCAATACCCCAATCAACGAAATCAAGTCCACCGGGCTGGTAAGGTATACGGATGGTTTGAGCGGTTATCTGATGGATGACGCTCCGTTCGGCAGCCGGTTGGGATTCCGCTTAGGGTATCAATCGGCCCTTCCTACTCCGCAGGTTTATTATTACCGGTGGCTATACCAGAAGGAAGGGACAGCGGGGTGGACTGAGTTCACCGAACCGGTAGGTGTGCACTATGTAAGGGAGGAAGGGATGAGCGTGTCATTCCCGGTGTACTGGTTGGGGCCAAAGCCCGTGAATTCGATGAGCCTTTATGAATTCCGGCCGCATACCGCCCCTGCAGATCCGCCCGCGACCACCTACTGGCCGACGACCGACTGGTTCGGGGATATTTACAGCGGCTTTTTAAGCACCCCTGCACTTGCGGATGGGAAATATCGGATCAAGGTTGAGATTTACAGCCAGGCTGGTGTCCAGGTGATGCCAGGCGCTACCGCGAATACATTCATCGTACCTGACGGCTTGGAAGCCGATGGCACAACGATTAAGACCCGCCTGTGCAACTTGGCAACGGAAGTTGACGCCGGTGGATTTGTATTTCCGCTATATGTCGACAACCGTCCCTGCACGGCCTACATCGAGGCGCCGACCATCGGCACCAAGGCCGCTTCCGATACCTGCGGGTTCCTGCTGTATGGTCCCGGAGAGACGGATGTCAACATCGCATATGATGCAGTGCATCCGGGCGGGAGGGCGGTATACAGGTTCATCATTGTACGCGGCATCAACTATGCGGTGGACGTGCATGGTGAAGTGAGCGCAGTATCAGTCCCGCCATTCACCGGCGACGGCAACGGGATGTTCTGGAACACGTTCAACATATTCGACCTTATGTCGCCAGATTGCCCCGATAAGGCAGCCTTCTCTGAGAACCTGAATGTGTATGCGAAAGCAACAACCGGGTGGCATCAGAGGTTGGTGCACCTCGACGCGTACTACATCAGGGCATTTGCAATAGCGCCGGAGTAAAAGAATCTCGGGAATGAGTTCCCGAAACACCATGAAAGATGTGGGGCAGGCTTTCCAGCCTGCCTCTTTTTATTTGGGGACGGTCCTGATTCAACCACATTGGATGGCACGGCCTGGTCGCGTCTTCGAGACCTGGCCGTGGCTTTTCAATCAAATGTATAAGCCTGCAGGGTTATATCAAGACCACGGCCAGCCCTCGCGGACTCGGGCAGGCCGTGCCATCCGACACTGTGGCTGAAAATGATTAATTCCCCATATAGGGGTTAGGACCGTCCTTAATACTTATGTGTCGCTCCCTGACGGTCGCGGCTCGGAATTGGGGACGGGGGGAAAGATGGTCGCGGCACGGAATTGGGGACGGGGGGTAAGATGGTCGCGGCGCGGGATTGAGGACGGGAGCCTGTGTAAAGGGTGATTCACTCATGTCCTGTTATTTCCGGATAAACTATGTTATAAACACCATCAAATGGTATACAGATGGATAACAGGATCATGAATCCCCGGCATATAAGCGGGTATGGGAAAATGAATGAAGGGAGCCATGTACGATGAAGATCATTCGATTATCGCTTCTCATGCTAATGTTGATAGGCGGGACTGTTTTTGCGGCTTGCTCCTCGAACGGGAAGGAGCCTTTAAGTCCTATAGACGGAGACTCTCCGCTTTCTGCCTGCGCAATATCTGATGAACACCACGCACTCTGGGGGATGTGGGACATTGCCATAGATTTGACAAGGCTTACAGCAACGCCACGGCTATTGCGCAATGTCCAGGCGCACTACGACATAACGCTGAACATATTACCGCCCGCCTGCGATGACTGCCTGAAGTGGAATATCCTCGGGTTCAACCCGTCGACGCATATCCTCAACGTTGATGTCACTTTGCGCAATCCTTATGCAATCAGCGGACGTGATGTGCGCGGGATATTGTACACAAACAGCGCGGGGCATCTGCTTGTCAACGCAGATAGTTGGACGGGGCTGTACGACATCGCCGGTGGGGATACCATCAACCCGTTCAAGGCATTTGCCAAGGCCGAGGTAAATCGTACTTTCGCGGGCCTTGCCGAGCATACAGAGAATTACCGTGTTTATATTCCAACCCCGCCGCAATATGCCGCGGTCAAGTTCGCCGTCGACGCCTCATGGCCCGGTAACTGCAAGGAGCCGTACTCCATTCAGAACTTCACGCAGGGAATCCTGTATAACACGGGTGACGAGCAGGCGATGATAACGGTCGATGTGCACGACTGGCAGAACGATGTCAACAAGGTGACCCTTGCCGCGGCGAATATTACCGGCCAGAGTTTCATGCAGCTTTACAAGGTTTCCGGCGATACATGGGGGCTGTATATCAAGAACAGCGCAGGGGCTTCGCCGGGGCAACACAGAATAAGATTCATCGCAACATCGACCGATTCAGGTGCGACCCCGCTGTATCATTATGTCGACCTCACGATTACCGAATGGGGCACACCATCAGACCCGGTTGATATAACGCCGGATTACCTGAATTTCAACCCGCAGGATGTATGGGTGGAGGGTGACATTGCCTATGTCGCGGGAAGTTTGCACGGGCTGCATGCCTTTGATATATCCGACCCCACGAAACCCGTGTGGCTGTCGCGGGCGCAAACGGCTAACTACGCTTATGATGTAGTAGTCAACGGCGACCATGCATTTGTGGCGGACTTATATTCCGGGCTGGAGATATATGATATACCCTCCCCCGGGACAATGAATTATTCCAAGACTATCTACAATGGTGGGGAATCACACTCCCTCATCGTCAAGAACGGTTATGCGTATATTGCCGATGGGAGTGTGGGGTTGACAATAATTGACATCGACCCCATAGAAACCGCGAGCGTTGTCAAGACGGTTGATACACCCAATCGTGCGATCGGTGTAGCGGTGTCGGATGACTATGCATATGTTGCCGATTATCAAGGGGGGCTGCAGATCATTGATATCAACCCCATAGGCTCGGCGGGTATTGTGAAAAATGTTACGTTCAGCGAGGCATGCCAGAATGTTGTGTACGCAAATGGTTATGTATATGCGGCAGTATGGGGATCGAGTTTGGCTATTGTTGATGTTGAGCCGGTGGGGTCTGCATATGTTGAGAAATATGTATACATGTCAGGACCTATGGACCTTGTTGAATCAAGCGGCTATGTCTATGTAGCTTGCGGGCGGTGCTTGAGGATAGTTGATGTTGACCCGCCCAATACAGCGAGTGTTGTTGGCTTACTCAATTTCAAGGGTTATGCCGTCGGACTGATGGTGAAGGATGGCTATGCCTTTATGGCTAATGCCGAATCGGGGCTTGATGTTGTTGATGTAAGCAATGTATGCTTCCCCCAACCTGTATGCACAGCTTTTACGGTGGGTAATGTCTTTGATGTGACCGCTTATGGCGATTACCTTTATGTATGCAACTGGATGGGGGGATTTAATATCATTGACAACCACGACCCTTACACCCCCCAGATAATCAAGGTGATAGACACACCGGAGTGTGCGAGGGCGTGCAAGGTTCTCAACGGTTATGCATATGTGGCCGCATCGAGTGGGAATTTTTATATTGTTGATATAGACCCCGTCGAATCCGCCAATATCGTCAAAACGGTGACGGGCATATCATCAATTGACCTTGTTCTGGATGGTGGGTATGCATATGTAGCTTCCTCCGGGGCCGGGTTGACGATTGTTGACATCGATCCCATCGGCAGCGCATATGTAGTGAAGACCGTTGATACGCCGGGAAACGCCGGGGGTGTGGCTGTCGGGGGGGGCTATGCATATATTGCGGATGGCACATCGGGACTGCAGGTAATCGATATCAATCCGCTGGGGTCGGCTTCGATAGTGCATTCTGTGGCTATGCCGGATGAAGCGATAGCGGTGGCATTGGCGGGGAATTATGTTTACGTGGCGGATTTTTTTGCCGGGTTGGCAATTGTTGACGTTACATCTCCAACGAGCGCCTCAATCGTGAAGACTGTTGATACGGATGGGCGCGCCGAAGATGTAGTGGTTGCGGGCGACTATGCATATGTGGCCGACAATAACAGATTCACAATCATAGATATCAACCCTGTGAACTCGGCATATGTCTATCTATCGATGACACCAAGAGGCGGGGGGACTTCGGTTGATGTCAAAGACAACTATGCTTACCTTGGACATGAGGTGAACGAAAACGGCAGTTTGAGTATAATAAGGTTGTGGTGAGTTATATGACATGTAGCCCGGCAACGACGTTGCCGGGATTGTTTTAATGCCAATGTTTATTGATGACTTAACAGGATATTTATTATTCACATAAAGGTTTAGCTTTGCTTGCGATTTCAACAATCGCCTCAAGTTTAACTTTAATTTCGGGATCAATATTATCTTGCTTTATATAATTAGCTAATACATGAAAATTCTTTTTAAGCATCAAATTAGGCAAACTCAACTTCTCATAATATTTCTCAAATAACGGAGTAAGGAATTCATCGCTTACCTTTGTATCATGACCCCAGGGGGAGCCTTTACCTAAAACTGCAAGTGCCTTTTCGACTTCATCTATGGATTCAGTCATAGCCTGAACACGCCGCTCAGATTCCGTTTTAGTAAAAAGTTCACCCGGTGTTTCCTCTTTGGCCGAAGTAATTGCAAAGTTAATTAATGTATCTTGATTACATAAGTAGTTTTCAATTTCACAACGAGCCCAAAGCAAAAATGTTATTCCAGCAGTCTGCTTTGGAGGAGGATCCAATTTATCGAAAATAGCCACTCCTAAAAGGTTCGGACAAGCTTCGCGGAGCCCATAAAAGTGATTGTTGACTTCGCTTGGCTTATTACCCACATAATGGATGAATGGCCGTTCGAGGACTTGCTTGGCGTCCTCATAATTAAGCCTTTCAGCAAAGGCCCTCAATATAGCCAGGTCTGTTGAACCCTCTAAATACAATACCCATCCTGTCTGTTGCGCTTGGTAATAATGTTCAAAACCTATTTCTTTCAACGACTTGAGTACCTGGCTTCCTCGGTCGTTTAAACGGTGTGGTTTCCCAACAAATGCAATTACTACATCACGGTCAGCAGCTTCATTGAGTAATATCTCAGAATGGGAAGCAGCGATGATTTGGTTGTTGTTATCTCTTGCCAAATCAGAAAGCAGTTGGTAAACCTGACGTTGCCTCAGTATTTCCAAATGGGCATCAGGTTCATCAATTAGAAGTACTGCTGAAGGATTAGCATACATATACGCAAGTAATAATAATGTTTGCTGTAACCCCCTTCCCGATGAGGATAAATCAAGGCTGATCCCTTCTTCCCTGTAATTCAGTGTAATTTCGCCTCTTTCAGGGATGTATTGTGGTTCTTCAAGTTCCGAGCCAAACAATCTTTTGATGTCATTTACTAATTTTTTCCAATTTCCCTGATTATCGTTGAAAATCTGATAACACAAATTCCTGAGAATCTCTGCCGTTCTTCCTTCGCCGAAACGGACGTTTATTGCGCCAGGATCAAGTCGGGTCTCATTTGCAGCCAGGCCTGACATCGGCGGTAAAAAAGCGACCTTAATCCCCTCAACTTCGGCAGGAATAACCATTCGCTCCGGGTTCTTCTTTTCAGATAAACGAAGGGGACGACAATAGAAAGATTCTTCATTGGCGTAATCAAACTCGAGACCGCATTTCCAAACCTTGCTATCCTGGACTCCTTCAACAACGATTTCTATCCTTACATTTTTTGTCTTTGGTTTTCCCCTGTATTTTTGGATGTCCCTTGTGTGTAAATCTTTCCAAAGCAAATTAGCTTTTGGGACAGCTAAGGAAACAAGGTCGCGTCTGTTTATGGTTACGCCTGGCCTTTTTTCGGGGGCTTCCTTACCCTTGCGACGTTCATTCCAAATTTTCAAACCAACATACCAAAACGCTAAAGCTTGTAAAGCGGTTGTTTTCCCTGAATTGTTGGGGCCTACAAATACAACAAGGTCTCCAAGATCTATCTCGAAATGCTCAAACCGCTTGAAATTTGCTACCGTTATCTTAGTTAACATATTGGGTATCCTCGTGCATTGGTATAACCTCAAAACTAGAGATAAAACGCTTATCAAAAGTATAATCGGAAAAATGAAAAAAGCACCATATTTTTTATGTACATTACAAAATAATCTTCAACCCGTCCGTGTTTTCGGCGGAGTAGAGGAATTCGCCGTCGTAGAACAAGCCATCGGGGCCGTCGGTGGCGACGGAGCCAACGTGCTGGATATCATCGAGGTTGCTCCAGTCGAGTGTCCATGCGGCGTTGGGGTAACGCCCGATATATACATACTGGTCGTCGCGCACCGCCACGCCGGATGCATACCCGCCCGTGACATTCATCTCGCCGACCTTATGCGCGTTCGGCGGGTCGCTTATATCAACCACATAGAAGTAATGGCTAATCCAATTGGTAACCATCGCGTAGTTGCTCCAGAGGGTTATCTCATAAGTGTACTTTTTCAGATTAAGCGTTGTTACAACATAAGGATTTTCGGGGGTTGTTGCATCGACAACCTTCAAGCCGGCGGAGTAAGTGCAGCAATAGGCGTAGCCGTCGCGGGCGGAGAGGCCGTAAACGCTCTGGTCGTTGCCCAAATTGACTTCACCAAGATATTGCGGCTCTTCCGGAGTGGATACATCCACAACAGTGAGCATGCCGTACCATCCGCCCAAATAACAGATATTCCCATCGACATAAACATCGAGGATATACGGGATCGGGTAACTGCCCACAAGCTGAGGGCCGCCATCGGCATCGGGGTCGAGGATGATCAGCCCATCAATGCCGGAAGCATATACATAATCCTGCCCCTCGTGATATTGGATGCCGTAGCATCCGGCGAACGGATATGTGGCAATGAGCGCCGGGGCGGTGGGGATGGTGCAATCGACGATTTCCACGCCTTTATCACCATCAGCAACATAGGCTATCTTGTCGTGCACCCATACTTCCCATGCATCAGCACCGACACCAAAACTGATTGACCCGACGACTTCGGGGTTTTCCGGGTCGGCGATGGCATCGGGGGTACATTCCAACCAGACGAGGTTGCCATCCTCGTTGTTCTCGGCATCGACGGCACGTACGCAGAAATTGTATGTCTTCCCGTTCTCCAGGCCTGACACAACGCCGGAGTGGTCATAGTCGCCGCCGTTCCAGTAAGTTATATGCTCGAGCATCATGCCGGTGCTTATTTCCGGCGGGTATTCATCGTCCCAATAGACATTGTATGATGTCGGCTCGCTGAGCACATCGGTGGCGTTATTCCAATAACATATCACCGATGCGTATTTCGGCTCGACAGCTTGAATTCCGATGGTGGTGTCCCATTCCGGTGGGACAAGGTCCTCACCGAGGACAGTGAGCCTGCTGAAGAAGGGGAATGGGTCGGATTTCAATGGGACATCCTGCCAGATGACAACGTCTTTGTAGGTCTTCAAGCCCAAGCCGACCTTGACGTTGTAGCCCAGTGTGTTGGGGCCCACATCAGCAACGATGAAATATGTCAGCGGGGCGCTATAAGTGCATCCGGCGACAAGATTGTCGAAAACAACCTGGTTAACCCCGGCTGTTGATGGTTCCACGGTTTTCACGAGGGCATCAGCGTAACTCTCCCAATAGCCGGAGCCGTTTGTGTCCTCATATAGCCGAAGGTTATTCGCAAGGTTCAGGGGGATGTCGCCGGCGATGTAGGCGCGGATTGTATCGAGTGTCACCATGTAGTTGGTTGATATTTTCAACTTGAGCAACGGCAGATTCTCGGTGCCGGTTTTGACGAACACGGGGGACAACGATTGCCAGTCAAGCCACCAGGCATGTTCCACAACGCGAGCCCTCAGCCTGTAAGTGGAGCAGTTGTAGGCTTCCGGGGAAAAGACGCGGATGTAATAGCTCGTCCCTGCCACACAAGGGACGGAAATATTTTCGCCCGGTTTGAAGCG
>Ga0315277_10000205_pt1 | contig 99984 bp, 91 predicted proteins | sample YL17G05_15_MG_FD_203695 | JGI IMG/M metagenome (GOLD analysis project Ga0315277, IMG submission 203695) | Sediment microbial communities from Yellowstone Lake, YNP, Wyoming, USA - YL17G05_15 | ecosystem: Environmental > Aquatic > Freshwater > Lake > Sediment | place: USA: Wyoming | collected...
TTACCCACGACGTCACGAATAAACTGGATAGCAGTTGCCGCCTGTTTGACAGTGGCCGCCTTACCCGTGCCTATAGCCCAAACTGGCTCGTAGGCAATCACCAGATCACGGACAGGTTCTGTGCCACCCAAAGCTGCTGTCACCTGCCTGCCAACCACCTCTTTTGTCTTGCCAGCTTCGTTCTCTTCAAGTCTCTCGCCGACACACAAGATAGGCTTAAGCTTGTTCGCCACAGCTGCCTTAACCTTCTTGCTGACCTGCTCGTCAGTTTCCCCAAAGTACCATCTACGCTCAGAGTGTCCCAGTATGACAAATTCACACAACTCGCTCAGCATCAGCGGGGATATTTCACCAGTGTAAGCCCCTTTGGCCTCAAAATACATATTCTGGGCACCGAGCTTAATAGATGAACCCTGAAGCATCATACTTATGCCAACCAGAGATACGAATGGCGGACAAAGTACCTTTTCCACCCCTTTTATGTTGTCTAATCTCTCAAGCATTTCGAGAACAAACCGTTCGGCTTCAGTCGCCGTGGTATTCATTTTCCAGTTGCCAGCAACAAAAGGAATGCGCATTTAACAGCCTCCTGCTATTTCTTATCTAATAAGACTTTCACGCCAGGTAGGGTAACGCCCTCCAGAAATCTCAGGCTGGCACCTCCTCCCGTGGAAACATGGGTCATCTTATCAGTTAATCCCATCGCTTCAACTACCTCGGCAGAGGAACCACCACCAATTATAGTAGTAGCATTAAGGGTTGATAGAAACTTGGCTATAGACTTGGTTCCTTGAGCAAATTGAGGTATTTCATAAATCCCCATAGGGCCATTCCACATGATGGTACGACATCTTCTTAGCTCACCATGAAAAAGCTCAATAGATTTAGGACCAATATCTACGATATGGCTACCCGCCGGTATGCTACTTGTTGGCACTACCCTAGTCGGGGCTCCGACTCTGATTTCTTCCGCCACAACTGCATCAATGGGAAGTAGAAATGGCACCCCCCACTCCTTAGCTTCCTGTAGTAATTTCTTGGCTAGGCCCAATTTATCACCCTCTATCAAGGAATGCCCTACTTCGTATCCTTGCGTGTTTAAGAAAGTAGCGGCCATGCCGCCGCCAACCAACAACATGTCGACCTTCTTTAACATGTTCTGCAGCAGCTCTATCTTGTCGCTCACCTTGGCACCGCCTATCAGGCAGACCCAGGGCCGCTCGGGATTATGCAAGAGCTTCTCCATGACCGCCAGTTCTTTATTCATCAAAAAGCCAGCCACCGCTGGCAAGTACTTGGCTACACCCACGGTAGAGGCGTGAGCCCGGTGAGCAGTGCCGAAGGCATCATTAACATAAATATCAGCTAGCCTGGCCAGCTTCCGAGCGAAGTCAGCATCATCCGCTTCCTCTTCAGGATGAAAGCGCAGATTCTCCAAAACTAGAATATCACCCTCTTTGAGTGTCCCTACCTTGCTTTCCACTTCCCGGCCTATACAATCGGATGCCGTGCTCACGGGCAATCCCATGAGTTGCGATAACCTCTCCGCTATTGGCGCCATTCGCAAATTCTCCACCACCTTGCCTTCAGGCCGTCCCAGATGAGAGCAGATAATTACCTTGGCTTTATGGTCAACGAGATATCTGACGGTAGGCAGCGAAGCCCGGATGCGGCTATCGTCACTAATGGCGCCAGTGTTTATCTTTAGTGGGACATTAAAGTCGACTCTGAGTAGGACCTTTTTGCCTTTAACCTCTATATCTTCAACAGTCTTTTTCGGCACTTTACCTCCTAGAAGTCGCGCTTCAATAGAAAGCAGGCTGTCTCCTTAAGCGGAGCTTGCCCGGACCTGTCAAGCCCAGTAGCCTCGAGCTCTGCCAGAGCTTTGTCATAGTATCGTTCAGCCAGATTCTCAGCGTAATCTCTGGCGCCCAGATGGTCCAGAATCTTCGTAACCTCAGCTATCTCGTCGCCCTCAATCGATTTCTGGGAATAGAGTCCTTCCAACTTCTTTCTTGCCTCACCCCTGCTATTTCGCAGTCCGTAAACTACCGGCAAAGTCTTCTTCCTTTGTGAGATATCGGTGACAGATTTACCAACGCTCTCCTCTCCTCCCCAGATTCCCAATATGTCGTCACAAATCTGATAGGCTATACCTAATTCTTTGCCGAATAGGTGAAAGGAATCCACCAACTTGCTATCCTGGCTATCCAAGTATGCGCCCATCGACGTTGATAGGGCAAACAAGGCTGCTGTTTTCTTGGCTGCCATGTCAAGGTAATCCTCTACAGTGGTGTCGAGGCGATTCTCATAGTCGACGTCCAGGTATTGTCCTTCACAAAGGTCCAAACAAGCCAGGCTCAACATTTCAGTGGAACTGACAATCTTTTCATCAGCTATTCCCTTTTCTTTCAGTCTGAGTAACGCTAAATAAGCCAGAGTGAACATGGCATCGCCGGCGTTTATCGCTTGAGACTGACCCCACAATTTCCATACAGTTGGCCGGTGATGACGTTCGTAGCTAGCATCTTCGATATCGTCATGGATTAAGGAGAAATTGTGGATGAGTTCGACGGCTGCCGCGGCGGGCATTACCTGTGACGTATCACCTCCCACCGCTTGGCAGCAAAGAAGGCAAAGAGTAGAGCGGATGAATTTTCCCGATTCCCTGATACAGGAATGCCCGTGCTCATCCTGCCAGCCCATATGATAGCGCAGTATACTACCAAGAGCCGAAGGACAGCTATCGATAGCCTTCCTTAACTCAACTCGCAGTGCCCTGCGATAGGATATGAACGACCCAGGCAGCCTATGTTTTACAGCCATAGGAATGAGTCCATATTAACGGCTACAAAAACATATTGTCAACTGCGTAAGATTTGTGCCCACTGCAAAAATCTCACGTGAAATGGCCAAACATAGCTATAACATACTGGATAGCTACCACCCGAAAGTTTGATGAAACTCTAGCAGTGCGCTATAATTGGCAATCTGATGTCGAGAGTGCTAATTATCACCCCTGAAGAACCTAGTTCTTCAGGGGTGATATTATAGGAGGGAAGTAGATGAATTGCACTGTGTGCGGAAATCCATTAATTTATGACAGGGCTGTTTTCCATTGTTCGTGTGGTGCCTTTATACACGCCTACTGCTGGGATGAGCACGTATTGCAGGCTCATCGTCCGTCCTTTGAGGTAGGTAGCGTCAATTTGGATGGCGAATTCAAAGCAAAGGAGAACAGAATAGAGACGCAGGTCGCCAGAGCGCAGGTCTCTGGGGAGCCAAGCTCCAAAGAACACAAGGCACCTCTTCTGGAGTAACGGAGGATACACATGCCTACCTATCAATATCGCTGCCTGAATTGCAGCCTGCAATTTGAGCTTAAGCAGAGCTTTGATGATAAACCAGTGGCTGATTGTCCTAGCTGTCACGGAATTGCCCGTCGCATCTTCTGTGCCGTCCCCATCATATTTAACGGCCCCGGCTTTTATGTGACTGACTCCAGGGCAGAAGGGGGAAAAGGGACTGGTTCTGAAGGCTCTAGCAGGAAGAATAACGGGGGTAGCAAGTCATGAAATTTCCTGCCTGTGGCAAAGAAACCAGGGTTCGAATCTATCGCTGCGCCAAATGTGCTGTCTATGTGCACGAGAAATGCTGGCAGAAGCATGTGGCACAGACTCACAAAGGCTAGCTCAACCTTCTATTCTTATCATTCCAGCCCTGTAATGCTATACTTAATTTGATTGTCCCTGTAGCTCAGCTGGACAGAGCGGCTGCCTTCTAAGCAGCGGGTCGAGGGTTCGAATCCCTCCAGGGACTCCACGAAGCTGGTCACACCAACTGCTTTTAGAAATCGAAACCGCAGTGCACGCAATGTCGCACTAAGCTGTAGAAAAGCCCCCGGACTCCCGCTAAGAAGACATAGTGGTGACGTGTCATCGCAAAGGCGGGGATAAACCCCGCCACTACGTAGCTATTCGTTGGTTTAACTGGCCCCTTTGGTCATTGTGAGTCCTTCAGCAGAAGGACGAAGAGTCTCACCCTCACCTTGTTCCTCTCCCGTCGAGGGAGAGGAGAGGGTGCAGTCCCACGCGCGCACGGGGCTGACCCACCTGCCATAGCTGTGCGGCGGGCAGATTCTTCGCTACGCTCAGAATGACAAGAGGAGAAGGGCTCAGAATGGCAAGAGGGGAGGAGCGTGGGGGAAGCGGGCTGATTCGTTTTGGGAAAAGGGTTGTTTTTCTTGGAATTGAGCAGCTCTCTTTCGTACGTAAGGAGACTGGCTCCGGTACGTTTAACCCCAAGCTACACACGATTCGTTTCGCCGGTTTGCCATCTGTTTTTGCGAGCGGTGAGGGGTGGCGGACCGACGCCGCGAAGCCGGGATGATTCGTTTTGTAAAAATCACCTGTTTTTCCCAGATTCAAATGCTCTTTTTCATACGTGGGGCGGCCGATTAGATTGCTAAAGTACATACGATTCGTTTCGTCAAGGCGTTATAAATCACGTAACTCCCTCTAGCTCCCTCTTATCCTAAGAGGGAGAATTTGGTAACAACCCCTGGGGGCTGGCAGACTGACGCATTGAGGCAGTCTCTAAGAGACTCTCCACAACGGCCTTCAGGTATTTGCTGTCGGTTGCGTCCAACCCGTAGTTTTCGGAATACCATCTTGCGACTAGTCTGGAGGCCTCTCTGATTACGCGGTGGTTACCGGGGTCGTCTTGAAGAGAAGACTGCAGCTTGACGCGAATGAACGCTATTTCGGGGTCAACGCCTTCCAGATTCGTAATGTCCCACAGTTGGGATGTTTCGGCACGGCTAAGGGCACCGGAATAGAAGCCATGTTTACGGGCATTCCGGTTGCCTTTCTGGCCACCGCGCTTCCTTTTGATCTGTGTTTGGTTTGCGGTCATGTTTTGAGAAGCCTCACCCGCGGGGTTTGATTTGTTAACGTACCACACGGGTTCTAAGCAGAAATTAGCATGAATTCTTCATTCCAGCAAGGGGAATTTGTCACTTCTTCCGCGAGAGGAGATGACAAACGAAATCCAAATGCCAAAGCCCAAAGTTCAAACAAAGTCCAAATGTCAAAGTTCAAGGGACATACGGCAGGGCTAGGGGCTAGGGGCTAGGGGCTAGAGACTAGAGACTAGAGACTGGCGATCAGCGACTACTGCCGGCAGCGTGCTCGTCGAGGCGCAGAGGCAGATAACGGTCGGCTCTCGGACGGGAGAGAATACCAGGTAACAATATGATGTTTTATGACTCATTAGTTCCAGAAAGGTAGAGAATTGGGGCACCATGCTCCCATACCAGTGAGACTCACTGTGATATAGTCACAGTCTGTGTCTTGTCGAAGGCTGCTACGATATATTCCCGTATGGTCACCAGCATAATGGCATTATCGGGAGCCTCTACAAAATGCCTCAGTTGCGGATGTCTGGCAAGGAGAATAGCTTGAAAGAGGCTCTTATTGTCTATCTCTTCGCGGGCGGTGCCGACTGCTGTTATGGCAATGGCCTGGGAAGTATCGGAAGGTTTGTTACTCCTGTTGTCAATTAGTAATGAAATATTATGATTATCTTGTATGTTTCTATATTTTCGCGTATTCCGCCCAGTAACAAAGACGAGTGATTTCAAATCATCAGTTGCGGCGAAAGACACCAGATTACTATATGGCAGGCCCTGACCAAGCGTGTTGAGCACGGCGAAGTACTGCGTGCTCACCACCTCTCTCAACAACGTCTCATGCCGGGGCATTTTCAACCGTTACTCTCCAAATAAAAGAACCAGTTTATCCAACTATTCTACTATTCCTTCGCGAAGGTCTCAAACTAATAGGTTGGCAAGATTGGCTATACTATGGTCCTGGCGAGAATCTTCGGGTCGAGAATTCCGCATGTCAGGATGAAGACTTGTTTAGTTACGCAACAATGCTCGGTTTTGTTCAACCTCAGTGTATCCAACAAATACTCATTTCGTGACGCTAATTCCAATTGAAAAGAAAGACTTTCTGTGCTTAAACCCGTGTAGTTTGTTCACTTCAATATTATTAGGCTGGAAAAAGGACTATGCTCAAGGCGTCTGGTAAAAGCTGGACGCTCCTTTTCTTTCGTTGCCGGCACGAAATTACTATGTTTCTCTCTAACTGCTTGACATTGTGTTAATGCAAGATTACGATTTAGTTGCTTCTAGAAATTATCCATCACGACTTTCACAACAATCTGGAGGTGGCATATGACCTGACATATTGGCCTTCCAAATGGATCTTAATGATAAGTCAAAAACTACCACTTTTAGGAGGATTGAAATGGCAAAATTATTTAAAGTTTTGGCGAACGTAACCGCTTGTATTCTGTTTCTTGCTGGGGTTATGGGGATGATGTCAAGGATGTATGTCTGGTTTGCGGTAACTGGGTTCACTGGTACTGGCACTGACATGGCGCAACTCGCACTACAATTTATGTATATTGCTATTTGGTTCGTGGCTGCCGTGGTAGTGATGAAACTGAGTCAGATGCTGAAATAGAGCTTGGTAACTCCTCTCGGGTAGGGATGCACCCTATTAAAAAAGGCAAACGGAATCGAATATTTGTACGCCTCAATAGACAAATATCCCGATATTTGTTTGAAGGTAACAAGATAGTAACTTGTTGGGTAACAATCGCTTGTTTTGTTACCCAACATTTCTGACATTTGTGTGATAGAGATGTCTTGACTGCACCCGCCAGTTGGCTTACCATTAGTATCGTCAAGTGCCTGTGAAGCCAAAGCATCTGATTTGCTGAGTTGAAGGCGTGTAGTGGCGTGATGGTCAGTGTCTAACGTGAAAGGAGATTTGGTGCGCTATGCCTGAAGGAAATTACTCCTATGATCTCACTCCCCAACACGGCAAGCGAGTTGGTCGTATCTACGGAATTGAGTGCAGCGGCCCTCGTCATGTTACGGGCCATCTCGTAAGCCTAGAGAATCTGCGCTGGTCACCCATCCAGGACGGGGGACTCGCATACGCCCAGAGGATTGGGCGAAGCAGCAAACACGGACTGGATTGCAGCAAGAGTTGACCTAGCTAAGGTTCAGCCGGAAGTCCAAGCAAATATCTGTCTATTGCCCAACAATTCTCGGGATTGTTCAGTCCGGTGTCACCCAACCAGAACTCATTTCGTGTAACTCACCGAATTCGCGTGTTAGCGGAAATTTGTGATGGCCTATAGCTCAGCAAATAGAATGACGGCCTTTAGAACCAAGGTTTGATAGTACGAATTGCTCCGAGTGCTCCGAGTCACTCCTGCCTGTTGAAGGCCCAGATAGCGGCAGTCAGGAGCACTGCCCCCACCATCGCCACCACAATAGCCGAATCCACGATGCCCATGGTGTGGCCAAAGACGGTAACGCCGGCCACCTCAGTGCCCAAGAAGACCTGGCGTATAGCATCTATTCCATAGGTCACCGGGTTCAATTTGGAGAGTACCTCCAGCCAGGTGGCTACGCCGGAGACGGGGAAAAAGATGCCAGAGAGAAACATCATGGGGAAAATCACCAACTGCATCACTATCTGAAATCCCTGCTGCGAGCGCATGCGGGCACCGATTAGCAGCCCCAACCCGGAAAGAGAGAGCGAGAGTATCAAGAGGAGAGGCAAAAGAGCCAGTACCTTGCCCAAGGTGATGGGAACATTAACAATGGGTGCCAGCACCAGCATTATGGCCCCCTGGGCCATGGCAATGATGGCAGCGCCAACGGCCTTGCCGGCCAGCACTCCGCTACGGCTCAAGGGAGAAACCAGTACCTCTTTCAGGAAACCGAATTCTCTATCCCAGACGATGGAGATACCGGACATGATAGAGGTCATCAATACTGTCATGGCTAGAATACCGGGATACATAAACTGTATATAGTCTACGCCGGGCATCATTTGGCCGATAAGCCTACCGAAGCCGGCACCAAAGATTAACAGGAATATAAGAGGCATAGAAAAGGAGGAGAACATCCGCGGTCTGTCTGCGACAAAACGGACGAGCTCGCGGTAAGCTATCACCCAGATAGTACGAAATACGATAGCCATTCTCTTCAGTGCCTCCTCATTTTAGCCATATTCTTCAGCTTCTGCATTGAGTCAACCTCCTGTTCCCTGATATTGCGTCCGGTGAGCTTCAGGAATACGTCCTCCAGCGTAGGACGCCTCAAGCCGATGGAGATTAGTCGCAGGGGGAAGCCGGAGACAAACTCGGGCAGGAATTCCTCGCCGTGGGAAACGGTGAAGCTGATGATGCCATTTTCGATGGTAGGCTTGAACTTGTACTGCCCCTCCAGCAGTCGCACCGCTTCTTCGTTGTCCTGCGTCTTGATTGAGATGACGTCGCCACCGACACCATCCTTCAGTTTCTCCACCGTGTCCAGAGCCACAGTCCGGCCATAGTCCATAATGGCGATGCGGTCACAGTTTTCCGCCTCGTCCATGTAGTGGGTGGTCATAAATATGGCCAGATTCTCTCTTCTCCGTAAGTCATGGATGTAGTCCCAGATGCGGCGGCGCGTCTGCGGATCCAGGCCTAGAGTGGGCTCGTCCAAGAAAAGCACTCTTGGGTGATGCAAAAGGCCCCGGGCAATTTCCAGACGGCGCTTCATACCACCGGAGTAGGTGTTAATCTTGCCTTTGCGCCTATCCCACAACTCCATCATCTCTAGAAGCTCTTTCAAGCGTGGCTCCAGAACATTTCTCGGGACGCCATAAGCATAGCCGTGGAAACGGAGGTTCTGTTCTGCCGTCAGGTAATCATCCAAAGCCGGTTCCTGGAAGACCAACCCGATTGACTGACGCACCTGGCTGCGCTCTTTAATGACGTCATAACCGTTAACCCTGGCCTGCCCAGCTGTAGGCTTTAGCAGGGTGCAGAGTATATTTATGGTGGTCGTCTTGCCAGCGCCGTTAGGACCCAGGAGACCGAATATCTCTCCTGCCTTGACACTGAAGGATACTCCCTTGACCGCTTCCAGATCACCGAACCTCTTAACTATATTACTGGCTTCAATTACATCCATTAACTTCTCCTTCTTGTTCCAGAGACTTTATAAGTGCCTCTAGCCCCATCTGGAGAGAAACCAGGGCATTGTCCGGCATTCTTTCCAGCACGCCTTTGATCTTGGCAGCGCCTATCTCCCGTAGTCGCTCCACCTGGCTTTTGCCTTCTTCAGTAAGAGAAAGGATATGGCTACGGCGGTCATCCGGGTTCTCCTGGCGACTGATCAGCCCCCTTTCTACCAGCCGATCGATGATGCTGGTAACATTGGCCCTGGGTACGCCGAAAGATGCGGCCACCTCACCAGGCGAGCTTCGGCCTTTGAAGGAGAGCAGAAACATGATGCGCAACTGTTCTCTGGTCAGCTCAAGGTGCAACCAGGGATGAGGCTCATGGGCTTTAGCCGAGAGCATCAGGTTATTCATCAACCCGACTATGCTCCTAATATTCTCCTTCCTGTCCATCTCTGAGGCCCTTGAAATAGAATGTCAACAAAAACTATATAATATAACTTATATTGACTAATGTACACCCTCGCTACAAGATTAGACGTCGTGTAGATGCTAAATTGTGTTCGCGGGAACCATATAGAGACTTCTCTCCTAATGAAAGCAAATGTTGACTTGTGGAATCGGGCTGCACTGAATAGCGTTTTGTGACCCCTGAGTGTATAGCTTGTCTTGGCTACCACAACCTATCGTTGCCTAACTCCCGTGCTGATAGGGATACAGAATGGGATGTTGCAGCTGTTATTGTGTCGCAACAAATACAGGAGCGGAATTACCGGCGCATGAACTTCATTGACAGAATCTTGCAGATGTTGTTACTATATTAGCACGGGTAAAAGGAGTGCGGCTGGTTGGATGTGTACGTCAGAGCCCTCCAATAGTCAACGCACCTATCGCCTTAGCAGTTTCAAAGGCACAGGTTCGGCCCCTCGTTGTTGCCACATCGTAATCAGCCATTCCACTCAGGCTCCAGGACTCGTCAAGAATCAGTCTTTCCAGCTTTCTGGACCGCCAGGGCGCCACATGCCAGATAATCTCAGTTACCTTGACCTTGAGCGATGTTGCTGAGACCGAAAGCAGAGAGGAGGTGATGCAATTGAGGGTTTTGATTCGCCGGAGGCAACTGGCAGTCGGCCGGTTTCTTCTGGTTCACAAGCCTATCTAACGTAAGGAGAGAAGGAGGTTAATACTTTATGAAGAAGTTGCTAGCTTTGATTATGGCTTTACTTCTGTCAGTAGCACTAGTCGGAGGAGGGACAGTATTCGCAGGAGGGGCAACAGTAGCAGGGGCTACAAGTGTAACTTCTGAGATTGCGAAAACTGTTTTTGGACCAGAGGCGTATTTGCGAACCGCTGGACCGCCGAATGTCTATACCGATGGCTTTTCCATAAGGGCTGACTACGATGCTACGATCACTATGGGGAGACTCATTGTGTACAATGGGGAGAAAGGGCGGAGTAATCCCACCCGGGCCCGGGACGCCACCATCATGCTTAACGGATGTGTAGTCTTGGATTCGACTGACATCGGCGAAGCAGTTGACGTCATCGTACTCCCTGTGAAGCTGGAAAGCGATAATGAGATTTCCGTGACGATTAGGGGTAAACCGGGAAGCTACCTTACCATCCAGGTTGACTATGAAACAGGCCTGACCGGCCCGGTCTTCTCAGGCCCCCAGCAATATCCGTTCATTCCCAGGACCGAACAGTCGTCTCCCAGTCTGGGACAACCACTTGTTGATAATCACGCAATGGGTATACCCATTTACGATGTGTACGAGAATGGAACAAAAACAGGAGTGATGATCGGATATTCTAAGGACGGCAGCATACCCACCAGGGTGGACTACTACTACCGGACAACCGCTGGTAAATTTGTACGTTTAGCTAATCCCACGGACCGTCCATCAGATATGGTCAACACCACAACCACGGAAGGCCTCACTGTGCCATATATTGTTCGTCTGGAGAGAGGGACAATCAACCGGTTCATCTATGGTCTGGCTATGCTGGCGCCTTATGATGACCTGGAATCTCCCTGGGACACCTGGGATATGTCGGCCTGGAATGGCAGATTACTCTTTAGATTCGACGGCGGGGTAGGCATAGGACACTCCCAGGGAACCTTGGGCGTAAGTTCTCCTCTTTACCACGATGCGCTGTCAATGGGATATGCTGTGGCGTACTCGACAGGGACCGTGACCGGTGTCCACTACAATCTTGTGCTGGGTGGGGAAACGGTTCTGCTGGTCAAGGACCATTTTGTTACCAGATACGGGGAGCCGGAGTACACCATCAGCATAGGCGGCTCGGGAGGCGGCATCCAGCAGTATATCTATGCTCAAAACCATCCCGGCTTACTAGACGGGATCATTCCTCAAGCATGTTACCCTGACATGCATACGCAAACCATCCCGGTTGGAGATGGCATGCTACTGGAATATTATTTCGACGTCGTTGCTCCGAAGCAGGGCGATTCTACATTCGGTGGCTTCAACCTTTCAGGATGGCCATTTGCTATGCCTTCTTGGATGGGCTCCATATTACCCAGGACATGGATCGAGGGAGCGAGCTCAAGCGATACAGTAAAGCATCCTGTCTATTATCCAATGACGGGACATTTGGGAAGCACCGAGATGGTCAATGGGTGGCTGGGACTGACGCCGATGTGCCTGAACCCCCTATGGCATTCAGTGTCGGGCGTGAATCTCTGGTATCCTCAAGCACAAGTTCAGGCAACCAAGTGGACCCACGCTGACGACCTGGTGAATATCTTTGGCGTGGACGAGTATGGCTACGCCCGAAGGGACTGGGACAACGTGGGTGTGCAGTACGGCTTACAGGCACTGAAAGACGGCCACATTACCGTGGCGCAGTTCCTGGATATCAACGCCAGAGTCGGTGGCTGGAAAGAACCCCATGAGATGGTGCAGGAAGGCTACCCTTTCTACGGGCCATTTAATCCCTTCAATTTTGATCCCTGGAGTATTCGTAACGCCGATATAGCTGTGAATGGGTACGGCGTTGCCCCCAGAACGGAAGGTGATCTCCAGGCGATAGAGGCAGCATGGACATCAGGCATTGTCTTTCTCGGTGAACTTGACGACGTCCCCATCATCGATATGCGTCAGTATCTGGACCCATACCTGGATATGCACAATGCACGGCAGTCTTTCTCTGTTCGGGCAAGGATGATCGATGCCCAGGGCCACGCTGACAACCAGATCATTTGGGTTGCCGACAAAAATGCTCCCCCCAGGAACCTGGTAGTCGAGGCTTTTGCGCTCCTTGACGAGTGGATAACCAACATAAAGGCCAATCCTGAACTGGGTGTTGTCGGCAACAAGCCGGAGTCTGCAGTAGATATGGCTTATTTTGCCAATGGAACCGCGGCTCTCGGACCTGACGTGTGGGATGGCATTCTGAATGACGATCCACCCGGTCCCGGGACCATTGTCTTCCCGCCGTTCTCATCCCCTCGTATGGTGGCTGGCGGGGACATTCAGGGAGATATATTCAAGGCCTATCTCATCCCGGTGGAAGAAGCGATAGAGCGAGGCTTCTACGATCCCGTTGTTCTTACCACTGCACAAATAGACCGGCTGAATGAGATCTTTCCGACAGGAGTCGCTGACTACAGTCAGGGAGATGTCGGTCGCCCTGAAGGGCTGACCAGGGCCGATGTGATAAGAACTCTGCCTTAGAGAAACAACACATCCGTAAGTGATTGCTTTGGGCCAAGGGGCTACCACCAGGCTCCTTGGCCCGAGCCAGCGGCACGTGCATCAAGTCGTCTGTGCTCATATTTGCAGGGCGCCTCTTGTTCTGACGGTGTTCTCTTGGACATATTCCGTCTGAAGCTTGCTGGGGGTATAATTGGATCAATAGGAAGGCGGTCATAGGAGTCCCTCTTTTCAAGGAGGCGAAGCATGAAAATCCCACTCGATTCAAGGAGGCATCACTGCGTAGCGGTAGCAGGCATCTTTCTCGTTGCGGTACTGTTGATTGCAGGGATGGCAGGCTGCGGTGGAGGTGGCTTCGAGTTTACCCCGATGGTTGCTGCAGGTACTCTTCACACGGTAGGGCTTAAGTCTGACCGCACTGTGGTCGCCGTGGGAGATAACGAATACGGAGAGTGTGAGGTCGGCAACTGGACGGACATTATCCAGATCGCTGCCTATGGCGAATACACGGTGGGGCTTAGGTCCAACGGTACCGTCGTGGCTGTGGGATGGAACGGCTACGGGCAGTGCGAGGTCGGCAACTGGACGGATATCGTCCGGATTGCAGCAGGCTACTTCCACACTGTCGGGATCAAAGCTGACGGCACTGTGGTTGCCGTGGGAGATAACGAATACGGAAAGTGCGAGGTTAGCGACTGGACGGACATCATCCAAATCGCCGCGGGCTTAGAGCACACGGTAGGGCTTAAGTCCGACGGCACCGTAGTCGGCACCGGATACAACGGCTCCGGAGAGTGTAATGTCAGTGATTGGTCGGGCATCATCGGAATCGCCGCAGGTCACGTTCACACTGTAGGGCTCAGGCCCAATGGCACGGTAGTTGCAGTGGGGGACAACTACGAAGATCAGTGCGATGTCAAGGGCTGGACAAATATCGTCGACGTCGCAGCAGGCGGCTGGCACACCGTTGGGCTAAAGGCGGGTGGGTACGCAACCGCGATCGGACGCAACGACCACGGGCAGTGCGATGTCGCCGGCTGGACAGATATCTTCATGGTAGCCGTAGGTAGCCTGCATACGGTGGGGCTCTGTGCCAACGGCACTGTCGTGGCCGTAGGAAACAACGACTGGGGGCAGTGCAATGTCACCGGCTGGGACCTGGATTGAGCTTCGCCCCTGGCCCTGTTAGTGTGAGTGGCAAGAAAACGACACAGAGGCCCAGAGTATAGCTGAGGTAGAACACACAATAGCCTGTTTTGTTACGTCAAACACGCACGCTGAACGGTAGAAGTTCTAGGTTATTGTGTCCCCGCAATCCCACTTCCTGTTCTCTCCGTTCTACGCTCTCGCCTCTCTCCAATCCGCTCTTTCGCTCCGCACTTCCGCTCCGCTCTTATGGCTGTCAGGCAGGGCGCAACAAAGTAGCGTTTTGTTCAGGGGCAGGGCTCGGGAGGCCAGGTCGGCCCTTCTGTTAGCCAGTATAAGACTTTCTTCAGCACCTCGGGGTGGACGTCTCTGGTTACCAGGGGGCGCTCGACTTCAGAGTGGCGTTTGATTTTGCCGGCAAAAGGATGGGGGCTAGGGGTCAGGAGTTAGTTGGTTGATGGTTAGATGTTTGGATAGAGGCTGGAGACTGGCAGAAAGTTGACCCTTTCTGTTCTCTAGTGTTATTCTTCCAGGTGACTTACCAATACGATCATCATCATAAAAGAAGGAGGGTTCATCATGGAGGGGATATATTATGCTATACGTCGCCTTCCCAACCTATCTCTGGAGCAGTTTCAAAATCGTTGGCTCAAGACGCATGGCCCATTGGCCGGACGCCATCTCAGGGCTGTTGGTGCGCAGCGCTACGTGCAGGTTCATACACTTGATGACCCATTGAACGAAGTACTGCGGGCCTCCCGTGGGTGCATGGAGCCTTTCGATGGTATCGCTGAGATTTTTGGGGACCGTGAGGAAATGCTCAAGGCAATGAGCACACCAAAAGGGCTGCAAGCCATGGGCGAACTCCAGGAGGACGAAAAGAATTTCATTGATTTTTCTCGGTCTGCTATGTGGATTGCCAAAGAGCATGTCATTTTTGAACGGTGATGCGCTATTGGGAGAGGACTTTGTAGAACTCCGGGCCGCCCTCCGAATTGTACCCATAGATCTGTCCACGTCATGTTATCCAAAAAGACCTGTGGATACAGATTCAGCTTTAGCACACGGGTTCCAAACAGAAATTAGCATGAATTCTTTATTCCAGCAAGGGGAAATTGTCACTACGGGCTAGGGACTAGGGATAGAGCTCATTGAGCTTGTGGAGTTCATTGAGTTTATAGAGTTTATGACGAGACGATAGATAAGGAGCGGGCTGGGGGCTGGGGATTGGAGGCTGCGAGCTATCTGCCGTCGGTTGACGGGTCGCGACTGGCTCCTGCCTACTGACTTCCGTGTTCCAGGTGAACTTGACAAATGCCCGCGGATGCGGTATCTTCAATGTAGATACTATGAAGGGAGACCTGATATGAGAACGCGTGTACAGAAATGGGGTAATAGCCTGGCCCTCCGCATCCCTAAGTCTTTCGCTACTGAAGCGGGACTACATAAGGAGGGACCTGTTGACATATCGCTGGCGGATGGGGGCCTCGTTATCAGACCTCTAGCCGAGGCGAAGCTCACCCTGAGACAGCTGCTGGCAGGGGTCACGAAAAAGAATCTGCATCACGAGGTTGATACCGGTCACGCGGTAGGGAAAGAAGTATGGTGAAGCCCCGCGCCTATGTCCCTGAGTGTGGGGACGTAGTGTGGATAACTCTGAATCCGCAGGCGGGCCGTGAAGAAACGGGACGCCGTCCAGCCGTCGTAGTCTCACCACAAAGCTACAACGCTAAGGTGGGACTGGCTATCTTTTGCCCCGTTACCAGCCAAATCAAAGGTTATCCATTCGAGGTTCTTATTCCGGCAGGGTTGCCGGTAACGGGAGCAATCCTGTCCGACCAGGTCAAGAGTTTAGATTGGCGCGCTCGAAAAGCCGAACTGATATGCGCCTTGCCAGCTCGGACTATCTCGGAGGTGTTGGAGAAGCTGGCGACCCTTCTGGCGCCTGACTGATGGCCGTCTGTAACCCCCCTTAATCCCCCCTTATCCTAGGGGAGGAGAATCGGTGGTCTGTCACTGCGAGGAGCTACAGGCAATTGTCACTTCCTGATGTGCGGCCATCGCTTTGGCGCTTCAACTCATCTTCCCCACTGGTGCCAGATAGATGACAAACTCGTCCTTGCCGTCGAGTCCCAACAACTGGTCCATAAGTTCCTGGTCATAAGCAGCGACGGCGCATGTTCCGGCGCTTATCGCTTCGCAGGCGAGGTACAGATTTTGGCACACGTGCCCAGCATCGATGAGAATGACTCTGTGAGCAGCCGGACCATAGCGCCATTCCATCCTGTAAGGTATTGCTGCCCAGATGAAAACCGCGGCCGCGCTTGATATCCAGTTCTGCCCCAAAGTTGCCGGGCCTATCTTCTTTGCTGCACCTTCATCCTGGTATTCGACCACAAGCTGGTGTTCAAGTGGTAGATATCGATAGAGACCTTTACCCAGGCCTTCCACGTTAAGAACACACACGTAAGTCTCAAGGGCATGGCGGTTTCCGGCCGAAGGGACAGTCCTACGAACAGGACCGGCGCCTGATTGTTTTCGCACCCCTTGAGTTGCCCACAGGAGAAAAGACAACTCCGCCAGCGTCAGCGGGGTCTCGCCGAATTCCCGGCGGCTCCGGCGATTCGCCATGGCGGATAGCAAATCCGCCCTGGGCAATGCGCGGAACTTATCCGGGCGAATCAGGTCAATTCGCTCTATACCGGCTGAATACCCCTTCTCGATAGGCGGCGGGGGAACTCCGGCACTCTGATCGGTCGTTGAGAAATCGAACGTCTTTCGCAGGTTATCCTTTAGGAAATATCTGTTTCGCTCTATTGACTGTTGTTGCATGACGCACCTCTTCGCTTGAACATCCCGACGTATACGAAATAGCCGGGCGGTCTCTTATGCTAGCACTCCGACATCCGCATTGGCAAACAAGCGAACTGAGTTCATAGAGCTTATAGAGTTTATAGAGTTCGTTGAGTTCATAGAGACTGGAGACAGCTAGAGACACGATAGAGACTGATAGAGATTGGTGGAGATAGGTGGAGTTCATTGAGTTTATAGAGTTCGTAGGGTTCATTGAGTTTGTAGAGTTTGTGACGAGATGATAGATAGGAGCAGACTGGGGACGAGGGGAGTTAATTGGGTTCATAGAGTTTATAGAGTTGGTAGAGTTTACAGAGACTAGAGACAGTTAGAGAGACGATAGAGATTGGGAGACTCGTAGAGATTCATAGAGATACGGTGGGGACACTGGCGACTAGGGGCTGGTGACCAGCGGCTACGGTCCACGGACTAGTGACTAGTAACTAGTAACCAGTGACTGGTGATCCAGCGACTACTGACTCCTGACTCCTGACCCCTTGTGCCGAACGTGCTTGTCGAGCCACAGAGGCCGATGGTGGATGCCTCACAACCAGACGAGAATACGAGGTAGCAGTATGATGTTTTGTGGTTCTTTTGGCTGGGTGCGTTTTGTAGCTGGGAGGATTTGGGGTGATGGAGGGGGGGCCGGGAAATTCGTTAGCAAAATGTTAGCAAAACCGCGGGATTTGGGCTGAGGAACTCGGCGTGAACAGGATCACGGACGCCAAAATAGGCAGCCTGGTAGATTATACGCCTATGTAGCGGCTGACGAGCGTCGTGCCGGCAAAGGAAAAAGCCCCGGCTGACGCCGGGGCTTTTTCGGAGTTGCTCTGTATGCTGGGAGTTACTTGGTGGTCGCGAATGTGAAGTTGCCAACCAACCAGTTCTTGCTAGTTCTCCAGATCTCCACCGTATACTGCTTCGGCACCTTAGAGGTTTGGAAATTGGTGATGTAGAGAGTGCTGTTATCTATACGGTAATCCTTGGACCTAGGCCCGAATGTCGCTGTCTGTAGGATGACTCCTGGATTGTTTGTGCCAAAGATTTTGATTGTAAGCTCATCGTTCCAGACAAAGGGCTGGGCAGGATTTACCGAAGACGCTACCCTGAGGGCGAATTTGACTGGCATGGTTCTTCCAGCTTTGTTGTTCGGTGTTGAGGGAAGCAGCGTTATAACTGCCCAGTTGCGGATGCTAAAGGAAACGGCAGTGCTCCATCCTTCATTATTGTAGGTGTCCACAGCCTTGGCCAGGACAAGATAGTTTCCGTCGGGTAGCTTGAGGGTATCAAAGTCATACTCCCATCTATTTGTGCTGCTATTAAAAGTGGCTGGGAGGTCTTCAAATTCAGGGCTGGTAATTTTGCCCTGTGCACCATCTGGCTCACGAATATAGAAATAGACAGCAGCAACGCCACTTAGATCCGATGCATTTGCCTTCAGAACGATACCATCCTGTACTGCTAGACCGGCCGTCGGGAACTCTATAGTGACCGTAGGCGCTGTCGTGTCTTCAACTGTGATATCCACCGTATCAGTATCAGATAGCGCTCCATCAGAGACTCCCAGAGTCACTGTGGTCGTGCCCATAGGCATGGTGACGGTGGGAGTCACTCCGCTGGCAGGGCCACCGTCCCAAGTCCAATTGTAGGTCAGAGGGTCACCGTCAGGGTCGTAGGAACCTGAGCCATCCAGCGTTACCTCGGCGCCTCCTACGCTGATTCGTTCCACTGTTTGATCAGGGCCTGCCTCGGCAACCGGGGATTGATTTGTCTTTGGCTCTGGTCCCGTTACTTCGATGGTGACAATTCCATTGCTCTCTGACAGACTCAACTTGGATTCGAGTACTTCACCTGTCGTTATGACACCCGAGTATGTCTGCGTAAACACGGTTTCCTGTCCCAACAACCTTGTGATTGTTAATGTATATGGTCCTTCCGCCACCCCTGATAATATGACCCTGTAATCGCCAAGTATTGAATTGGGAATATTGACAGTTTGTGGTTCGGTTCCCGGACCAGAATACGACGCGCCTGGAATGAAGTTGGTATCGTACGCAATATTTTGTATGTATCCTCCTACCCTCCCCAGCGGATCAACTACTGACACAAGCACAGGCGATTTGACTTCAACTCCTACTTTCCCTGCTGCTTCATAACCTGCCTGTCCATGAAAACCTACAGCGACCGAACAACCTACCTCAGGCCCCACGGATACGTCGCAAGTGAAACCACACCCGAGGTCGATAAACGGCTCTATGGGGAGGCATAGACCCAAGCAAAAACCAATCTTCAACGGTGCTATTCCTGCGCTACATGACAATTCACATTTTGCTTTGACTCCGGCAAAGGCACTACAACCAGCCTCTACATAGGGCTTAGCTTCAACACTCTTCCCATGCTCAAGAGAGGCTTCAACCTTCAATGACCCGGCTTCTGCGTTTGTACTGTCGCATGTTGGCTGGTCAATTGCTGACTGGATACAGCATTTGGTGCTCGGGGTGTTTTCTGAACACATGAAGTCCGTGGACTGGATAATAAAATTGTTAAGTGACGGATTTCCGGGAATATCTGATATCACCGGTACGTAAGTGTTGCTAAATTGCATATACGAAGATATTACCGCTTCAGTCTTTTCGCCATTACTCAGATTCTCTAACAGGACATTCAAATCATAAGATGTCAGCGAGTCAGGTGCTTGCCACAGACTCTGTTGGCCGCCTTGGTCTATGACCCAACTCCCTTCCAAGCTGCCATCGACATATACGGTTATTTGGTAACTGTCCTCGCTAGGATTGTTGACGAACAATGTCTGACCGGACCAGTCGGCGCCTAGTCTTTCTACTTTTATTAAGCATTCGGTCGGGATTCCTTCCACAAAGAACAAGAATCTGAAGTCGCCAGCCCTATTGGCTTTAACAGAATACGTAAAGTGACCGTCGACCCCAGTGGCAACCAATTTGCTCATCTCAGCAATTGGGTCTTCTATTCCCAGTTGCATATTGGGCACGGGGTTTCCATTACCATCTGTTACCAACCCAGAAAATGTGACAACCTCATCCACCTTTGGGGTTAAAGACGATGGTGTTACCTGGAGATTGTATGTTGCTGGCGAATTGCTAAGGCAGAACAGTATGCTGTTCTTGGCGAGTTGCTTGGCAACCACGGAGTTTAGAAGTCCAGATATTGGAAAGCCATAAGTTACTGTTATGCCTTCTGTAGTAGAGCCGGGATAGGCCACGACCGCAAACAGATGTCCTGCGGGATCATATTGTGAGTAACTGGGCAAGGCTGAGCATGTGCCTACTCCGAACTCGGTACTAGGTATCAATCCGTTGGTCAAAACACCTGTACAGGTGGGCTGAGGATCAAAGCAATCAGGCCAGGAGGTCACAGCAGGAACACTCATTACGACCTCGGGGATGATACCAAAGAGGATTTCATGTCCCGTATTGGCATAAATCTGATATGTAGATTCTGGCAGGATCCCTAGGATCCCGTTGATGTGCAGCACGTCCGTACAGAAACTTTGCACTGGTTCACCATGAACATACCAATCGTAGTTGATGTCTGGTGTAACAACAATCAGTGGTTTGCCGGAGAAATGATAGTCCCTTAGAGGTTGAGTCTCATTACTCAAAGGATACCAGTATCCACCTGCGTCGTAGATGACCAGAGCATATTGGTTCAGAAGTGCAGAAGTCGGAACTCCGTCAAACCAATCGACCTGAATCCCAGGTATTTCAGAAAGAACAGTAGACCAAAAATCCTTCTCTTGAATTGGGGATATGCCAGTTAATGGCCCATATCCGCCTGTTACAATCAGCACGTTTGTCGTATTGGCCGTCTTCAGATTAACTAGTGTGCCAGTATGTGTAGGACCACCCGATACCTCTTGTCTCAGTGAGCTCGGTTCTTCGGCGAGTGCGCTAGTGCCCCAGGGGGCAAGTGGCACAGCCAAGAAGCAAATCAGGATCAAGATAACCAAATGAGTCATTGCTCTTCCGATGCCATTTTTCGGATTCATTTCTTCATTCCTCCTTATCCATCCTTTATGTTCAAGATCATCCTTTGATGGGCATTGAGTGTGCTCTTGCTCGTCGCTGTGGGCTGCACTCAGGGCGGTGAGAACTAGGGGAATCTCTCGATGAATACTTGGTCGCCATCTATGCATCCTTATGGGAACCATGAGAAATGGTACTATTGTACTATGCCCAATGGGAGAATTGTCAATAGACCTAACTTGACTTTTCTTACCAAGCAGGGGGCTTTTTCGTATTGCGGGGGTCAATGCGTGCTGTGGGGTAAGGGGGGCTTAGTGAACCGGCTGTATGGGGCTCGCGAGCGTGCGAGAAAAAGGATTTCACGTCGGTGCGATGGTGGTCGTTGGCGACGTCGGTTGACGGGTGGCGACGGACTGGGGATAGAGTTCATTGAGTTCGTAGGGTTCATTGAGTTCATAGAGTTTGTGACGAGATGATAGATGAGGAGTGGAGTAGAGACGAGGGGAGTTCATTGGGTTCATTGAGTTTATAGAGTTGGTAGAGTTTATAGAGACTAGAGACAGTTAGAGATACGATAGAGATTCATAGAGATTCCTTTAGATACGCTGGAAATACATCGGAGAGACTAGGGATTGGGGAGTGGGGACTGCCGACCGGCTACTACCGCAGGAGACGGGAAGAGCTGGCGGGATAACAATTGCGAGCTGACTCCTGATTCCGAGAATGATTATCGAGCCGGAGAGGTAGATAGGGGCAGCTTGTCACGCAGAACTATGAGGTAATAATATGGCTGACTATTAGTTGACAGGACGATGTTCTGGTGTCGCTCCGGCTGGGTCATCTGCCACCAGCCACCACAACGAGCAGCGCAGATACATGATTATTGGTTGGGACAATATAGCCAATCAACCCTTTGACACTCGTTTCTATGGTGATTGTTGTAGTATATGGCAGCAAGGGCAGGGTCAACCCTGGCTTGAGTGTCATAGTCCCATGGTGGTGGAGCACATTCCGGGCACCAGTGTCCTGCCTTTAGAAGTCCGGCGGAAGCCTCCCACTCGTGCCCGAAGGAGCATTTCCATCTGAGCTTCGTCTTAATATCAACGTACTCTGTTGACAGACATCGTCCTCCTCTAGATACGGCCATCTCTTGCATATCTCGTATAGTATATGTTTCAGGTTTACTTTCTTTCCCCTTAACACCTGACAAGGAGCCGGTCGATTCTTGCTGTTGTGCGTGGATGGAGTGTTCCCAATCAGAGATGCCTTCCCATGCTTCACGGCTGCCGAAGAATGCTGTGATTTTATCCGTCTCGTTGTCCTCTATCCACTTTAATGGGTCCGCCATTCTCTTGATGAATGCTTTGACGGCAGAAGACGGGGCGATTCTTGCTCCGAGTTTCAAATACCAGGGGGTAGCGTCTTCCACCTGCTTGTAATGGTCCTCGAGCGAATGCCGCCAGTGACCGAGATATTCATTAAGGACCCAGCCATCCTCATACCAGCAGCAGTGGAAGTTCCTTAGAGCGAACCAATTGAGAGGCATTATCTTTCTGTAATCCCCGAGGCCAAAGATTTCCATCATCCGCTCGAGATAATCCTTAAAAACAACCCTGCATGCCGGGCCACCTCCCATGTTGTACACCTTGCCGTAGAAATCATCAGGGGCCTCCATGGTTTGCACCAGCCCGTATCCAGCATCTTCGCTAGTTATCAGTTCAATATGGGTGTTGACCGGCTGGTGGAAGAGAATGGGGTCTAAAAGAGATAGTGCATTCGGAATAGCAATGTAAGTCTGTCGCATCACCGCCCAGTATTTCAAACCCGATTCTATGACCGCTCTCTCTGCGGCTATTTTTGTCGTGGCGTAGAAGTCACCGACACTTGGTTTGAGAGGATCGCCGACCTTCACCATATGAATAGGTGGGAGCCTGTCCCCATATGCGGCGACGGTGCCCACATAGACGAAACGGACGTGGTCACCGTTGTCTGGCTGCTTCTTAATCGCAGCGATTATATTTTCGGTGCCGCCGCAATTTATTCGTTTACAGAATTGTGGGTTTTTATCTGCCTCCGGGGCGATGAGCGCAGCGGGATGGAGCACGTAATCTACTCCGTTAACGGCCTCCAGTACATCACCGGGATTACACAAATCTCCCCAGATTATCTTTATTCCTTCTCGCCCTTCATACTCTGCGAAAGCCTTTCTATTTTGCTTTGAAGGCCTGATTAGTAGGACAACACTGTAGTCGTCTTTTCTTCTCAACAACTCTTTAAGGGCTTCGCTGCCCATTGAGCCGGATGCTCCGGTCAAGAGGACTCTTTTCTTGGACATCTGTGTTTCCTGTTAAGATGACGCGTAGCGGTACATAGTTATGAAGGTTATGATTTCACTCGTAAACAAGCTTTCACCGTATTCTTGAAAGCCTCTTCTAGATTTCCTCTGCCATAGCCAAGTTCATCAGCCGCTGGCGCCGGATCAAAGAACGTGTTCCTTGTTTGTATAGCTGCAAACCTGACAGGATCAAGTCCACTCTCTCTCCCACGAAGTCTATGCTGTAATTGTACTAGTCTCAGCCCAAGCCGGACCGTCCAAGTCGGCAGAATGACTATTCTCTTTTTCTTGCCCAGAATACGTAATATTCTTTCCAGGAATTCAACCCATGTAAGGTTTTCATCCCCAACGGTATAACTGTGCCCCCCTTTTCCTTTTTCTATAGCCCCCACAATAGCTTCGCCAACGTGTTCGACGGCGATCATGTTGGTCCCCCCTCTCATGTAGAAAAGAGGATAGCGAGAATTGATATAGCCTATCAAAGGCTTCCATAGCGGCGTGCGCCCGGGCATGCTGCCAAAAATATACGGCAATTCGAGAATCATCAACTGGAGGTCTGGCATTGACACATCCATAGACTGTTGAGCTTGCTCTTTTCTAGATCTAATGTAGGGATGATGTTCTGATAGCCTTTCCTCCGGCCAGGTACGGTCGAAGTGCAAGAAGTATGAACTCAGAATAACGCCGCGTTTTATACCTGATTGACGGGCCAGTGACAGGACTCTTTTACAGGACCGGACATTTGCCTGGTAGAAAAACTCATACGCTGGTGCCTTGGGGATAACCCGGTCATCTGCTCCAGCAGCGAAAACTATAGCATCGTGACCTTTCAGGATATCCATAATGCTACTATCGTCCAGTTTATCGATGTTGGCCAGAGTAATATTCACTTCCTTTGGGAAGAGGCCTTCTTCGGGCAATGTTGGCAGCGCAACTATGGTGACACTGTGACCTCGACGGATAAACTCCTTGACGGCGTAGTATCCAAGGAAACCGGTGCCGCCAATGACTACCACTTTCTGCTTTTCACGAGACTTTTCGGCCATGTGATTACCTCTCAGAAGTCACGACTAACAGTATATCACCGATAGGTCCTTCAAACGACCTACGAACTGACAATCTGAATCCCGTGGTGCTGGACGAGGTGGATACGAACAATTGCGCCGCCCTGGCTGGCTGCAGCGCCTTAACACTAGAGACTAGGGACTAGAGATTAGAGACACTTAGAGATTAGCAGAGATAGGTTGGAGAGATTGGAGATTGGAGGCTGCCAGCTGTCTGCCGTCGGTTGACGGGTAGCGACGCACTAGGGACTGGAAATGGAGTTCGTTGAGTTCATTGAGTTCGTTGAGTTAGTTGAGTTCGTTGAGTTTATGGAGTTTGTGACGAGATGATAGATAGGAGCGGACTAGAGACGAGGGGAGTTTATTGGGTTCATAGAGTTTATAGAGTTGGTAGAGTTTATGGAGACTAGAGACAGTTAGAGAGACGATAGAGATTGGGAGACTCGTAGAGATTCATAGAGATACGGTGGGGACACTGGCGACTAGGGGCTGGTGACCAGCGGCTACGGTCCACGGACTAGTGACTAGTAACTAGTAACCAGTGACTGGTGATCAGCGGCTGCGGTCTACCGACTGCTGACTACCGACTAGTGACTAGTGACTACTGACTCCTAACTCCTCGTCCTGAGCGTGCTTATCGAGCCGAGGAGGTAGATAGCCGCTGACTCTTAATTCCACGCCAGTTGTCCCAAAAGGTCGCTTTGCGTATAAAATAGAACCTTTGTGCTGGCTACCAAAATCTTGTTTTGTTCGCAAAGTCCCGTTATGGTCGAGACCATTCCACAACATCTTAACAACAATGCTTTTCAATCCACTTATATACTTCGTATATAGACATTAGGTCCTCACCGTTATAAATCTTAATTTCATTCAGGATTTCATCTGCCTCGTCCTTTGTAGGCGCTTCAAGATAGTTGTTATAACGGACTATTGACCAAGAACCCCCGTATTCCTCTTGAGTTCGCTTAAACCCGACGAGACTTTCGATTTGTTTAAGACTGTAAGATGGAACAGGAAGCGTAACAGAGTTCAATATTGCCCGATAAAGATCCCATAAGTTATCGAGAACTCGCTGCCCGGTAGAATCAATGTCACCGAACCTGTTGATATAATTGGATACCTTCGTCTTCTCATGTGCACTGAAATGTACTATAGGGATATCCCCGTACCGGTCAAATATCTTGGACATCTTAGATAGGAACAAGTGCCAGCCCTTTTGATCTCCTTTTGAACCTGGCGGAGATACGATTAGTTCCTGTTTCAGACCTTTAGCAGTTACGAGTAGTAACCCCCACAAATACACATCAACTTGAAGGTCTAGTTCTTCGAAAGTCGGCATATTATTCTCGACATCGAAAATAACTATCGGTCTGCCACCCGGGGGATAGCCGTTAGGTAGCACCAACGGTGTTATCTGTTTATGCGTATTGTTAGATAAACAATGAGCCTGCCGAAGGATTTTGCTTGCTCTTGTTGACCCTATGCGTTGAGTCTGGGAGCCTCTTTTGAAAGTAATCTCAGTGATATCATAACCCTTTTCAAGCAGAGTTTCCCACGTTCTTATTTTGTCTTTCCACAGAGCCAAAGATATCCCCTGTTCGATTCCAGGTATCGTGCATACGTGATGACCCTCCCAGGCTTTGCCCCAGCAATGATCAAAAAACGAGCAATTATTGCACTTTGACCAACCAGATATCTCAAATGGTTCTTCAGCAAGGTTCTCCAGTTTAGTTATGAGCTTTATGCCTTGTTTTACTACTTTTGTGTCTGGGGCAATATAGGGGGACAGTAACTCTCCATCGCCTGCAACCACCTCCAAAACCGGCTCGTAACCTAGGACCTCTTCAGCTAATAACCTGCACAACCCCATGCCCAATGCAATTTCTGGGTGAGCATCCAGATTCCTGGTCAATTTTATATCGCGAACGACATATCTCTTAGTCTTCTTATCAAATATAAGAAGATCGGGGATGGCCATCCACTGGTTGTTTTTCCCAATCAGAATGCCTTGGTAAATTATTGGTATCTTGGACTCTATCATTTTGCGAGTTTCTTCGAAGCCGGCAGGAAATGCAAATTCAGGATATTCTGGTGTCTCTACGGGACCTATTGTTTGAACATGGGCTTCCTCGGCGGCAATACCCTTCTCTTGTATCAATTGAATGAAATCAATATCGGGGATAGCTAAGTCAGATCTGTTAACGGCTAGCCAGACGCGACGCTCACAATAACACGGCTGGAACAGGTTATGGAAATCACTTGGGCTAAACATGCTCGTCCTTCCTGTGTCAACTATGTGCGAGATGACTCATGGTTTTTCCAGATTCTTCAAATATCACTAAGTATTATTAAAACTATTCTATTAGTAGGAGTTTACAGGGTGTGGGATCAATGGCGACCAATAGCGCTCGTGCCATGCTGGTGAATGATACTACTGCTTGGCCAGGAGCCAGAGCGGGAAGGCGTTTCCACAGACTATCATCGATCCCGCCAATAGAGCCACGCAGGCGGGTGACCACCCCAACGTCGTTAATCTTATGCAGAACCCAATTGTTAATTAGTCCTAAGACCTCATCTGGAAGGTGTTGAGGAAGCTGGGTAATAAAGGCCAACCCCAACCAACGTTTGCGGCCGCGTCTAGCTATACGCGCTACTTGTTCAAAAAGCACTTGCATATTCTTGATTCGCTCTCGCGAAAGAAACTCATGGGCCTCTTCAATGAAAACCACGGTCTGCAATGGCATTTTTCCTTTTTTAAGCGATTCCTTGTAGCACTCGTCCTGTCGATTTTGGACACCGCGAAGCAGTTGGGCAATGACCAAGTTATTCACTTGCGGTGAGTCTGTGTCACTTAGGTCAATGATTGAAACCCGGCCAGGCCGCAGCATTTCCGAATAATCTAGTGAGGATGTTTGGGGAGTATCGAAGATTCCAAGGCGCTTGATACGCCCAAGTTTGCCTTGAAGTCTCCTCCAGCTCGGTATGTGGGTAGGCGCCTGTACCTGACCGACAATCTGGCGGATGTCTTTTTCATTCTGATAGAATTTCGCCGTCTCAACAAAAGGAAAAGTGTCATCATCTTTAAGGCTAGCAATGATATTAACCATATCGTAGAGGTGACTCAGTGTCATACGTGGGTAACCGGCTTCAAGTTCGTCCAGTTCTAGGAGTTGATTTTTTTCTTGATCGCTAGAAGGAAATATTTTCAGTTTGTCCAGGGCAAGTTTAGTGGCATCGTATGCCTTTAAACAACGCTCCTGTTGTGCGTCAGTTAGATCTAATATTTCAATGACAGCGTAAGGTGAAAGCTCACAGAAGCTAAGCGAAAAAGGGTGCTTCCGGGGATGGGTAGGATTGGCTGTCTCGCGACCAACCAAATGATAGATATGTGTGTTCTGAACACCATTGCCAGACAGGCCACGGCGTTTAAGAGCTTGAATCATAACAGGGTCTTCCGTAGGTTCGTGGATAGCCGTGTACTCTCCTTCTGTGTCCAGAAGGATTACCGCCGCTCCGGCATTTCGGAGCTGGGATATAAAACCACAAACTGTCGTCGATTTTCCTGCCCCGGTAGTTCCCAATATACCCAGATGGCGCGGGAATACCGATTTCTTGACGGGAACGCTTACTTGTAGATCATCGCGGCTTTCAGCTACTCCAATACGCACTTCTCCACCAGTACGGAGTACACTTGTCATCTCCTCTGGACTAAGCACAAAAACCGGGCTATTAGGAAGAGGCCGGCGTCTGGGGGGCACTACTCCCCCATCCTGCAATTCTTCTCCGATTAATTCGATCTGTAAACGGCCGTGGTAGTTGGACATGAGGATGTTACCTCGACCTCGGACAGTTGCAGTGACGACGACAGGTGCATCTGAACGGAGTCCATCAGGCTCCGCAAAGGGTCCTCGCACAACAACCCCCAGATATGATCTGTGATCCGGGCGACTTTTTATTCTAACCAGAGACTGATGAGGGAGTCCCAGTATCGTTTCCTTTGGTAATAATACTGTAACCGTGCCATCGTCACTTGACGAGGAGTCGAATGATGTCCAACCAATTGCTCCTTCATCATCCGCATTGCCGGTCCATTCGCCACCGGCCTCTTGGATTTCTCGAGTCATGGATTCCACTGCTGCAGCTGGGACAGCTGAGACCTCCTCTGTCTCAGTTGCCTTTTTCGCTTGAGTATTATCCACAGTACCCTCCTTTTGTTTGCCTCTAGTGACGCGTTTGACGTTCTGTCCGGTATCTGAAAGGTGCACCAGCCTCACCATAAGCTATTTGTACCTGAGGAACTAACGATTCGGTACCAAAAACTACGCTACACATGGTATCTGCCAGTGTGATAAGCATAGGGAAGCCCCTGTGCTCCTGAAGAGTGCTGTCAGCTATAGCTATATGAGCAGCTTCATGGGCATGATCTATATGGGCGTAGAACATGTTTGCAGGACCTATCGGTGTAGCTCGAAATACACCCACCACAACTTTTGGGCCGGCTTCTTTGACAAATTGATCGACTTTGGGCTTCACTCGCGTCCAAGGTCCCCGATAATGCCCCGCCGCTACCCGCGTGAGAAAATCCTCAAGAGTTTCTATGATGGCATATTCCAATGGTCGCAACGCATTGCCTATAGTGAGAAGCGTACGATCCGATGGAGCACTAGGCACAAAAATGAACCGCTTATGGTTGAGAATAAGCTCGTTGAGGATATCAAGACCACGGTCAACTAGTTCCACCATACCTGAACCGGTCAAGAGTTCATAAGGCGCTGGGTTGCCATGTCCCATCCTCCATGGTGCACTAGAACGCCTCAATAGGACTGCACGCTCAGCATATGCCATGATGCCCCGCCTTCCTAAGCTAGTCAATCGATCTCTGGAGCTTTCCTGGTCGTATCCTCCCCGATGACGACGACGTTCTAGAAGGTTCAAGGTATCAGCAATTGGGTCGCCACCACCCACACGGAGATCTCGCCTGAAAAGACGATGCACCCACGCACCCTGATTTCCTCGATAGGATACAAGTGAGACTCCTATCTGGACAATCGTCAAGGGAAGCGTATCATGAGGAATACTATTGCCATCACAGGCCTCTACACTCCCATTAAAGAGATATCCACAATGAACTCGCTCGATTTGTTCCACCGTACTCTGGTAGACACCTGAATTAGATGGTGCCCCAGCTCGATTTCGCAATTGTGGGAACACGACCTGCCGGATGCGAGCACGCATCTCGTCTTCGCGGTGCACTGCCTCTTTTATTTCTTCTTCCAGCCGCTCGTACAGGCCTGCAAGGTCATCGCTGGTTTGCCAGGTGTCGAGGTCTAGGGTATTGGACAACTCCTCTCCGTAAGCGGAAGCATATTCACCAGGGAGGATCGTCTCTGGTTGCTCGCTCATATCCAACGGCCGTGATGTCGCAGCCAGTTTGTGATTTCCAGCACTCTCAGAATGTTCCATAATCTTCCCTAGTTAGCCTCCGTTTTCGGTTTTACCGCCGTGTGGGGATTTGCTACTACCTTCTATAATCATTATTCCTGCCCAATAAAGAAAGTTCGACACAATCATAGCTCCCTTTGGCGTAGCCATTCTCGCACCGAAAAGGAATGCACTGTAGGGTAGAGATACTGAGCATAACTCGCCGCCACGCCAGAAGGAAGTCCAAACTCCTCTTGAAGAAGCTTTGCGGCAATTTCAACCGGTTTTCTGTGCTGTGTTTGGTTCGTGAACCGTGCCACACGGTGACGGACCTCTTCCTCTGGGGAGATAATTTCAAGTGCTAGCAGATTGGCGCCGTCTTCGATCTCCATAAGAGTCTCATGGTTTACCATCCCGTCTATGCTCCGCTCCATCAGGTGTATATGGAAGCCAATAGGTACGCGACTCAGGATACCCTGTACCCTTTCTTGGATGGTTGGGGGTCTAAGACCGTCAAAAACCTCTAGAATCACAGGACCAAGAAGGCCCGCTGCTTTTCGCCGTGGACGTAGGTAATTCAGGAGGAAATGTGCTGTCTCGTGCGCTAGAGAATAGAGCAATTCAGACGGACTATCAGCTCCGTTCAAAAGAATGCACCCTCGCCCTCGATAGGCGAGAAGACTACCGTGCAACCGCCGGTTTGCAGTCTCAAATCGGAACTGGATACCTCTCTCTACAAGCCAAGCTTCTACATCGGATACCCACAAGCGTGGAAACTTGATCACGGCCACAGGAAGTGCCCAGAGTACGGACGATTCCAACTGGCATGGAAATAGCTCGCGACCTCCTGCAGCTGTCCAGAATTCGTCAGCAATAGGTCTGCATTGCTTGCTATACATATTATGGTTTTCCCCTCACGTCTTCAGAAGGCTCATTAGTATCCCTATGTGCCGAATGGCTGTCTTCATCGTCGCGAGCTGCCGCTAACAGGCCGTCGGGCACCTCTTGTTTTTTTGGTCTTGTGTCTTTTAGTGCCGTTAGGGCATCCACTTCTCTCATTAATCGAGCTAGATGCTCCGGCCGGATATCGAAAGCAACAGCTATCCGCTCCACATCTGCACGAAACCTTGGAGAGACAGGATCGGGACGACGGCACAGAGCTAATTTTGGTAGAAGCCCTGGGCTACATCCTAGGAACTGCGCAAGTTCCTCCTCTGTAATTCCACGAATAATCTTGAACTCATTAAGATATCCTGCTAAGAAAAAACGATTTTGAGCAACTTTTTTGGCGGCATGTTGCAAGAGAAATGTAGTTTCGTTACTTTCCATGGATTTTACCTCTGAGGCGCTGTAGTCGTTTAGTGATTCTATCTTTGTGCCGTTTAACTATCTTCCTTTGCTCATCCGGAGGCGATGACTGAATTCCTAATACGTCGCTAAATATGGTGGTTCTTCGCTCTCCGTTCACCATGAGTTCTAGAAACGCGCGATCACAAGAATCTGGGAAGGTTTCAGCAACCATACGCAGAAGTTCAGCTCTCTCAGTCATTGTAATGCCATTGAGCACCTGATCCTCAGGTTCTATTATATTATTCCCAGCAATTAAGGTTTCTTCGACATCCTGTAGTGGCACTTCATGACGTCGCCTGCGTTGTTCTTTAGCAATGATGTTGAGTAGGTCACGATATGCCGCCATTGTAAGATAGGTGAGTAGAGCTGACTTACGGGGATTAAATTTGGAGGGATGTTGAATATAGTCGATCAAAGCGTCTGTAGCAGCATCGTGGAAGAGAGTCTCTTCATAGCCGGGGCCTGCTTTGGCCCTAAGTCGCCGGACAAGTTCGTCCAGAAAGGCTTCGGCAAACTCTGCTGGCGCTACTGGGTCAAGCTGAAGTAGGCGTGCGTGAAGTTGACGGGCATGTTCTTCCCGTTCTATGCCGTGCATGGCATACCCTCCTCGTTACTACTACATCTTCTCAAAGGTCAAAACGACTTCCTCTTTCATTCTTTTGGCGAGGGATGGGTTACATTTGGGTTGGGGGGGAGGAAGGTACCTATGATTTCTCGGTATCTCGCGGGAGTAATGTGCAATTTCCTTTAGACCAACCAACTCACTCGCTGTGGCAATCATTCTAGCATTGTCTACGAACTGGCCGTCGATTAAGGAATTTCCAACTACAAGTACGGCACGACCGCGGGGAAGTAGCGAGCGGTAAATCTCCTGCAAGACTGATAACATATCTTGGGCAAACAAAGAAAGTCTGCGTTTTGTGGTCGGTCGGAATTCTCGAGTTGGACCTAGTTGGCGAGTAAGCTCTGATACATACGAACACCTCTTGCCAGAAGTCCCAGTCTGCCTGCCAATATTGGCAGCTTTAATTGCCCTGATCCGAGGAATATTGTATCCCAGCCATACAAGAGCTAGCCTATGTCCCCGTATGTAGTCAATAGCATTACCGTAGGGTGGCGATGTCACTACTAGGTGTGCTCGGTTGCTTAGGCATAACGGCAACCTACGTGCGTCTGCTCTTTTAACCTCGGCCAAGCCGATTAGTTCATCTTCAGAGAGCTTATTGGCAATGTCCGCCACTGCCTTCTGAAATCCTTGAGTGACATCGTATGTACTGGTGAGAATCACACGGTGAGGACGACTATGAGAAGTATCCCTTGCAAGCGAAGCACGAGGTTCTTTGGTGACTATGATCTTGCTTATAGCTAATCTAAGAGCATCACCCAGAGGACCATGCACATCGAGTAGAAGCCAGGAAAGAGCCCTGAGAGCGCTACGTTGCTTTGGGCCGAACCAGAATTCTGTGAACCTCTTAGTTTCAGAATCAGCGTCGATCCAGGGAAGATATAGAGTGTCTCCATTCATGGAAGAGGCTTGGTTCGCTAAGTTGTCGGCCTTCTGGATTAGTCGGTCGAGATCGAGATACCCTGTTGAGACCTTGGATATCAACACAGCGAGAGGGTCTATGTCAAAGCCAATCGCCCGGTGTCCGTACAGTACGGATTCCCTTAGGACAGTTCCCGAGCCACACATAGTGTCTAGGATCGTAGACCCTCTCGGGACTGAGCAGATTGCCTGCATAACGATTTCGGGAGCCATGCGAGCTGGAAACGGATGGAGCCTATGACCACTAACGGATGGCCTGGTACCGTTTTCAAATGCAAGTGGGGCTCCAGAAGTAGCAAAACCTAATGCGGTAGGCATCAGTGGATTTCTCCTTTATTCGACAATTCATTTTTATCGGTCCTCTTACTTCGAAGGATGAATAGTGATTCGACCACATTTCTTGCACTGATATTGCTGCACACGATGACGCCTCCTTGTTTCAGGGTTCTTTGTAAACTTCTTACCGAATTTCACGAGCCTTCTACTTCTGCACTCTGGACATCTCACCAGTTCCAATCCTCCTATAACTAACTATCTAACTAATCCTAACATACTGAATACGGCCTGTCAATCCTCTGCATAGCTTGATCGGCCAAGTTCCCTTAGTGAATTAGCCATGCTTTCGTCACACAAAGTGACGTAGCATGTAGTTTTCCAGTCGCTTCTAATTGCTAGGGATAAACCGATTTCTCCTTGGGTAACCTGGCTCAGAAGACAGCGAGGGGCCAAAAGCTAAGATTGCCAGGTAGCCTATCGGAGCCATACTGTCTATTACCACGGTTCTGTCGGGGACGACTCGCTCCTTTTTGGCATTGAGGCTGCTCTTTACCAAGTAGACATAATATGGTATAATTGAGCTAATTCTCGTGTGAGGGAGTTATACGTGCTGCAATGGTGGCGAAGGGGAATTTCTACAATACCTTGATACAAGCTAGAGGAGACTCTAAGGATCTCCAAGAGAAGATGGAGGAAACTGTCCAGAAGTTCTTGGAAAATGAGACGGATATGAACAGACCAGGGATGCTTCTGGGCAAGATACAAGGTGGTAAAACAAGAGCCTTCATAGGGATAATTGCTTTGGCTTTCGATAATGGCTATGACATGGCGGTTATTTTAACGAAGGGCACGAGGGCACTGGCGCGCCAGACCCACGCGAGACTAAAGAGGGACTTTCGCAGTTTTATCGATGATGACATGATCAGGCTCTACGACATTCTAAATATTCCGGATCGTTTGCCCGGTTATATCCTCAGGCAGAAATTGATAATGATCGTAAAGAAAGAAACGAATAATCTGGAAAGAACAATAAGGATGATTGTTCAGAGATATCCAGATTTGAGTGGCAGAAAGGTATTGATAATTGACGATGAAGCGGATTTTGCGAGTATTGGATTTGCCAGAGGAAGAGAAGGTAGCATTGACCTGCGGAGGATAGCTTCGCAGATTGATGAGTTACGGAGGAAAGTAAGAAAATCTGACTTCCTGCAGGTTACTGCGACGCCTTACTCTTTGTATCTCCAACCAGAGGACACGATTGTACCAACTAGACAGGGGCAATTCGTTTTCGAGCCTATACGTCCGGCCTTCACAGTGCTCCTGCCTGTTTTTGAAGGGTATATCGGAGGAGATTTCTTCTTCGGAGAGAGTAAAGAGGAGGGCTCGATTGCTCACTATGTCTACGAAGAGGTTCCTCTTGACGAGTTGGATGCGTTAAGGAGAGAAGATGGAAGAGTATTCAAAATCCAGGACTGTCTGACACACAGGAGGGTACAGGTTCTAAGAAGGGGGATAGTAAACTTCATAGTAGGTGCCTGTGTAAGAAGGATACAGCAGAGAAAATCGCAGGAGAGAAGGGGAAAATACAGTTTTGTGGTCCATACCGAGCAAGTGAGAGGGGCTCATGAGTGGCAGGTGCAAGTCGTTGCGAAAATGAATGAACTACTTATGTATTGCGCGAATCACGACTTGCCCAAGTTGTCAGAACTTGTACGTGAGTCATATGATGACCTCTCAAGATCTATAAGCATCATGGACACTCCGCCGGGATACGATGAAGTGTTCCAAGAGGTAGTGACAGCCTTGAAAGAAGACTCCTTGATGATACGAAAGGTAAATTCAGACTCGGCAGTCGAGCAATTGCTTGATGATAACGGAGAACTGGAGTTAAGCGCTCCTCTGAATGTCTTCATTGGGGGGCAAATCCTAGACAGAGGAGTGACAATAAGGAATTTCATCGGCTTCTACTACGGCAGAAGGCCTAGCAGGTTTCAGCAAGATACTGTACTGCAGCACTCTCGGATATATGGAAATAGACCGAGAGAAGACCTAGCAGTGACCCGTTTTTACACTGCGTTAGGGATATACTCAGTCCTTGAAAGAATAAGCGAATTTGATAATGCATTGAGGGAAGCTTTCAAAAGGGGTGCACACGCGGGAGTGGTGTTTATCTGCAAAGACTCATCTAATAGAATTATACCTTGTAGTCCTAACAAAATCTCCATTTCGTCAATAACCACGCTAAAGCCTGGTACGAGGATGCTGCCCATAGGATTCCAGACCGAGTACATAAAGGATATAAGGAATACAATAGAGAAAATAGATAGAGCTATTGCTGATGAGATGCCTGACAAGACAGGAAAACCTTTCGTCATGGAATTGCCTGGTGCAAACTCAATCATAGATATGATAGCCGAAACGCTGGAGATGGAACTTGATTGGGATTGGGAGGCATTCAAATCATGTATGGAGTATTTTTCGAGGAACACTGCAAATAAGGCAAGACAGGGCAAGATTTGGTGCCTGGTAAGAACTGGAAGGGAACTATCCAGAATCAAGGACGACGGGAGTTTCTCTGACGCTCCGGATACAGGAAAAACTGATACCGAGCCAGCTAGGGAAGCCGCCGCTGACATTCCGGCGCTAATTCTGATCAGGCAAAATGGATGTGCGGAGATAGGATGGAGGGGCCATCCCTTCTGGTGGCCGGTATTGATAGCGCCAAAGAGGACCCCAACAGTGATTTTCGCGAACCAAACGGCAGAAGCCGACTGAAATCATACTGAAAAAGTAGGGACATACCAGTTGCGACATGTAGGAGGCACCCCCAAGAATTCCAGGGACACCACAAACTACTCATTGATAATATCTAAGATAGCAACCGCTTTGTAAGCAGCCGCCTCAATTTATCCCTTCCATTAGCCAGTCTAAGACTTCCTTCATTACCTCAGTGCGGTTATCTCCGGTTACCAGGAGCGTTTCGACTTCAGGATGGCGTTTGATTTCGCCTCAGCTCCGTGAATTCTGTTTTCGCCGCCTTTCTTAACTCTGTGGGCAGCCAACAAGCAGCACTGCCCCGTGAAAAATCCACAATGTGCCCTGGGAAAATGCACCTGTCGCGTTTAAGCCTAATCGTCTGCCGATACCCCACTTGACAAATATCAGCATTATCAGTATAATCAGAAACATCAGAATATTTGGAGGTATTATATGGACTGTTGTGCTTCTTCGGAGAAAGGTCAGCCCTGCTGCAAGGTTGAGTCTGTTGTCAGCGTAGACGAGCGGGGCCAGATGGTCTTACCCAAAGAGTTAAGGGAGAAGGCGCGCATTAAGGCAGGAGACAAGTTGGCGGTGGTAAGTTGTGGACGAGATGGTGGTGTGGCTTGCCTGGCACTTATCAAGGTTGAGGACCTATCCAGCTTTGTCAGGCAGATTCTAGGCCCGGTATTTGGAGAAGTATCCAAATAGCTAAATGGTTTAATGCTTAAAGTTCTGTAGGAGGGAAAAGATGAAAAAAGAAGAAGTAACCAAAACGGTTAGAAAGCGATACGGTGATATCGCCAAACAAAGTGGGTCCTGCTGCACGGGCGGTTCGCAGGCTGATAAGCCATCTGCTTGCTGCGGCACTGCCGGCGCGGCCACAGTTCACGATATTAGCAAAACTATTGGCTACAGCGACACGGATGTGCACTCAGTCCCCGAAGGCGCTAACTTGGGATTGGGTTGTGGTAACCCCATAGCCCTGGCCTCCTTGAGAAAAGGAGAGGTGGTCCTGGATTTGGGTTCCGGGGCCGGATTTGACTGCTTTCTGGCAGCTTCACGGGTCGGGCCTCGAGGAAAGGTTATCGGCGTCGACATGACTCCGGAGATGTTAGATAGGGCCCGTGAGAACATCCGTAAGGGAAATTATGAGAATGTAGAGTTCCGGTTGGGAGAAATCGAGAATCTACCGGTGGCGGATAACACGGTAGATGTGATTATCTCAAACTGCGTCATCAACCTATCTCAAGATAAACCCAAAGTGTTCAAAGAAGCTCTCAGGGTATTGAAACCCGGCGGCAGATTGATGGTCTCGGACATCGTGCTGCTGGGCGACCTGCCGCAAGAAATAGCGAACTCTGTTTCGGCCTACGTGGGTTGTATCGCCGGAGCCAGTAAGAAAAGCGACTATCTTGAAGCTATCAAGGCAGCGGGGTTTGCAGAAGTCAAAGTACTTGACGAGACTGTCTTCCCGACCGGTTCCATGGCTAATGACCCCACTGTCAAGGCGGTCATTGAGGAGGCCCATATCACTCCCGCACAGGCCAGAAAGCTGGGGGCGTCCATTGTGAGCGTCAAGGTTTCAGCTTTGAAGAAATGAGGCCCGGGCTCCTCAGAACGGCCAAGCCTTAATGAGGAGCCAAAAAGAAACTACCAGCAAGAGCGAAATAACTGGAAAGGAGGGAAGGAAAAATGGAGATGATGGACAAAATGATGGAGTCCATGATGAGCGGGATGAGCAAAGAAGACAAAGAGAAGATGATGGGCAAGATGATGGAGAAGTTCTTCGCAGGCATGACCGCAGAAAATAAGCAGAAGATGATGGAGCGTATGATGCCCAAGATGATGGAAGGGGTAAACATGATGGATATGATGGCTAAGATGATGATGGGCATGATGTCCAGGGGCAAGAAGAGGGAAATGCCAATGATGGGTCAAATGATGCCGGAAATGATGCCCCGCTGTTTGGGAATGGTGATGCCCGGAATGCCGAAGGAAAAACGAGTTGATTTTGCATTGAAGATGGTCGCCGGTCTGGTAGAACAGGGTAGTGCCGGGATGTCAAATGAAGAGAAAGCGGACTTTGTGAAAAAGATAGTCGAAAAAGTGAAGACCCGGAATGCGCCCTAGGCCCAAATGCTCAGCCGCGAGATAACAATTTGTACGACTTGTCAGGTATCAGACCTTCGGCAAAGCCTCAGCCCATCGTCGAGATCCAAATAGCTCAGATACAGGTAGCTGAATATCAAGAGGGGGCCCCGGTTCACGCCCTCTGCCAGCCAGTTCAAGATTCTCACCGTTACCCCAGTGCAGTTATCCCGGTTACGGTGTCGTTTCGACTTCAGGACGGCGTTTGATTTCGTCGGCGAAGGCAGGTCCGGGACGCGCCAAGCAGTCAGTTCATTCAATGATGTGCGGAGCCGTATCTTCTCAATAGTTCTCGTTTTGAAAACCAGACCTCTTCAAGCTCGAGGGGCTCATTAGACCTGCGGGTTCGGGAGCGTCGCGGGCCGTACGCCTGCACCAGCCCGGAAATGTAGAATCGAGCGAACCTCTTCCACAGACTGTTGGGTGTTTCCACAACCTGGAATCCAATCCGTCTGGTGACGACGCCAATGTGCGTGCAGCCATGGAGTGCGGTGCAATTACTGAATATTCCGTTGTCAAGTTCCTTGGCCAGAATATGCAGATCGTGTGTAAAAGAAACAAGCATGTCCCGGGTCACACGTGCAGTGGTCAGACCGAGTTTATGTCTCTCTCTGAACCAGTTATTGCTTATGTGAAGCTCCACGATTGTGTCACCGGCCTTGATTTCAGAACCGTCGGCCAGTGTGACTGTGTGTCCGTTGTTGCGCCTAACCTCTGCGAGCACGGCGCCGCTGCCCCCTGTAAGAGGGATCATGTGATGAAATCTGCGCAGTATCCCGTCTATGAGGGGCCACAGTATCAGGACAAACGCTGGTGGTCTATCTATGCGTATCGGACCGATGTGCCCTTGCCTCGCTGTAAAAGAAGATTACTCTATTGTAGCAGATTCTGAGATGCGTAACCCCTATTGACCGAGCACTGTTCACGGAGTAACATGTCTCTTATGCAGGAGGAAGCGCTCCTGTCCGAGAAGACTCTATCCACTAGAGACCACCTTAATCTGAGCATCTACTGGTTTTCACTGAACTTCCACTGGGGCGCAATGCTGGCTGTGGTCTTGCCCATCGAGGTGTTGGGGCGTTCCCCGGAAGCCAGCAAGGGCCTTGCTTTGGGGTTGGTTGCAGGTGCTGGTTCTCTGATCGGGATGGTCGCACAGCCTGTGGCGGGAGCTTTTTCCGACCGATGCCGGCACCACTGGGGCAGGAGACGGCCTTTCGTCCTGGGGGGCGCTCTGATAAATGCAGCCGGACTGCTGTGGATGCCCAGGACGACTTCACTTTTCGCTCTGGCGGCTGCCTTTGTATTAGTGCAACTGGGAAACAATACCAGCGGCGCCGCCTATCAAGGCTATATTCCCGACCAGGTGCCCAGCCAGCAAAGGGGCAAAGCGTCCGGATACATGGGGCTAATGTCAATGCTTGGTACAGTTTCCAGTTTCGGCGTGGCTGCCCTGCTGGTCAGCCCCGGGCATACATCTCCCTTCTACACGATACTTGCCCTGGTGTTGCTTCTCGGAGCCGCCGTGACAGTGTGGAGGGTGCCCGATGCCCCTGCGCCGGAGCACCAAACCTCTTCCCGGATGTCCTGGATTGACTCTCTGAGAAATCCCGATTTCCTCTGGCTCTCAATAACCAGGGCGCTGGTGATGCTGGCCCTCTATGCCATGGTTACTTTTGTAGCATACTTCATCAGAGACAGGATAGGGCTCCCGAACTTCGTCGGCGCGACTCTGGTGGTGTCCAGTATAGCGCTGGGAGGCTCGCTGGCCAGCGCTCTTCTTGCCGGTGCTCTGTCGGACCGGATTGGGAGGAAGGGCATCGTCAGTGTCGCGAGCCTGGCCATGGGCGTCGCCTTTTTGTTCTTTGTTGTGGCACCGACCTGGAACGTTATCCTGACAGTCGGGGTGCTGTTCGGTCTGGGCTATGGCGCCTACACCAGCGTGGATTGGGCCCTGGCGTTAGATGTCCTGCCGGACAAGAACCGTGTAGCCAGGGACCTGGGCGTGTGGGGGTTCTCCTCCACCCTGCCGCAGACGCTGGCTCCTTTGATAGGGGGCGTTCTACTGTACTGGCTGGCACCTGTTGGCTGGGGTTATTCCGGTATCTTTCTGCTGGCCACTCTGTCGTCCCTGGCAGCGGCGGTACTGGTTTGGCGCATCAGGTCAGTGAGGTGATGCGGCCGGCGAATGGCTGCTGCAAAAGTATTCATACTCCTTGACTTCAAATATGTGCCCGGTTCATCGAAGGGATTGCCAGCAAGGGTAGTCTCATGGAATGGTTGTATTCGCTGCTGTCCGAATTGTGCGAGGGGGTGAGCCTGGGAAACCCCGCTGCGCTGGGCGTGCTGTTTTCTCTGGGCATTATCGGCGACATCGGAGTTCCCCTGCTCTTGACAGTGGAACTATTTCTATTCTTCGCCAGCTACAACGTTGGTCCGCTGTCAACGGAAGTGCTGCTCATTGTACTGGCGCTGCTGCTGGGAAGGGAGGTCGGAGCAGCCGCGCTTTACTGGGTCAGCCGCACCCTGGGGAGCCGGCTCATTAGCCGCGTTGGGAAGCGTCTCCCATGGCTACCCAAGCGGATAGAGTGGGTTAGAACCAGACTGTACAAGCGACCTGCGCTGTCGATCGCCTTGGTGAGGTTGACGCCGGGTCTGCTGCAGATACCATCGCTGGCCGCCGGAGTCACACGCCTGCGATATTCCGACTTCATCCTGGGTGTGGCCCTCTCGTCGCTCGCCTATGACGTCGTGGTCATCCTGCTCGGCCTTGGCGCTCGATTCGGACTGGAGAACCTGAAAACGAACCCGGCATCCTATCTCCTGGGAGGTTTCATCATTTTCAGCGCGATAGTGTGGCTGGCGCTTTACTTTGCATCACGGAGAAGGCTCCGGCAGTGAATAGTCTGGAGAGCCGCAGGGAACTTAGGAAGGGCTCGCAGTGACATGGGGATCGAGGGTGAGGGATATAACCCTCATCCTTCGATGAACTCAGGACAGGCTCTAAGAGGGGAACCCGTAATGACAAATGACAAAGCTCAAAGGCCAAATGAAATCCAGAATCCAAATGTCAAAGAAAGGGGCAAGTAACGAGAATCACCCTCACCTGAAACCTCTCCCGTCGAGGGAGAGGTTTCTTATCCTTCCGTTAGCCAGTTTGAGACTTTCTTCATTACCTCAGTGCGGTTATCTCTGGGTACTAAGAGCGTTTCGACTTCAGGACGGCGTTTGATTTCGCGGGTATTCCAGGGACACCGCAAACTATTCACCGGTAATATCTAGGATAGCGGCTGCTTTCTGAGCAGGGGTTGTTCACGTCAAGTGACCAAACCGACCACCGGGGTGTGTTCCCTCGTAGAAGTAATAGGCCAATTTCAAATACAGTCACTTAATCAATAGAACCTGTGAAGCCAGAACGCCAATAAGGTGGTAGAATAATACATTTGAATCTTAGGGAGGCAATGTAAATTGAGAAGCGATGTTGATAAGCTAATGCAAGACTATCATCTGGATGCCATTGTTGCTTTTGGATCAGTATCGGACCCGGCATTTAATTACTTGACAGCCGGTTCTGACGTTGGCGACGCAATGTTCACGAAAACGCCAGGTAACAAAGCCGATATATGGTTAGGGTTTTTGGAAAGAGAGGGCGTTAAGAATCCAGATTTTGTGACCCACATTTTCGATCGTGCTTTATTTAGGCGAGTGTTTTCTGAAACGGGCAGCTATGAAAAGGCTGAATTGCAGATGTATCTCCAGGGTCTTGAATTCCTCAAGAAAGGTATTAAGCGGGTTGCCCTATATGGCCGAATGGAGTTTTCGTTTAGCGGTTTGCTTCGAGATGAGCTGAATAAGCGGTACCCCGGCCTGAAGATCGTCGATGATGAAACACCTACTTTGGTTGACCGCCTGAGAGCGGCAAAGAGTAGTGAGGAACTGGCAAAGATGATCGAAACTGGCCGGAAGGCCTCCCGGGTAATGATCGAAACCCGTGACTATATACGATCTCACAGAATCAGCGAGAACCATTTCATAAAGGCCGACCATTCACCATTAACCGTAACCGACGTCAAAAGGTTCACTCGTTCCAGGCTTTTTGAGCAAGATCTCGAGGATACTGAAGGGATGATTTTTGCTCCCGGTAAACAGGCTGTTGTAGGTCACAACACCGGGGAACCAGACACGCCAATACTGTTGGGAGTGCCAATCATATTCGATTTGTTTCCAAGACAAGCCAGAGGCTACTATCATGATACGACACGTACGTGGTGCTTCGCACATGCTTCTGACTACCTTCTCAAACTCTATGAAGATGTTCGCGGCTGTTTTGACTTTGTTGTGAGCAGGGCTGTTCCTGGGATATCTTCGGGTGACCTTCAAGAACTTGCGTGTGATTATTTTCGCGAAAGGGGCTATCCAGTCGTTAAGGATAATCCCAACACAGTGGATGGCTATACCCACGCGTTAGGGCATGGGGTAGGCCTCGCGGTACACGAACCGCCATATATGGGAATAGGAGATAAAGACATATTGTCCAAGGGGAACGTTTTTGCTATAGAACCCAGCCTTATTGACACAAATCGGGGCCTTGCCGTACGTATTGAGGATACCTTTTACTTAGACAACGGTGGAAAGGCAGTTAGCATAACCGATGTTCCCTATGATTTGGTAATCCCAATTAAGTAGTATTCAGACGAATGGGTTCTAATCCCATATGGCCGTTCTTCTCCCCATAGATATACGTATGAAAAGTAGACATTCCAATGTTTAACAAAGTCCTTTTCTGTAGCTGATTGTTTGCTCAGCAATGCTCAAGATCGTTATTGTGGGATAGAGAGAAGAGCAGGGGAGATGTTGAGGAAGAACTAATAGCCGCAGGTGGCCAACTCTATCAAGAAAAGCGTACTGCGAATTCGAGGGACACCATACCAATCAGGCCTACTTCAAATCAGGTATTATGCCTCGAATTCCAGGAGCAGCACAAACTACTCACTGATAATATGCGAGGTAGCGGCTGCTTTCTGATATCACCCTCACCTGAATCCTCTCCCGTCAAGGGAGAGGATTCTTACCCTTCCGTTAGCCAATTTAAGACCTTCTTCATTACCCCAGTGCAGTTATCCCGGTTACAGTGTCGTTTCGACTTCAGGATGGCGTTTGATTTCGCCGGCACAAGGATGGGGGCTAGGGATAGAGTTCATTGAGTTCGTAGAGTTGGTTGAGTTTATAGAGTCTATGACGAGATGCTAGTTGAGGAGTGGAGTAGAGACAAGGGCAGTTCATTGGGTTCATAGAGTTTATAGAGTTGGTAGAGTTTATAGAGACTAGAGACAGTTAGAGACACGATAGAGATTGGGAGAGACACAGTAGAGATACAGTCGAAATCCAAATGACAAAGCCCAATACCGCAAACAATGACAAATGACAAAGCCCAAGCCAAACCAAGTCCAAATGTCAAAGCTCAAATGACAAACAAAATCCAAATGACAAAAGCGGCAGCAGATCGCAGTCAGTGGTCAGAATTCAGGAGTCAGAATTCAGCTAACGGGATTGCCACGTCGTCCCGATTTCAGCGGGACTCCTCGCAATGACGATGGGGGTCGAGGTAGGGGAGATTGCTTTTGAGGACCGCCTGTCAGACCTCGGCCAATACTTCGTTCCTTCGGAAAATGCCAGGTATCCAGGGTGGATTGTATTGCGCAAAGACAAAGCCGCCTTTTCTAGAGTATTTGTTTTCGACTAGCCAGGTTTGCAGTTCGTTAGCTTTACGCATGGCCGATTTGCCATTGAGATTACCCGAGAATCGTAACGCCGCAACTCTCTGCTTGCCTACCTTGCGGAATGATATCGTTTTGTCTGCTGGCTCGGGCAGATTCTCCAAAGTGTATTTCGACGGCATTGTGAAAGCTATTCTGTATTTCTTGCCTTCGTCGATGGATGATGATATCACCGGGGCTGTCATGTCGATCTTCTCACCAGAAACAGCTTGCTCCGTGACCGGCACAGTCATGTCGATGCGATCTCTAGAGACATTTCCACCAAAAATATAGCCAGCCAGTACCCTGAACCCTTTCTGCAAAGCAGAACCGAAGTCACCACCGATTTCGACTTCTGCCAGTACGTATTCCTCGTACTCCCGGATTTCGAACTTATTGTCCTTATAGACTGTTTTATACGCTGGGGACTCGATAGCCATCTTTCATGCCTCCAGGCCGGTTCCACATTTTTCACGGCCAGCGGAATATACCATAATACTAATGCAAAACACTCACGGTTACAACTTCATCCGCGGTTAAATGGACAAGCTGTTTCAAGGGATACCGGTCCTAGACAGCCATAATGGCTATTAGGAGGCGGTTCAATCCGCACAAAGCTCATGTTACGTATCGAACCGGCGCTGCTACGAAGGACGGAGAAAAGTGAGCCACCCATGGCGACATCTGTTCAGTAATCAGGATGACAACAGCACCGGGAAAAACACCTGCCAGGCCAGCAGCGCCTTGGCTGTGAGACTGAGAAGAATATAAACCTTCTCCCCATGTAGATAGTCCCGCCAGGGACCGACTTTCTTGTACTGCAACACCATATTGATGGCAAAACAGTTAAAGAAAACGAAAAGCGATATGACAATACCATATACAAATCCAGGAGGGGAAGTATTCAATCCCGGCGCCCAGACGTATATGACGATTGCGATCCAGGGAATGATGCCAGCAAAGCTGCCAAACCAAAACGGTAGCCAGCTCGGTTTGCCCGGTTCTTCATACTTTTCCTGCAAAGCGCCGAAAAGTATCATACAGGCGTTTACGCCGAAGATGGCCAGTAAGGCAGCGATATCGCTGATACCGGTTATCTGAGCAATTAACACTATCATGATTGAAGAGCTGAAGAAGTACTCGATCCAGCGCCCGTAGTTGCGGTTTTGTAACAGGTTGCGCTTGTACCATGGAAAGACAGGTGGGGATGCAATTATCAACAGGGCGCCGGCAGAGATTGCCAGGAAAGCAAAAACACCCCAGCCGGTGTATATGTCAAACAGGTGGTGAAGCACGGGAGCCGTGCCCGGCGGCCCGCTCATAAACGTGGCCGTAACAGGAAGAGCGAAGTCGTTTGTGAGCACCGCGATCAGGGCAGCCTGTGCCGCGAGAACCAGGCCGACAATGATATTCCATCTGCGAAGATTGGCAAGCCGCTTTTCGGTCGATTGGTCAATAGACATATTACGCCTCCCTAATCCGAACTATAATAGATGAACTTCTCTTCAGCAAACAGATTATACGGGCCAAGAATACGCATGTCAAAGTGCCACCGATACATTGGGAAAGCAAGAATATGATGGACTCATTGAATACTGGGCTTAGACCTCTCCCGTCGAGGGAGAGGAGATTGCCGCTTACAGCTCATAACTCCCCTAACCCCTCTTATCTTAAGAGGGGAACCCGTAATGACAAATGACAAAGCCCAAATGCCAAATCAAGCTCAAAATCCAAATGACAAAAGCGGCAGCAGATCGCAGTCAGTGGTCAGAATTCATAACTCCCCTAACCCCTCTTACCTTAAGAGGGGAACCCGTAATGACAAATGACAAAGCCCAATACCGCAAACAATGCCAAATGACAAAGCTCAAAGGCCAAATGAAATCCAAAATCCGATATGTTTGCTCCAAGAATTGACGCATATTCCAATCACAGGCCTGCAGGGTGTGGTATGATTACCCACAATACGCGCTATTATGCGCTGTATAATTTGAGACATCTACTGAGGAGTTGAACAGCCTTGCCCTGGGGCCAGGCTTTATATGTTGTATCACTACGGATACCTGTCGCCAGCCGGCGCACGGACGTTTTAATAGAATCCTGACCGGCAAAACTGTTGACCAGTTAAATCACACGGTGAATGGCGCATATCGTTTTGCGCAATTTGCCCCGGCGCAAGACAAGCTCCGATGAGATGACAGACAAGGAGTGAAAAGGGATTTTATGCAGTCAGTTGAAACGCTAACAGATGTAAAACAGCAAGAGTCATTATCACGGAAGATCAGCGAGCTACCTCTCAAAATGGAAGGCACGCATCTAAAAGAGCTGATTATACGGCTCTATAAGGAATTGGAGGCAGCCGGTATTGCTTTCAAGCCAAACATCTACCTATCCGACAGCTGGGGTTGTCCTAATGAGGTCCCTGTCATCGGTGTTCCGTTCCATCTGGCAGACCCGGCACTGTGTAACCTTCTTGGGCAAATGAGTGGTATTGAAGTTGAAAACGATATGACCATGATGATGATCTTTCGACACGAAGCGGGGCATGCATTCAATTATGCATACCGGCTGTATGACAAGCCAGAGTGGAAGGCTCTATTTGGACAGTTTTCGCAGCCGTATCAAGATGACTTCCAGGTAGATCCGTCCAGCACCCGGTTTGTTCATCATTTAGAGGGATGCTACGCTCAGAAGCATCCTGATGATGATTTTGCTGAAACCTTCGCTGTATGGCTCACGCCTTATTCGGATTGGCAGACGGGCTATGCCGGCACACCGGCTTTAGAGAAATTACAGTATGTCGAAAGGGTAACGGCCGAGTATGGTGAAAAGCCGCCGATGGTGACCGGTGGAAGGGTCGACATGCCCGTTGAAGAGATAGCAATGACCATCAGTGAATGGTATGAGACTGTTTACAAAAACCGCATTAGTCAGGACCAATCAACCCAGATTATGCGCCCGGGAATATCAGAATGCCCCCAGGTGATGGCACGAGAAGCGGTAGTCACAGGTTGCCCAAACTACTGACTGGCCTAGCAGTTTAGCGCGGTCTTCAGCGGCAGCGATTGAATTCCAGGGACATCATGCAAATCCAGGGAAGGATAGATGGGCAGGAGAAGAGAAATATGATGTCATATTGACGACACCTGGTGGTCGCACCAGTCCCGGGCATTCTGAAAGAGTCTCAGCCATGGAGAAGCCCACAGGTGATGAGCTCCGACATCGGACTGCCATTTCCGGGTTTTCCATTCTTCGGGTATCCACGGCCATTGCCAGAGCAAAAATGACCTTTCCGGGTGCGGCATCATAGCCAAATGCCGGCCATCCGGTGAACAAAAAGACATTATGCCAAGAGGTGAACCGTTGGGATTAAGACGGTATTTTGCGGTCGGTGCCCATTCGTCATCAACGTAAGCCATGGGTGTTAGCCCCTGCTGCTGCGCACTAAGCAGAATCTCAGGGTTTGGACAGTAAAGGCACCCCTCGCCATGGTCCGACCATATGCCGAGAATCGATCCTTCCATGCCTTTCAGCATTATCGACGGGCTTTCGGAGATTCTTACCATTCCCCAATGAGACTCAAACCTCCCCGAAGTATTCCGGATGAATCTGGGCTGCTCTTTTTCGGGAATTCCCTGCCAGGGCAGGATGCCGAGCAGTGCCATGAGCTGACAACCATTGCAGATGCCCAGCGAGAAGGTGTCTTTCCGATTGAAGAAGTGATGAAACATTTCATGGAGCTTGGGGTTGAACCTAATGATACCCGCCCAACCTTTGGCGGAATCCAGAACATCTGCATAGGCGAACCCGCCAACAAAGGCAACTCCCCGAAATCCGTCGAGGGTAATTCTCTCTTCCGCTAAGTCGGTCATGGCAATATCCCAGGGTTCGAACCCGGCCCAAAAGAATGCGGAGGCCATTTCCCGGTCGGCATTACTGCCTTCTTCACGGATAACAGCAACTTTGGGCTTATCCGTCCGGTGAAGTATTCCGGGGGGCGTGGCTCCAGGTTCAAAAGCCAGCCGATATCTGACACCGGAACGATTGCGATGCTGTACCTGCTCTCTGGCAACTACAGGATTCATCTGCTCTTCTTCCAGACGGTCACTGGTGGCTTCCCACCAGGAAAGGAGTTCTGCGGTACCGATATCCAACGCAATGCTGTGGCCATGGCGGATAATTACCTGTTTTTCTCCTTCAGTATTTCCCAGTATGAGGAAAGGCACACCGTATTCGCCGAGAATGCCCTGAACCAGTTTCTCATCGGCCGCAAGGCATTCTATGACCAGTCCCAGCTCTTCGCAGAAAAGCTGCGGTATGACTGCTTCTTTATCAGTCAATTGAATCGAGATTCCGCAATTGCCGGCCATTGCCATCTCTGCCAGGGTGGTAATTAGACCGCCATCGCTTCTATCATGACAGGCAAGAACCAGATTATCGTCCACCATTCGCTGGACGGCGTTGAAGGCACTTACCAGAAGCGAGGGGTTCTCTACATCCGGCGAATCATCGCCAATCTGGCCGAAAGCCTGAGCCAAAGCTGAACCGCCAAGACGATTTCTACCTTCAGCCAGATCGATAAAGACCAATTTGCTTTCCCCGGGCCTTTTGATATCCGGAGTTGCCTTTTTAGAAATGTCCGGCATGGTGGCATAGCCGGAGATTACCACTTCTCCCGGTGATTTCACGTTTTCGTTGCCGACTTTGGCGGCCATCGAGATACTATCTTTGCCGCCGTCAGCCGCAATCCCGAGTTTGGTCATCAGTTCCGCCATGGCTGTTGCCGCGTCGTAAATCCTGGCTCCTTCACCGGGCAGTTTAGCCGCCCACATCCAGTTTACCGAGCATTTGATGTGGCCAAGAGAGCTGATTCGGGCTGAAACCATGTTCGTCAGCATTTCGCCGACCGCCATTCGGGCACCAGCTTTCTCATCAATGAGCATCTTTATGGGCTGTTCGCCGATGGCAATGGCTGCACCGGTCAGTCCGAAATGACTTTGAGCAACTACCGCCACATCGGAGACCGGGAGCTGGAGAGGCCCGCAGCACTGTTGCTGGGCGATCAACCCGGTTACGGCCCTATCAACTTTGCGTACCAGGAACCCCTTCGAGCCTACAGAGGGCAAGCGTAGAACAAGTCTGGTCGCTTCTGCGACGGATAACTCTCGAGGCAACCGCAGAGGTTTCAATTTCCTGGGAATCCTCTCGATAATATACGATTTTTGGGGCAGCTCACCCAGGATTCTATCAAGAGGAAGGTCGACCGGCGTAGAGTTATCCTGTTCATCAAGGACTACGATGCGTCCGTCTTCCGTGATCTCTCCCAGCACTTCACAGTTGATTTTCTCCCTACGGCAGATTGCCGAGAACTCATCAATTCTCCCCGGGTGAATCAAGAAGGCACAGCGCTCCTGATATTCGGCGCACCAGATTTCAGCAACAGACAGTGATGGGTCACCAAGCCTGATGCGTCGAATCCCGATGTTGCCGCCGGCAGGGTCTGCGATTTCGGTCAGAACATTGGCGGGTCCGCCGGCACCCTGGTCGTGAACAACCAGAACCGGGTTTTCGTCGCCCATTTCTACGCAGGCTCTGATCACCCGGTTGAGCTTGTTTTCCATTTCGGCGTCTCCACGCTGGACCGCGTTGAAGTCAAGCTCGGCAATATTCTCTCCCTGCAACATGCTGGAAGCCGAACCACCACCCATGCCAATTCGATAAGCAGGCCCCCCAACCTGGACAATAAGCATTCCCCTCCCGGGTCGTTCCTTTTTTGTGTGTCGAGCATCGATTTGACCGACGCCGCCGGTAAACATAATCGGTTTGACCCAGCCCCTGCGCTCGTTGCCCGGCAATATCTGCTCGAAGGTCCTGACAAAACCTTGAATTATCGGTTCCCCAAACTTATTACCGTAATCCGAAGCCCCGTTACTGGCTTCAATCAGGATTTCCAGTGGAGAAGCCAGCTCGAAGGGATAGGCAAGTCCGACCGGTTCACCGGGGATGGAGTGGTCAGGAATGTTCAAGGCTGCCGTACAGTAACCGGCAGTACCGGCAATTACCAGGGAACCCCTGCCGGTAGCATGGCCGTCACGAATCCTGCCACCGGTGCCGGTCGTTGCTCCCTGGAACGGTTGTACACCACTAGGATAGTTATGGGTCTCAGCAGTAAAGAGAATGTCATAGTCGCATTGCCCGGGAACGAATGGCGAGCACGTACCGGGCTGCTGAGCCGTTATCGTCTGAATTCTGTAGCCCCGGATGGCGCTCGAGTTATCACTGAAAGCAATGACACTATTGGCCGGGTTTGTAGACAGAGTCGATTTCACAACCTGGAGCAGACTATCGGGGACCTGCCGGCCGTCGATCACCAGTTTGCCCTTGAAGAACCAGTGACGCGAATGCTCGCTGTTATTATTGCCGAGCATGAATAGTTCCACATTGGTAGGATTGCGGCGCAGGATTTGTGTGAATAAATTCAGGTAGAATTCAAGGTCCCATTCATCCATGCCAAGTCCGTTCTGCCGGTTGAACTTTGCCAGCTCGCCAATGCCCCTGGCCATTAACGGAACAGCGTAGACCCTCTCCGGCACAGCTTTTGTGGCGAATGATTTTAGAGGTTCGCGATAAGGGGATTCGGTCATCCGGTCATGGTTCCCGGCGATGAAATCATCCCTATCAACGTCCGGCGACAATAGATACCGTCTTGACCGTTCTACCCGGGTAACCTTTTCGACTCCGCAGGCGTGGCAAATGGCTACGGCGTTGGTAGAATACGCTGTCTCAAAATCCAGACGGGGGCCGACCTCGATTACGTTCCTGACCGGTTTCAGAAAAGACTTCTCCCCAAAATGCTCAAGCTCAAATGTCTCCGCGAGCAACCATCGCAATATTCTCAATTCCCCGGTGGTGAGTGGAGCCGAGGTTTCAATATTGAAACAGTATTCAAAATCCGGGTTTACCGATCGGTAGAAATGTTTCACCTGTTGCATAATTCTAACCTGTATCCATATTTGGCCATCTTAATATCATCTACATATACTGTTCTACCATCTATTTGTACGCGTCCACGTGCTATCAAATCGTGCACAGCAAACGGATAGATCTTCCAGTCACCTGCAACTTTCAGCGCCTCCTGCAGTTCCTTGCAGATAAACGCCATCATGTCACGCAATTCTTGGCCCGCTTTCTGCTGAAAGTCTTCATAGGCCCTTATATCATGAGTTGTCGCGAAATTGACTATTTCGTGTAACCCCTTCGATAATTCCTTCCTGCCTCCCGACGTTAGTTCGTCTATAGTTTTCTGGATGCTAAGAGGCTGAGATTGCACTAACACGGGCCCCGTGTCTTCGCCTTTGTCGGCAAAGAACAGAGTTGACCTTATCGCGCTATCCCCAGCTAATATGGCTTTGGCCGACGGCACCCAGTGCAGACCATGGTAGCCTTTCGTGGTATCCCCGGGATGCACGTTGAGAATTCTTGGATAGTATTTGTCTACGATGAAATCACTAACCCATTGATCATAACCGGCGAGACATACCAGATCAGGCTCCCGGCCAATCCTGCTCTCTATTAATGCACACAGTCTCCGTTCGTATTCTATTCTTTCCTGACAGTTTCTGGGGATACTCCCTGAACCATATCTTTTTCTGGCATCCCTGAGATAGGGTATGTGACTCAGTTCGACTACCTCATGCTTATTTGATTTAGCTATCGCAACCCCGCCGCACCCGGGTCTGTTCGTGAACACAACATAATCATGATTGGGGTTCTTCGCAGCTATCTCTCTATAGTTAGTGCCGGCACCGGAAACAAAGCATGCGATCGTCATCCTTGGTCCGCATCTGGCTGGATCGTAAACCAGTCGTTTCATGACTCTGTCGTACCCCTATCGACAGGTTTCACTCTCATCGGTAGCCCATCTGGCGGTACTTCGAGCCCTGTGCCGTAAATCTGATCCCCAACTTGCTTACTTGTCAATTCGTCATCCAATCGCCAGAATTGGATCCAGGAACAGGACTATCGATAGAAAAATGCCCACGCGCAGAGAACTCGTCCATAGGGTCGTGCCATGTATTCGCGATGATAGTCTCTCGGTCTTCGAGCTCACATGCGTTGCGGAGTCGATTCTGGCGCCCGACATGGCCTGCTGACGACGTCAGATTGAGCGTGATACAATAAGTATGGCATCCATCGAGCCATTCTGCAACACCCTGAATTAACCGGCCCCTGAGACACGTAAGAATGGAAGGCAAAGAAAGCCAACGACCCAGGTAAAAACAAAAGGGCCCGAGAGAAGGCGGAGAGGTCAGAAATGAAGATAACCAACCTGAAAGTCACGAGCCTTGACGAGGCGTGGTGGCAGTGTATCAAGGAAGTTCTCTCCACGGGTTATGAGTACACCATAACAAGAGGGAGCTTTGTTGGTGAAAAGAGAAAAGAACTTGATTTAATCGTTTGCCAAATAGAACACCCTAACGTCAGGCCACTGGTCCCCAACGTGCCAGTCGGGGTCCCTCCACCAACATCAATAGACTATGTACAGGGTGACTATCTGCCATATCTGATGGCAAGCATAAGACAGCCGGATGAGCAGTATACATATGGAGAATATATCGAGCCACAATTCAATGCTATATGCGAAATGTATAGAAGTGGGTTTAATACAAATCAAGCTACGATGACAATAGGTGACGTTAATTCGGTGAACTTAGAGGACCCACCCTGTTTACGACTAATAGACACCAGGGTGAGATATGGAAAACTACATTACATAGTTTACTTCCGTTCCTGGGACCTGTGGGGCGGCTTCCCCTCAAACCTGGCAGGTATTCAGTTGATGAAAGAAATGATGGCAAAGGAAATCGGAGTCGACGATGGAGAGATAATTGCTATAAGCAAAGGTTTACATTTATATGAACACCACTGGGAACTTGGCAGAATGGTAATTAAGGAGAAATAAAGAACGGATTGGCACAAAAAGCAGGCAGTAGAAGGAAGAACAAGAGATAGCAGGGAATAGCCCCCGGGTATTCACAGACTTGTGAGCAGCCGACATCCTCCCTAGGATCTTGCCGCAAGATCCACAACCAGCACAATCACACAGAAAGATAATCTCTTACTCCACTATGAGCCAACCTTTGGCCCGTTCCAGTGCTCTTGCCCAACCGCGGCGCAACGCCTGGCGTTCTACAGCTTCCATACGTGGCGCGAACTGCTGGCCCACCTCCCATAGTGCTTCAATCTCCCGACCCGACTTCCAGAAACCTATCCCCAGACCGGCAAGATAGGCTGCTCCCAGAGCCGTCGTCTCTAACGTTTTCGGTCGGGATACCGCCACCCCGGCGATGTCAGACTGAAACTGTGCCAGGAAGTTGTTAGTCGCAGCCCCACCATCCACCCGTATCTCCTCCAGCCGAAGACCCGAGTTAGCGACCATCGCCTCCAGAACATCCGTCACCTGATAGGCAATCGATTCTACAGCAGCTCTGACAATCTGAGCCTTACCGCTGCCGCGAGTTAGTCCCACAAGCGTACCGCGCGCATACATGTCCCAATGAGGTGCCCCCAGACCCACGAAAGCAGGTACCAGATACACGCCACCGGTATCCTTTATTTCCATCGACAATTGCTCTGACTCCCCTGCATCCTTGATTAGTCCTAAATCCTGCAGCCACTGGATAGCTGCTCCGGCAATAAAGACGCTGCCTTCCAAAGCGTACGCTGCCTTCCTGTCGGGGCTACAAGCCAGAGTAGTCAGTAGGCCATCTCTGGCTAAGACAGGTCTCTTGCCTACGTTCATAAGCACGAAGGCACCTGTGCCATATGTCACCTTAGTCATACCGGGTCGAAAGCAGGCCTGGCCGAACAAAGCCGCCTGCTGGTCACCGGCTATTCCGGCGACGGGAATTCCATCATCGGTATGGCCAAAAACGTTAATCGAGGGGTAGACATCGGGCAGCATGGGACGCGGAATGTCGAAAAGTCGCAACAGTTCGTCATCCCAATCCAGAGTATTGATATTGAACAGCATGGTGCGGGATGCATTTGAGAAATCCGTGGCATGTACTCTGCCGCTGGTGAGCTTCCAGAGCAGCCAGGCGTCCACGTTACAGAATAGAATCTCACCACGTTCCGCCCGCTTCCGTATCCCGGTCAGGTTCTCCAATAACCACCATATCTTTGTTGCCGAAAAGTAGGCATCGATTACCAAGCCTGTCCTAGCCTGGATGATTTTGGCGATCCCCTGTGCCTTGAGTTGATCGCACTTCTCCGCCGTTCGGCGGCATTGCCACACTATAGCCCGTCCTACAGGCTCCCCGTTTACTCTATCTACAAGTATGGTCGTCTCACGCTGGTTGGTGATGCCTATAGCAGCGATTTCGTCATCCTCAATCCCGGCATCGTACCTGGCCTGGCTGATTGCCTGCAGAGTCTGCGCCCAAATCTCCGAGGGGTCATGCTCTACCCAGCCCGGCCTGGGATAGTACTGGGGAATCCTGGCGTAACCGCGCCCACGCATGGTGCCGTCACGGCCAACAATGCACGCTGTCGTCCCTGTGGTACCCTGGTCAATAGCCAGAATGCAGTTTCTCACATTACGTCCGACCCTACACCCCGAGTCTCTTTCGGTTTCACCATAACGTATCTAGACCCGTCCATCCGGCAATAACTCAAAATCGGATAGCGGCAGGCAAACAAAAGATACCCTCGTCCAGCCTGTCTAGTCAAGGGCTACGAAGTAATTCATTCTTGCCGCCCTCATACGGAACGTGAAAGACGTAATCTGCGTAGCGGCCATATGTCATACGGATTTGTCGACCACGAGCCTTGACAAATATGATACAATATATCGTTATACGATGTACGCCAGTGTTGAGGTGATGGGGGAGGATGAGATAGCGGAGGCAGCCATAAACGGCCGCAGGGGGCTGTCCATGGTATCTGTGGTCGTACCCGCCTATAACGAGGAACACTTCCTGCCTTTTTGCCTTGAGTCCATAAAGAACCAGGACTACTCCGGCGAGTACGAGGTCATCGTCGTTGATAATGCCAGCACAGACAATACCGCCAAGATAGCTCGCGATTGGGGAGCCAAAGTCGTCTATGAAGGTAAGCAAAGCCCTGCCTGCGCTCGACAAAAAGGTGCCGAGGTAGCCAAAGGAAAAATCGTTGCCTTCATTGATGCCGATACCCGGGCACCAACTCACTGGCTTTCGACCATCGTGTGGCGTTTTCTCTGCGAGCCGGAGATAGTGTCCTTGAGCGGACCCTACGCGTATGCCGATGCCGGCAAGTTCAGCAAGATTACCACCTACATTGGTAATTTCTTCAGCATTATCACAGACCAGCTTTTCCGCAAAGTTTTCGGCAAGGGCAGCGCTATCTGGGGGTGCAACTTTGCCGTGCGACGCGCGGCATTCTGGGAAGTGGGCGGATTCGATACCAGTATCAAATTCTATGGCGAGGAGTACGATCTCTCCCTGAGATTGAGAAAAGCCGGCAAAGGATCCGTTATGCCCCGGCTGTTTGTCCTCACTTCAGCCCGCCGCCTGAAGAGGATAGGCGTAGTGAACCAATACTGGAACTGGATGGTGGACTACTTCACGGTCCTCTTCTGGAATACGCCGCTTCCGGAGAAGCTGGAAGACTGGCCGTCCAAGGCGTGGCAAACATTCGCTGCCAGTTTTTCCTGGCAGAGAGTTAGAACATCCTGGGTATATGTTGCCCTTCTCTTTGGCCTGTTCTGGCTGAATGTCAGCCCTGCGTTCGAGGCAATAGGAAGAATCATCTATGTTTTTGACATTGGCGTCCTCAGCACTTTGTTCACCTACCACGGTGTCAACCCTCGCTCCCGGTTCTACGGCAAGGTGTGCTCTAATGGCAACCGCAACCGTCTCCGGATCGCACTGACTTTTGACGATGGCCCCAACGAGCCCTATACCTCTCAAGTTCTGGACATACTGGAGCAATACAAGATAAAAGCAACCTTCTTTATCATTGGGCAAAACGCTCGTCGTTATCCTGAAACATGTCGGCGAATGGTCGCGGCAGGAAACGTGGTTGGGAATCACTCCTACCATCACCTCAAGTCACTATGCCTGAGACGGGGCAGGACGGTAGCGCGCGACATTGAACTGGCTCAGCAGACAATCTATGAGTGTACCGGACTTGAGCCAAAGCTGTTTCGTCCTCCCCACGGCTTCCGCACGCCCTGGCTGATGCGCACTGTTCGCAACCTGGGCTACACCGTGGTTACCTGGGACAATATGACCAGTGACTGGAACGCAGAGAAATCCGGCGACGAGATTGTGCAGGCTATTCTCGGGCGGGCAAGGCCCGGAGGCGTAATTGTCCTGCACGACGGCCGCGACAGGAGGCTGAATTATGACCGCAGCCATATGCTCCAGGCTCTGCCCTTTGTCATCGAGACCCTCATGGAGAGAGGGTTCGAATTTGCCACCATACCTGAGCTTCTTGAATCGGCGGGGGAACTTTCAGCCTAGCAAGCTGGTTTGGGCATCCTGGCGAACTCATTCATGTTCTGAGCCATACTTGCTTAGAAGCGACGCTTTGGAAAGCCAAATTTCTTTTAGCTCCCAGGCTTTGTCTCTGAGCATCGGTACGTCGCCTCCCCTCAGGTGATAGACCTGCATTAACCCGGCCATATAGAAACGAGCTCCCTTCTTCCACAAGCTATCGGGCATTTCATCAATCTGGAACCCCAGTCGCCGGGCGGCTACACCCAGGAGGGTAATGCTACGGAGCGCCACAATTTCGCCGAACGTTCCGCTGGCTACCTGCCGGGCTAGAATGCGGAGCTCTTGTGCGTAGCAACCAAGGAATGCCCTGGCTGACTGCGAGGCGCCTAAATTCAGATTGCGTCTCCTCTTGAACCAGTCGTTGTTCAAATGGACTTCTACAATCGTGTCTCCGCCTTTCACTTCAGTGCCGTCATTCAGCACTCTGGTGGGGCCTTTGTAGTGCCCAACGTTGAAGCGAATGATGCCGCTGTCATCGGCTATCAGAGGCTTGATGTGACGGACTATCCTCAGGAGCCTGTCCGCGAGAGGCCAGAACATCAGGACGAATCGGGGTGGCACACTCTTTGCCATTAGCTGTCCCCGTATGTAGCGTACCGGCATAAGTCCATGTAACAGTATTTTACTACAGGCAACTCGGCACGTCCTGAACGCGAAATGGCAGGCTGGCCTAGCCTGGCAACCTAATTGAGTAGGAATTAAGCATTGTCCCTCTGCGTATTTTGTGTAACAATAGCCCGAGCCGCACCATGATTGACTGGATAAACTCAGGTCTTGCTACACTGGCTGCTTCCATAAGTGCTGATAATCCCGGCGGACTGGCGGCCCTCTTCTTCATAGCCGTATCATGCGACATCGGTATCCCCTTTCCCTTTGTACTGGACACTATTCTGTTTTTCACTACCTATGAAATGGGGGCATTGTCATGGCCGGTGCTTCTCATCATTCTGATGCTATGGGGTGGCAGACTGCTGGGAACAGGCATCGTCTACTGGGTAAGCCGGCTGCTGGGCACAAGGTTAGTAGACTGGGTAGGTAGACGTTCAAAATTCCTCCGCCGTAATTTCGAGCAATTTCAGAACAGGCTGGGTAAATGGACCATACCGGCGATAGTCGCTGCCAGGTTGACGCCGGGGTTGATGCAGGTATCCTCGGTGGCTGCTGGCACAGTGCGCATCCCTTACTATCGGGTGGTGCTGGCCATCATATTTTCTTCCATTGTCTATGATGGAATATTGATCACCCTGGGGACTTTAGCCAGGCTTGGCTTGAAGGACGTGGGACCCGAGTATTCCGCCTGGATCGTTATTGGCTTCGTGGGGATAATGGCTGTGGTATTTGTCGCCGTCCACCTCATAAGGCGCAGGTTCACAAACAGCCAACATAGTGACGAGCTATTGAACAAAGGATAGCCTGCGGGAGGCGATAATCAATTCCAGACAGCCCAGGTCTACCGGCTGGCTTAACGCAGCAAGAATATGCTTATTGCCATGACAAGCATTCCTGCCAGAACACCCAGAATCACGAAGTGCTGCCTGCCGTACAGTTGCGCAGTTGGCAGGATTTCATCCAGGCTTATATAGACCATGATTCCGGCGGAAAATGCCAGCAGGCTGTATATCAAGGAGGGTGTCAGAAAAGCGAAGAGAACGGCATATCCGATGATTGCGCCTACTGGCTCGGCCAGTCCGGCTAGAAATGAGTAAAGGAAAGCCCTGCGCCGATTGCCGGTAGCTTCCGAAATAGGCACTGACACGCTGATTCCCTCAGGGATATTGTGGAGAGCAATAGCGACAGCTATCAGGATGCCGAAAGTCCGATCCCCTGTGACCGCACCGCTAAAGACAGCGAGTCCCTCGGGGAAATTATGTATGGCGATGCCCAAGGCAATAAGAATGCCAGCCCGCCTGAGGTTAGACTTCTGTTCAACACTAAGTGAGCCGACTGGTTGTACATCGCTTCCCTGTCCCGTTTTGTCCTGGGCGACAGATGAAAAGCCTGAGCTCCCGACGCGTTCTTGTTTGTACTCATGAGGTACCAAGATATCCAGTATGGCAATGAAGGCTATGCCAATGAAGAACCCTAGATTGGCATTCACAAAGCCAATCCTACCAACAGCGGCGTGAAGCAATTCAGCAAATGAGACATAGATCATCACGCCAGCGGAAAACCCCAGAATCAGCGATAATTGCCAGCCCTTGGGCTTACGCATGAAATAGGCAATCAGGCTCCCTATACCGGTAGATAGTCCTGCCAACAGGGCCAACAAAAGTGCGAAAGATACGTTGTTTGGCATTAGTCTAACTAGCTCTCATTGCAACAGCCTGGACACCATCGTGCATTCATCCTGATTTTAGCTGAGAGTTTCTACCAATATCAACAAGTCGAGCGTCATTAGCGGCTATTGTGTCGCTAATCCCAACGATTGGACTACAGATGACCTATTTACACTGAGACTCGAGTATCAGTGTGTGATTATGTCAAGTACTCAGTTTCTTGATTAGAAAGGCCATATTCTTGCCGAAATTCCAGGCTGTTTCGAGTCCCTCCTCATCCTTTTCCACTTCGCCTTTTTCCCGGCCGACAGCGACATTCCAGTACGTGGAACCGGGAATAAAGAACCCCAGAATCTGAAACCACAAGGTAAGTTGAGCAATTGTGAAGTTCTTGCCGGCACGTCGTGCCACTGCCAACGGCCCACCGACTTTGCCATGGAAGGGCTCACCGTTCCAGCGTGAGATATAGCCAACGCGCTCCATCAGTGCCTTAATCAGCGCCGTAGCCGAGCCATAATATACCGGTGAGGCTAGAATGATACCGTCGGCCTTTTTCATTTTGAGGTATATTGGAAACAAGTCATCCTCGATAGAGCAAATCCCCTGTTTCTTGCACGCCATACAGGCGGTGCACGGTTTTATTTCCAGGCCCGCCAACCGAATAAGCTCAGTACGCAGTCCTTCTTCGGCAATTGCCTTAAGCGTATGCCTGGTCAATAATTCTGTGTTGCCGTTCTTTCTAGGACTGCCGACTATGCCTATGACTTTCATCTCGCGACTCCTTAATCTATCCCGGTTTATGAATGACTATCCCATGGAGATTCGTTGCCTTGATTCTGAGTTAGCACAATTTTATGACTTGCCTGTCGCATATTATAAGCAATTCTATCAGGCATGAGAAGTAGTAACAGTTACGCAATGTTATGTTAAGTAAATGTGGCGTGCCATTCTTCATTTGCTTTGCCCATAGTATTGACAACGTCTCAGGAGGAGACTAAAGTCAAATTACATAGCCGTGAGATAAACTAGAGGGGGTGAACATGCTTGTAGCTCTTTGTGTGTTACTTATTGGGACAGCAATTGGTGTAATTTGCTACTGGGTCGATTTCTATATTAGAGGAGGAGTTCAAGTTCTAAAGGAGGAATGGTATATAAGATTCCAAAAGGCCTTCCTGGCCGCTGATCTGTGGACATCGGCCTCCGCCGTTACAGGTGCTATTGGGCTGTTAACAGAACAGACCTATGGTTTGGTGTTTACGTTTCTCGCAGCGAGTTCCCTGATATTCCTAGGCTTGATGGACATAACCTTTAACATACAAAATAACCTGTATCGCCTTGTAGCTACATCGGGCGAAATGAAGTTTGAACTGTTTATCAATTTTTGGACTTTGGGCTTGGGTATCGCGCTTATTGTGTGTTTGTGGTCGAGAGTGACCTTGGTTTGATCATACGCTATTTGATGGTGGGCCACAGCGTACAATAGCAAGAACTTTCACGCTTGCCTTCGCCTTGACCTTTTAGGGATTATATCCAGAGATTGCTTGGAAGGCAAGATGATTGAGATATTTGGCTTAGGGCCCGACTACAAGGAAAGACTTAATCCTGGTGCGCTGAAGCGCTTCGCTGATTGGCTGGAGCGTCTTGTGAGGAACGTACCGCAGGCAGGACAACTCACCACGGAACAGCTTAACACAAATCTAGATGCCTACTTACGTGACGATGAGAAGGTCGAATTTAGTAATTGTGTGGCCCGCATAGCAGACTGGCTGCACAAATGCATGGACGTTGGAGACAGGTATTTCTCCTATGCCTATGACAGACAGGTTATCGACCCGATGATCCGATTTGAATCGTTGATAAGAGAGACATATCAGAGAGCTGACGCGGAACGACGCAAGAAGGAATACGATGACAGATGGCGTGCTGCATTTGTGTCCATAAAACCGCCTGTCGATGACGCCAAGAAATATCTAAACGACAAAGAAGAAGATGCGTTCATACTGGCTGTCGGGAAGGCTATAGATGCATACCTGGAAAAGGGAACATCATATCTAGTCGACGCGAGGGCTTTCGACTATAGACGGTGGGTGAACACAGTTCAAGAGCGCAAGATGAAAGAGGTACAAAAACAGCAGGCTACGACTAGAGCCATTGAGTACAATCGTCGCCTTAATCAAAAGATAGTAGAATTGGCCGCTCGACTTGACCATAAGCAGAGAGATCTAGGAAGTTATCTCCGGTCAAGAATCCAAGATAAGCGATATACCAATCACAACTTCGACTATGTTTTGTCTAAAAAGGATGAAACAAACTTCGACGATACCCTAGCTGGCATAGCCAACAAGAGATTACAGCAACTATGTCCAGAGGACTTACGTCAGTTTATCGTTCTTCCATCTCAATACTATAGGCGGTATTACCCGTTGCCATCAGCAAGCTACAGTTCTGAAGAACTGCCATCTCTCGACTTCAGCTTTGATGTTTTTGCAGTTGCTTATGCGGAGGTCTGGTTGAGACCGGCGAATATGAGCCTCGATGGATACGAATTTCTTCTACCATGGATAAAAGATGAGAAGGGCGTGCCAATCCTAAAGAATCCAAAGTTCCTTGGTTATTATCACCTGATTCTCAGGCCCGAGGATCTCGGAAGCTATGTATTCTGGGGGACTATTCCACTGATTCTTTTGAAGGGTTTACTTAATGGTGAGGAGAGGCCTGACGGAAGCCGAATTGTGGTAGCCACTGGTGATGTCATCACATATAGAGTGGAAGGCTTTGAGGAGGAAGTTGAGGTGCCGAATAGTTTCGCCGAGTATCTGAAGAGTGTAGGTAGCATAGACAAGATGATCGACATGGGTGTCATGACTGGGAAGGTGGGCAGTGTCGTCAAGGCTGCGGTTGATGAACTGGAGATAAAGCGTAAGATTCCATCAGCTACACAGAAGGCTGCAAGAAGAGACAGTATAAAGGAAAGGGCCTTTCGGCTGTTTGATGAAGGCAAAAGACCAAGCGATCCCGAGGTGAAGGCTTTGGGCATTAAGCCGAGCACAGCGTACCGCTATTATCAAGAGTGGAAGAAGCTTGCAGTGGCAGCTAACCATAGTACGACATCGGCAGAGAACCATAGTAGTAATCATAGAGGAAAATCATAGTATCAGTCCTAGATAATCATAGCAGCCGGTCATAGTGCTAATCATAGTGAATCATAATAGTAAATCATGGTGGTAATCCCAGTACCCCACCGACCCTTACCCAGAAAGGACGACCGATTCAGCGGGTGGTCCGATTCATTTTCCCTAGCCCCACCCCGGTGTTGCACCTCTGGGCGACCCCTGCAGTTAGGTCACAAAACAAGTGATTGTTACCAGAGTCAAACAACACGCCGAATTCTTGCCAAAGGTATCAGAACCTGCCAGCTGGCATTACTTGCACCATTCTCTTAACGTGCACCTGTGGGATATATGTCATTGGGCGTGGTCGTCTGCGACAAGAAGCCCCTTACCAGTTTCTCTAACTCGTCCGGGCGACTGTACCGTTCTACCTCATAGTGTTCGGATTCAAGAAGGGCCTCTAGCATTTCTGACAGCGGCGCATTGACTTGACAAACGATCAGAGCCTCTACTTGATAATCTCTTAGTCGCTCGATTTCCATCAGTTGGCCTACATGCTCTGTTACTTCAAAGATAGCTTTGCTGCACTCGTGAAGCAGCATTAGTGCGTGATGGTGAATCTTGCCAGGAGGCATCTCAAATTCAAACGCGATCACGGGGTCGTAGCCCAATTCCTTACAAACCTTCTTGATCTGACTGATTTCTGAGTAGTGCTTTAGATAGCTTCCACCAACAAACACTCGCCTCTTCCAGTCCGATTGAAATTTGCCAGGCTTCCGTTTTCCCTCGCTGACGTCTGGCGTTTCTGTGGGTTTCGCTACTTCCGATGCAGGCCGCCCTCTTGCCAACTCATCAAATATCACATTGGGATCTTGAACAAGTTCCCCCGTTTTCTTCCTGTCACGGGCAATCTCTTTAAGCTGACGCAAAGCAGATTCTGGAACCTTGTAGACCCCCCGCAAGTTCTTGCTAGCTGGCATTTTGTCAGCTTTGTCTTCCTCGCCTTCTTTCTGCAGTAGTAGGTCCTCTATATGAGCCAATATGAAATACCGCAATGCATCAGGTGACTTCCCCGCCAGGAGGAAAGTCATCCCGATTTGATGCAATGGGTATCCCTTGTGGTAACGTGCACCAGCCGGTTGTTTCTGGAGGAGCATGTCATACATTTGTTGGAATCCCTTTCTTGCCTCCTCGTAGTGCTGTGAAAGTATTAGCGACTCGTTGGCGAGGCGCATTCCATCAAACCTCTGCTCCAGTTCCAGAGGTAGCGGCGTAACAGGTTCGATCATCGCTCCTTCACGACACCTTGACTGGTGTTACTTCGGAAGTATTAATTGTCATTCAATATTATTGCATAGTTACACGTTCCTGGCGAGGAGCCAACCAAGCGAATCAATCACAGGTGGCAACGTGAACAAATCCGAGAATTGTTCAGCAGGTTCTGGATTGCATAACAATACGCTTGAATTTCCGAATGGTGGGGTGCTATATTTTATGTATGAGCAAAGAGAACAAACCGATGCCAAGACCGAAGCCTGAAACAACCGCTCCTCCTCCCCTACGCATATCGGAAAAATCAGGAAAGCCCAAAGGCAAGTAGTGCGACCAAGAACAGGACCTCAGATGCCGTTGCTACGATTAAATAACGTATTGCTTTAGCTTTTTCAATTAAGACTGCTTCATTTCTGGAATAAGATTCCTCCAAGTGAGTAAGCAACTCTATTTTAAACTGTGATGGTTTCATATCCCAATACCATTTGCGAATCTCAATGGGATTATCGAGTGTTTCAAATCGGCGCAATTTTATCGCCGCAAAGGTATAACCGATAACAAAACCGTAGCTACTGAGAACAAATCCACCAAATATAAGAGAGGCTAGGTCAAGACTTTGTAACGATAATACGCCGGCGGATACTCCTACCCCTAGTATTATCGTAGCTACACTGAACAGGGTCGTTGCTTTCGCCTCCAATGCATCAGCGGCATGACCTTGCTCGGTTAAGACGTTTTTCACCCAGTCAAAGGCGAAATCTAGACCCGGCGGCGCTGTAATTTTTGAGTTGGATTGCTCTGCCATTTCTTGCCCCATTTCAAGTTGCCCGTTAAACAAAAGGCACACTATTAGCTAGGCATAGGATAAAACAAATAGACTTATTATGCAATGCAGACGCCAATTTGGACTGCACATTCGTCAGTATTGTGCAACGATAATTCAACGCATCACATGGAGCGTTATTTTGTAGTCTAGCACCACATAAATATGCCATTACAGATGGCCGCTGAGAAGTATAGTCATTGCACAGTGTAGTGGATGGTGCTAGAATCAGTCCTGTTAGAGGAATCCTTTTGAACTCTAAGGAATGCTCTCTTGGACAACATGTTTATTGAATGACACGCGGTGTCTCCGTCTCACCGGTCAGTGCAGGTGGTATCACGGCTATTACCAAAGACGAAGCGAAACAAAAGGTAGTTAAGCTGGTCGCTGACTACACAGCCTTGACAATCGAGCAGGTCAAAAAATACCACGAAGCCAAGACCAAGCAGGGTTTTGTTCAGCCGCTCTTCCGTTCACTAGGTTGGGATTTCGATGATGTGAATGAAGTTGCTCCTGAGGAGAGCGCATCCAAAGGGCGTGTTGACTATGCCTTCAAGATTAAAGGTGTTTCCAGGTTCTATCTGGAGACCAAGCACCTCAAAGCTGACCTGAATAACGCTGAATACATTAAGCAAGCAGTCACATACGCTTATAACAAGGGTGTCACATGGGCCGGATTGACCAGTTTCGACCGTCTGAGGATATTCAATGCGCAATCGGGACAATCCTTTCTGAACTTGACGTGCCAGGACTATATTGATGATTTCGACCGTCTATGGTTGCTTTCCAGAGAGTCTATCGAAGCTGGGAATCTGGACAATGAGGCCAGGAAGGTCGGTGTATTGCCGCCACCACAGCCTGTGGAACGGCGTCTTTTCAACCAACTTAGGAACTGGCGCGAAGAGATATTTACCCAACTGCATCACTATAATAAGGACCTCAACTTCTCGCAAATAGATGAAGTAATCCAGCGCATATTCAATCGCCTTATATTCATCCGAACCTGCGAGGATAGGGGGATAGAAGAAAAGACTTTACTGGCCGCAGTGCACCAATGGAAGAGTAGCGGGCATAAACCAGAGTTGATTGAAAGACTTAGAGAAGTGTTTCTCCGGTTTGACGGGTATTACGACAGCGACCTCTTTGCTCAACACACCTCAGATAAGGTCTTTGTAGAAGCATCGACTCTGGAAAATATAATCGACGGTCTTTACGAAATCCTTGGCGGAGTTGCCAGCTATGATTTTTCAGTGATGGATGCGGATGTACTGGGAGCCGTCTATGAGCAGTACCTAGGACACGTTGCCACTGTCGCCAAACGAATAGTAAAGGAAGGCCAGGGCCAATTTGACCTGGGCCTAGATGTTTCTTTAGAGGCAAAAAAGGAAAAACGGAAGGAGCAGGGTATCTACTACACCCCTAAATGGGTGACTGATTACATTGTGAAGCACACTGTTGGCCGGTTTCTGGCGGAGCATAACCACGACGATATCATGAAAATCAAGGTGGTTGACCCTGCTTGCGGTTCGGGTTCTTTCCTTATCAGAGCCTATGATGAGCTCCTGGGTTATCACGCGGCGGCAAGTGGCAAGCCGGTTTCGGAATTGGACCAGTGGGACCGATTGCCGGTTCTCAACAGCAACGTATTTGGTGTCGACCTTGATGGGCAGGCCGTAGAGATAGCGCGCCTTAACCTTTTGCTGAGAAGCCTGGCGCGCCGTGAGATTTTACCCAGCCTTGCCGACAATATTAGGCGAGGGAATTCATTGATATCAGGCACCGAAACCGAGCTGGAAAAGTATTTTGGGAAATTATGGAACGAGAAAAGACCGTTTGACTGGCAACATGGATTTGCTCCAGCGGTGCAAAGCGGTGACTTTGATGTTGTCATCGGCAATCCTCCCTATGTCCGGATTCAAGCGCTACCCAGGGATGAGGCTGACTACTACAGAGACCATTTTACTTCCGCCTCAGGCTCCTTCGATATCTACGTCCTTTTCCTGGAGAAGGGGATTGAGTTGTTGAAGCCGGGCGGCCGGTTAGGTTTTATCTGCTCCAGCAAGTTTCTGAAGTCGCAATACGGGGCGGGAATCCTGCAACTCATTAAAAGGAATTGTACCGTGGAGAACATAGTGGACCTTTCGGCACAGACGGTCTTTGCTGAAGCCACGACTTACCCCGCCATAGTGGTACTCAGAAAGGAATCGAGTAACGCGCCTCTATACTACGTGTCAGTGCCCCAGGGGGTCACCGATTCCCCGGTTACCTCCGCCCTCGACCTCGAAGAGGTGCCGGCGGTAGTCACAGACCAAGAGGCCGCAACCAAACGGATGTGGCCGCCACTGGCCAAGGGCGATACCCTGTGGGAGAAGCTGACAGCGAACACGGAGCCTCTGGGCAAGATGGCCGACAAAATATTCGTTGGGTTGCAAACCAGTGCCGATAAGGTATACATTCTTGGGAAGCTGGGCGATGCCGGGCCGAGTCTGGTACGCGTGCGTTCACAGTTAACTGGAGAGGTATATGAACTGGAAAATGAACTGCTGAAGCCGCTACTCAGCGGTCATGACATCAAGCGGTATGGCGCGCCGATACCTAATCAATTGCTGCTCTTTCCGTATATTGTAAAAAAAGGCAAAGCAGAGTTGATACCTGCTGAAGACTTTACTAATTCTTTTCCCAAATGTTGGAAGTACTTAATGCAGAATCGGAGCCCACTCGAGAATAGAGAGGGCGGTAAATTTAAGGGGCAAGACTGGCATCGATTCGGAAGAACTCAAAACTTGGCACTACATGTGCTGCCAAAACTGGCTATCCCGAGGCTGGTGAAGCATCTGGAGGCAGTTTATGATGAGGCAGGTTCCTTTTACCTTGATAATGTCGATGTGGGCGGCGTCATACTGAAAGACGGGTCACGAGAGAACTATCTTTACATGCTGGGCCTATTACATTCACAGGTGCTAGATTTTTGTTTCCGGCGTATAAGCGCCCCCTTCAGGGGCGGCTTCCGTTCTGCTAATCGTCAGTTCATCGAACCCCTGCCGATTCGCCGAATTGACCCATCCAGCGCCACGGATTTGAAGATGCGTGATGATTTAGTGGCTCTCGTAGAACAGATGCTGGTTCTCCAGAAGAAGGTGCAAGAAACCCAACCCGAGAGTATGGGGGAGAGGCATGAACTGGAGCGGAAAATCTGGCGAACTGATGAAGAAATCGATAACCAAGTTCATCACATATATGGGCTAGGCGAAGCAGAGAGGAGAGCAGTTGGAGACCTCAAAAAAAGGGATAGTTATGAGGTCGATAAGTAGTGTCTTTATGAATGCTAAGCTAAGTGAGGACTATAATCTCCTGTTTAAGAGGAAATATGGCATCTGAGACTACGGAAAAAATAGTAGAAGCTTACGTAAGATATGTAAAAGGCTGGGCTACTATCCCTAACATAAAATGCGAGGGGCAATATGAGATAGATTTGCTGGCGATAGACCCTGTAAGTTTAAATCGTTATCATATTGAGAGCGGCGTTTCGGTTTCCGGTGGTTTTAGTAACCTGACCGGAGATGATTTCAGTCTTGACATGCTACGGCGACGTACTAAGCAAGCTTCTCAAAGACGCAGGGTCGGCTATTTTAGGGACAGAAAATTCACATCCCCAAGCGTTCTGACGAAATTGGCTTAATACGGATTTACAGGCGAAAATTATGAACGCGTCATAGTATCCTGGGGGTGGACGGACGCAGCAAAGAAACAGGCAGATGAAGCTGGTATGAAATTATGGGATTTTCGCCACATCATGCTTGAGATTGCCAACAGCGCAAGTGGTCGTACGTATTTTACTGATGATACACTTAGGACACTGCAACTTCTTATTAAGTCTCTAGAAGAAAAAGGCACTCAAGCTACGTCGAGTTGACAGAGTTTTAGCAATTGCTGAACGCTGGGGGAGGCATGAAGGAGAAGATTGTTTCAGGGTGAAACATGCTCTGTTCGGTCTCACCACCAACCAAACAGCCCTCTTTACGCTCTACACTTTTCGTCATAATGTTGGATCCGAGAGAAGAGATTTCAGACTAAATATACTCGGGATTAGTGGTCGCTTAGAATATTAGCATATATGGCTTCGTTGACCGACAAGTATTCCTGATAGCTAATGAGTTGGCGTGAAGACTGCCCATTTTGCACTCGTTCTCGAATCCACTGTTCAATCATCTGCGCAGCCGAAGATGACTCAGATGGAGAAACTACTAGGCTTTGGTTTTTATCTATCTCCACAATATTTCGATATGTTTCGGCAAAATCTGGCCGGTCAGTTATTATGCCTACTCCCGAACTAATAGCTTCCAATGCTAAATTGGATACAACAGGGTGTGGTAATCTTGACTCAAAAATAAAGATACTATCCAACTGATTGAGCAAGTGTGGCATTTCCCATGGAGCAACAAATGGACGCCACTTAAAACTTGAAACAGTCTCAGGACCAAGACTCTGTTGAAAATCTGCCATACCCTTACCCTGACCGACGAACAGGCATTCGGACTTCCCTGTGAGCTCTTGCATGATCCTAGAAATGGCCTCTAGATTCTTGTGCTGCCAGTAATAATTGATCTTGCCTATTGAAGCCAGACGATGTCGGGGCTGTGATCTGTTGGACGGGACAAACTTCGTTGCATCGGGAACGTACGCTGGATGACATATCACATTGGAGTTCATTGGCTCCAATATATCTCGATGAAGTATGTCCGTGACCACCACGTCGGCATTGGCTATCGCCTCTCTGAGCACCGTCTCTAGGATTCCCCTCCTGAGGAACTTCTCCACGTCCGACCCACCGTGCCGAATCGCGTGAGATACGCCCGTAGCGTTCTTGGCCAAGTGACCTACGATACCGTAGGGCACAAGGTAGCCAGTATCGAGTATCTGTACACCTCGCTGTCGAATCACCCTGATCGTGAGGTCAAGCAAGGCGAGGGCATTCTCCTCATCTTCTGGTATGTGCCAAGGCATTCCCTCTTCGATTCGATGTATCTGCAAATTCGGGAGCGCCGCTGGGTCACTCTCGGCACTCGCAATTCGATATTCTAGGCCAGCACATGCTCCATGCGTAACGATGTGAACCTCGTGACCTCGCGATGCTAAGCCACGAGCCAACCAATAAGTCTTCGCCGCGATTCCTCCTTCAAGTGGGGGATATCTACTGAGAAAGGCGATGCTATATGGCATTGCTCTCTCCAAGAAGGAAAGCCTCAGCAAACAGGTCAAAGAGATACACATCCACTTTGCTGCGTAAGTATATGTTCAGTGGATGACGTGCTAGCCACTTATCGTCGACTGAAGCTTCAAATCTTTGTGCTATGCATGGAGCTAGATTGGAAACAGCAGTAGGCATTGCCTCCTTCGGGCGTGACAGAACCCACTCTAGACCCAATCGCTCCAATTCTGGTTTGAATGCGTCCCTGAGAATCCGTTTGGTCATTCGTTTGCCTTGGACTTTGTACTCGATCGGTAAGCTCAACGCAAGAGAGGATAATTCATCGGAAAGGTAAGCCGGCCGCACTTCAAAGCCAAATGCGCCTGCAGATCTATCAACGCTCTGCAAGTGGTAGTTAGCCAAGCCCCCTCCGATAAGGGAATCGAAAACATTCCGTCGGTAGATACGTTCGTCTTCCGGGAGAGGGAACAGGTGGTCAACAACTCTCCGTATGGTTTGGTCTGAATCAGACGTTAATCTACTTCGGATACGGTCGGCAAATCCCAATGGATGAGTATAGATCCAGTAGTAACCTCCGAATAACTCGTCAGCGCCTTCTCCGGAGAAGGCCACTTTGACGTGCTCTGCCACGGTTTCAGACAGTAGATGAAACGCCATACCACCGTGAACCTCAAAAACACCACCTCCCACAAACGACTCATAGTGCCAGACAAAATGCTTCAGCTTGCTGAAATAGTCTTCAAGGGTGACTCGCCGCTCTACATGATGAGTTTCCAGTTTCCTGGCTACCTCTCGTGCCGCGAGGAGGTCAGCGCTTTCAGAACTATCTGCCAACGTGAACGTAATGACCGGGCAATCCAGTATGACCCGAGCAACTAGGGTAAGAATAGTCGAGTCCAATCCTCCTGAGAGGTAGACCCCCATTGGGTGGTCTCCGTGCGAGAGAAGTGAATCCATGGTTTTAATGATCGATTCCCTCAATTGCATAACTGCAGCCGGGTAATCCAAGTGCCGTTCCGCGTCAAAGTAGCTTGCCTCGGGAGCGTGCCAGTACTTCACTATGGATATTTCCTTATCAGAGAAGTAGACTACCGTCCCAGGTTCGACTTGAACAATACCTTCAAACAAGGTCTTATCCGAAGAATACACGTATCCGAAGACAGCAATTTCCTCTAGCGCAGGAATATGCAGCTTCGCGGAGACCTGAGGATGAGCCAGTAAAGCCTTAATTTCCGAACCAAATAGTACCTTCTCGCCGACATAAGTATAGTAAAGGGGCTTGATTCCAAATCGATCCCGCGCTAGTATCAGTCGGTTACCATCTATAATAGCTATCGCAAACATGCCGTGGAGATACATAGCGAAGTCTTTACCATAATGGTCATATAGTTTGGCGATAACCTCAGATTCCGAGTCTGTGCGAAAAACATAGCCACATGTTATCAGTGTAGCTCGCAAAGTTCCCACGTTGTAGATTTCGCCGTTTAGAAGAACTGTGATATTGGTATCCGGGTCACAGAACACCACAGGAGTGTCACGGTTGCCCACAATGGCCAATCGAGATGCTCCCAGACTACTCTTACCAGTTGTTAGCCAATCCAACCTGTCTGGTCCTCTGTGAGCCACACTGCGGGCCATCTCGGCCACAGCGGCCTCATCCAGCTGGTTCCAAATTCCGACAATTCCACACATAATTCACCGCCCCGTTAGGACAGGCAGGGCTCTAGACATCCCAATAAGAGCCATCGCCGTTCCGTCGTCAAGGTAATGATGAGGCCACAACCCGTTTGGGAGTTGCCTAGATTGAAGCCAAGAAACAGCGCGCGTTAGGACTTCCGCAGGCACTCCTGCAGTGTAAGCGGACAGTCCCCACAAGACTACACCAGTGCTCCAAGGATCGCTGCCTACCGGATGTCCCCTCCAAGGACCAAAACCACCATCGTCTTCTTGTTCTTGATTTAGGTATACCACAGTGCGTTTGACAAGGTGATCACCGATAGCAGTCTTGGAGTGGGCGTGTGCCAGCAGGAAGAAAGCTCCTTTATATGTGAGCTGCATAGGACTGGCAAGGTCAGCTTCCCATTGACTGGCCAGCCATGCCATGGCTTCACTTTCGACTCCATCCATAACGAGTGCAACTACTAAAGCAGTCACCGGGATGCGGGGACGATCTCTATCGCTTATCCCCCAAGCTCCACATGGCAAGCGGACTGAACCTAACCACTGCACACCATTGGCTATCTGTGTCTTGTATCGATCGCGGAAAGCTGAAAGATACGCCAGACACCAGGCAGTCTCTTCAACATCAGTCCAGCCTCCGTCGTGTCGTTGAGTAGCCACCAGATATGAGCCGAGAAGCTGTCCCGGGAAATCACCCTTGATGGAGCAGCCACTAACCAATAGGGCGTACCCCACTCGTGCCAGCCTGACGGGTTCCAGCTCCTGCTGCAAACTGGAATACAGGAAACGTGCTAACCCAACGGACGCACTCTCTATCAATGACATCTCACTATTCATCAAGAGTCCTCAGATCACGTCCGACTTCGTATAGTTGGCGCATCCGGTCCTGCATGACATTTAACGGTGTAGCCTTCCTGCACGTTTTACAGACGCAGAAAAGCGCCTCGTCTACCCCGTAGCGCTCGAACTTGGCGTCATCAATGGCAACAAATTGTTCGCACTGGATGCACCATGCATTCTGCTGCAAGAGTTGGACATCTATGCCGACATCCACTGGCAGGAACCTCAAGGCATCTTTGTAGGCGAGTTTCAAGCGTTCAATTAGGTCCACGCGGATACCCCCACGGAGTTCTTCACCAAACTCACCGACAAGGACGAGTTGCTTCGGCTTACCCTCCGTCTTCATTCTTTCGCGTCTTTCTGAGTTCAGACTGGAAAGCATGCGTATCAAGCCCACCAGGTAGGGATGGTCTTTCTGGCATACAATATCCCTACACTTCTCTTGCTGGTTCGCGTCGCATGTTTTGCAATTCATCAATTCCTTCCTAGACCCCTTCTCGTCTTTGCCAATAACGGAACCAAGGTGCACAATCACGGCATCGCAGTCAACGTACTGTCCCGAAACATCCGTAATCCGGTGCCTATTATCCTTGCCTTCAAGGGGGTCAGGTACTAAGGGGAATACCCACTTCGTGTCCCCGGTGTAGCCCAAGGTTGTAGTGTGAGGAGATGGTGCACCAGAGCTTCCATCTGGCGGTTCGTCCAGTTCAGTAACTTTGATCTTGAATCCGAAACTGTCGGAGTAGCTAGATGGATCTGTATGGTAGGCCCGTGTGGGTTCGACTGTGACCTTGATTCTGGAATCATCTGTCGGGGAAGCCAAATTCTCGCCTGGCAGGACTGCCCAGTATCGCATCATCCCCCGTTTGTTTTTATCCTTGCCTTCTCGCTCGACGAAATGAATGGCACAACTCCGTGACAGTTTTTCGAAGTAGTCTCGTTCGATCTCCCGACGGGCATCGATGATATAGGGTTCAACATGATAGCGATAGAACGGATCCTCAATAATGTGCTTCAGCCGCTCGTATACACCCAGGCTCAGCATGACGTGGACGCATTTCTCCCCCTTGTTGCCCAGTTTCTTCAGGTCAGTCAGTAACTGCACTATGGCTTCAAAATCGCGGACATGGTCCACATGAGAGTGACTTATCAGAACGATATCGATGTCGCTGATGCTGAATCCCTCATGGAAGAGGTTACGTACAAAGTCAAAACCAGGATCAATGGCTATGCCAAGATCGACCGTTCCGTGTGTATTTGTGTGGTAGAGCAGATAGCCCCCGCCGACCGATCGCCCCTGGGCAGGCGAAGAGGAGTTCCAGCGCTGCAGACCAATAAGGTAAAGCCCACGTTTGTGTCCCCCTTGGTTGCTCTTGGACCGCAAACGCCTAATGAATCCATCATCCCATTGGCCCATGATAAGCCGGTACTCTTCCGAGTTGAGCTCTACCAAGTCACGCCTGTCCTTTGACTCTTCATCGGGAATATTACCATCCAAGAGCCAGCGGAAGGCGGGGGGCAGGCGGGGAGGAGTGCCAATGTCATCTGGGTGACACAAATCATGACCCATCTGCAACTGATCCCGGACGCTCTCCAACTTGTAACGGAGGCCAAGGTCGTTTATCCTCAGGTCTTCTCTAGCACTCTCTCGCTTGATGAATGTCTTTACTAAATCATCCAATTTAGTATTCATGCTCTGCTGAAGTTCTTTGTCATCGCCAAGTGATTTCTGGAGATCCTCAAAGAAATCGAGCATGGATTCCTTAAACCATCTGTAATACTGGAGATTCATGCTCTTAAGGTCGGCACCTTCGTTCGTGCATAAATCACATTCATTATTGTTTGGCTCCCTCAACATCCTCCTGCCCCTGTCTGAGTACAGTTTCTTCGCCATGTCACTCAGCTCGGTTTCTTTACTGTGGGCCAACCACGCTAAGAATTTCGCAAGTTGCTGGTAATATCCGTTCCGACTTGGTGTATGAAACTGGACTATCTCAAAGTAATTTAGATCAAACATACCACACAGCATTTTGGAGCATTTCGTCCGTTGGTCCTGCGCTTCGGTTTGTGTCTGAAAAGTCTGCTTGAGCCATTCGAGATAGTCTTCAATGAAAAAATGAAGACATTGTCCCTTGATGGTTCGATAATGCCCGTCGAATAATATGTCTGGCAATGGTTTGAAAGCTGTCCGCTCCTCAAGCTTCTCAAGTAGAGACTTCCTGAGGTCGAGAAGTTGGTTGTATGCGCTAGAGAGATGTTTCCAACTTTCCGCCTCACCAAGCCTTCCCATCTGCTGGTACGCTTCAGTCTCGATGAGATGCCTGCGTACTTCCTTATAAACACTGATTTCTTCTGGCGGTTTAAGGTACGTATAGATCGTATCAAGAGCATGGTAAGCAAGTTGGAGTCTAAGTTGAACGTCGGCACGATAGATAACCGCCGGCAAATACAGAAGGAGATAGCCGTGACGGGACTTGAAAAAGCCGAGTTTCGCGCTCTTCTCTCCTTTTTTAACCTGCTCGATGATGAGATTGAACTCCACGATAGCCTGGCGATAGCGGTTCTGATGAAAATGGCCGAGACCTATGTTGTACCTTGCCAGTAGATCATAGAACCAGCAAAACTCATTCGCGTCTTTGCCCATTATACCCTTATGCTTAGTCATTGCTCTGCGCGCGCGTTCGGCGAAGCCAAGAATCTCAAATGACTCAGAGGCTGCAGCTAACTCAAGGTGGTACAGTATGGTCAGTTTGGCAGTGTTTTGATCTGAAATCGTGGGGATGTGGTTCTCCAGATAGGCTACGACTTCATCCAGACGCTTAAAGTAGCAATCGGTGCCTTTCTGCTGGATATGTGCCCGGAGCAGCTTGGCATAGAGAAGAGGGGACGAGAACTTGTCCAGCAGGATGTCGTCTTCCTCCCGACCGGTAGGGTGGGCTTTCTCTATTGGGAGTGAAAAGTCGCGAGGCAGTATGGTTTGCCAATTAGAGTCTTTGCCTTGCGTACAGTTCGGATGCTCAAAACAGGAGTCAACATTCTTTCTTAATCCATCATTCGTGATGGGGAGAGCTTGGTGCACACGTTCATACTCTTCCTCGTCAATCCATATATCGATCTGCGCGTTCAGCCTCTCCAAATTTTCAAAGGCGTTCATACAGACACTCTCCCAAAAGGCTAACTTCGTTCGTTAGGGGTACTATGAGCCAAAATAGGAATCATCACATTACCTAACGACACGAGTGACAGGAAGAACACTGTTTGCACACAACTCGCTTGCCGTTAGCCTGGATTATTTCCAGAGGGAAGTTCATTTTCTTTTCCTTGACTATGATGGGGTGCTCATAGCTGATTTTTCTTTTTTCCATTTTCCTGCCTCCTTATTATCTTGTCTTCGTAGAGCTCGTTGAGGAGCTGGAGTAGGTCGGATTTGCCCTCTTCTGGAGATACCTCAAAGCTTGCCAAAAAACTGTCTTTCAAGCGAGTCCATTCAACGCCTTCGCTTATCTCGTCTAACACCCAGAATGAAGTCCGGTTTAGCCTATACTGGTCCCCCGTTATAACGCTAAATGCATAAAACCAGTTCTGGTCGGGTAGCGAATGCAGCACTATGCCCTTTTCCAGCGCCAGTAAGGTTCCAGGTTTCAACGCCAGCATTGTACATCCTCCGCCATGTAATCACCAGAGCAAAAATAGGCCATTGCCCTGCATCCCCGGCACATAGCCAGTAGGTTACAATCCTGACACTTTCCCTGCAAGTTATCGGGATTCCTGATTCTCCACAGTACCTCTGAGTCATACCAAATTGAGAATAAGCCATCTGTGATGATATTCCCGATGGGAATCGGCAAGCGGCGGCAGGGGTACACCGTTCCGTCAGGCATTATAGTAAGGGCATTGTTACCTACTGAACATAAGGCGCCCACATCTGAATCATCTGGAGCGACTAAAGTAAACAGGGGTCGATTCATTAGTATATGAATGCCTTTAGTGCGAGATTTCATTTCATATACGCGTTCGTATAGTTCCTTCAGTTCCTGCGGTAGAAGAAGCTGGTGCTTAAATTGCTCCCCCCGGCCTTCAGGGATCAAGCGCTCCATGGCAAAAGTATCAACACCTTCACCGTCTAACAACTCAATCAGATTAGGAACATCCTGGTAGTTCAGTTTGCTCACCGTAGTCATAACACTGACGGTAAGTCCATGCTCCTTCATCCTCCTGATGGAGGCCAGAGTCTCTTCAAAGCTACCTCTGCCACGGATTGCGTCATTTACCTTTGAGGTTGAACCTTCCAGCGAAACCTGTACCCTCCGCAGCCTATGCAAGCTCTTTAGTTCAATAGCGACGTCATCAGAGACAAGTGAACCGTTAGTGAGAACGTCGTAGAAGACGAAGCTGCGCATCCGATCGATGCGTCTCATCAGTGCAAAGAGTTCTGGCTGACGGACGAAAGGTTCACCGCCGGTCAGGGAGAGAGAGCCCCGCCGACCCCATTTGACAAGCGCTTCCTCCATACGATCGAGAACTACCTTAAGGTCCGCAAGTGGAAGATCGGTTGCCAGATACTCATCTTGGTAGCAGTGCGCACACCGTTTGTTGCATCGTTCCGTGATATGCCACTGAAAGTAAAACTCGTCGCCAGTACGGAGTTCCAAGTCCATACACCCACCCGTATCCTGTGTTCTTCCCTACCATCATAAACCAAATTACAATTAAATTCAATCTATATAAATTTTGTATTTTTTATAATCTACTAGCTTCGTTACGAATAGGGCACAGCGACGTAATTATTTCGTAATCTTCTCGTATATCATGCTAAATTTTTAGAGCGGGTCCTAACGCACAAGGATATCCTCAAAGTACAGCCCCTCCTACGAGGTAACATTCAGCCATTTTGTAGAATGGCCCGCAACTTAGTGCTTGGTCTTGTCAGGCGTCCCATACGTTTGCCCCTTCTCGGGAGTAGGAGGAAATGGTTCCCCCTTCACTACCGTTCTCTCTTTGCCGGTGTCGCCTCCACGGGGTCCCTGTATTGGGTACTGCCCAGATTGCTTAGCTATTTCGCCTGGCTTGTGTTTCTCGCCCATTTCTGTCTTCTCCCTTCCTTGCGTCGATTATGACCAAATCTGGTATGTTCTATTAATAAGTATAACACGACTTGCATGTCTATCTAAACAACAAAACATCGTTTTGTGACCTAATAATCAGCTAAGTTGCTTCCATGGGGTCTATCTCTATGTTTCACTTGATTCGACCTTAGTATTTTCTTTGGTCTCGGGATTGTTCTCCACACTCTCGCTCCGCTCTGTGGCGCCACTCTTCCGCTCCGCTCTCTCGCTCCGCACTTCCGCCTGCTCTTCCGCTCCGCACTCTCGCTCCGCTCTTACGGTTATCAGGCAACGCATAAGAAAGTGGCTGATTATTAGGTCGCAAAACGATGAATTGTTATCTTGAGCTGTAAGCCCGCCTGCTCGTTCCGGCGCTGTTCCATGTTGATAGATTTGAGTTCGAGACAGTCTTTGACCTTAAACGTCGCGCGCAGAAATCAGGCGGCCACGTTTCGTGGTGGTAAAATAGCAACATGGGCAGTTTCTCAGCCTATAGTGACGAATCTGGGATATTCGACCACCGCTTCCAGTCTATCGCTGTAGTATCAGGTAAAGACGAGATGCTTAGGGAACTCAGAAATGAACTGAAAGAGGGGCTTGACAGCAGGCAGATTCCCGAAGTGAAGTTCTCTAAAATCACAGGATACAACAGCCCGATAGCGCAGGCAGCGCACCAATTCATAATCACTGCGGTCACGAATTTTGCCGTCAATCGGAGAATAAGGATAGACATATTAACCTGGGACACTCTTGATTCGCGCCACGCTGTGTTGGGTCGCGATGATTTCGCAAATCTGGGAAGAATGTATTATCACCTACTAATGCATATGGCAAGACAGTGGAATCAAATCCATTGGAATCTATACCCGGATGACAACCCCAAGATTGATTGGAACGAAACAGCAAGATATCTGAACGCAGCGAGCTTGTATCGGACTAGTCTTCAGCAACCTGAACTGGTACAAGTGGCGAGCTATGAAGATCTGCAGTTTGCTCGAATTGAGCAGGTGGACTCGGTTAGAGATCCGCTGGTGCAACTTGCTGACCTCTTCGCTGGCATGGCGCGTTACTCTCATGAGGACGGGCGACAATGTGTCCAGTGGTTAGAATCTCGGGTCAGTAAGTGGCAATTGAGGTTCAAAGATCTTCGTCCTACGAACAGTGCAAGTAACGTGCGCACAAGAAAAAGAGTATGCGTATATCAGTTAATAGGAAACCTCTACAGACTTTGTAGGCACTACAAATTGTACGTCAGTATACGTGAGAAGGGATACTTGTGGACCCGGATCTGCAGCAAGCCGATTAATTTCTGGTCCTATGAACCACAGGGGAGTTACGACAAAGCCCCTGTCAAACAGTAAGCATTCCGGTCTCCTCAAAGGTTACGTTGTAATCGCACATCGTAATTACTTCCAACGAGCACACTGCTACGAATCACGCCTATGGTTGGAGAGTGACCATGCCCGTCATGTGGAACGGATATCAAAATGTTGACTAATTTGGAGCTATTGACAATAGAAGTCCACTTATCTACCATAGCTATATGGGCTGGGGACAAACACGTGAAGTAGACCTATGAAACCTGTTAGTTTCATTCATTGCGCAGACCTGCATATAGAAACTCCATTCAAGGGCATCGTGGAAATACAGCCTGAGTTGCAGGAACTGCTGTATCAATCAACATACCAGTCATTCAACAATATTGTAGACCTCGCCATCGAAAAGCAAGTCGATTGTGTGGTAATAGCCGGGGACATATATGATAGTGAAGATAAGAGCCTTCGGGCACAACTGAGATTCAGGGACGGTGTAGTTAAACTGGCAGAGACTGACATTCAGACGTTCGCTGTAAATGGTAATCACGACCCTCTAAGGGGTTGGGCGGCGAAAATAGAATGGCCTGCCAGCATGCATCGCCTCTCGAGTGAGGGTGTAGAGTGTGTTCCGCTGCTACGGAGTGGAGAGGTTGTCGCCAACATCTATGGCATTAGCTTCGCCAAGAGGGATGTGAAAGAGAATCTCGCCCTACGTTTTCCAAAGGCTGACCAGAACGTTCCTGCGATTGGACTGCTTCATGCTAATGTGGGTGGCAATACGGAGCATGACCCTTATTCGCCTTGTACCGTTGAAGATCTGAGTCTAGCTGGCATGGATTACTGGGCATTGGGACATGTCCATAGCTATAGTATTCTTAGCAGGTCCAACCCATCAATAGTCTATCCCGGATGCCCACAAGGTAGGAACCAACGTGAGATTGGGCCAAAGGGATGTTGCTTTGTTACCCTGGAACACAAGCATGCGCCCACCATTGAATTCATACCTACAGATGTGATCCGCTATAAATCCGAACCCCTTAATGTTTCTAGCTGCTCATCCATTGATGATGTCCTTTCTTTGATCACAGAAAGATGCAAGGAGATTTCAGGCGAACTAGACAAGCGTGTCTCTATTATTCGCTTAATGCTTACAGGAGTAACTGACCTTCACAAAGAGCTCCAAAGAGGAGACAGCATCACAGGAATATTAGAGGAGGCCAGACAGCACTTCATAGGTAGCGACCCATTGATATGGCTGGACAAGTTATTGCTTGGGACAGTAGGGACTTATGACTTGGATTCATTGCGCCGAGGAAATGATTTTATCGCCGATATCATGTCGATATTCGATGCGCTCTACGATGTCAAAGGCGAGTACTTCCAAGAGCTTCGCCAGGCTCTCGAACCTCTGTTTTTGAAATGGCGCGGCCATGGTTACATAGAGGAATTAAAAGATGAGCAATTACTGGAAATTACCAACGAGGCTAGAGGCCAGATGCTAAATAGTCTAATTTCGGACTGAATACTATGCAGCTAAGGGAAATTCATGTAGACGCGTTCGGCATTTTTCGCGACAAACATGCTACTGGTATATCCTCAGGCATAAACGTGATCTATGGCCCCAACGAATTTGGTAAAAGTACACTCCTAGCCTTCATAAGGCGTATTCTTTTTGGTTTTCCAGACAAGCGCTATAAAGGTAATCTCTATCCACCTCTTGGTGGGGGCGCCTATGGGGGAAGGTTGGTTTGCCAGCTTGCTAATGGCAAGGCAATAACCATTTCTCGCGGGGAAGGCCATAGCGGGGGATTATTAAGCATTCACCTTAATTCCAAGGAATTATCCGGACAAGATGAACTGGACAAGCTTTTGGGCAATATCGGTGAAGTATTCTATCGAAATGTCTATGCAATCAGCCTAGATGAACTGGAGCAATCAGGACTGCTGGAAAATGACGAAGAGGTGAGGCGTAACATTTATGGGGCAGGGCTTGGACTCGGGACGATATCGTTGAAAACTGTAAGAGACGAATTTGCGACGAGGGCTACCGCTGTTTTTAAGTCAGGAGGTTCAGTTCAAAAGATACCCGAGACATATAAAGCAATCACAGAGCTGGAGCATGATATTAGACGCACAAAGGACGGATTGTCAAAATACGATGAATTGGTGAGTGAACGTGATGGACTTGTAGAAGAGGTTAATTCGCTTGGTGCGCAAGTGCATGTTCTGGAGAAGAAACAACGCGAACTCGAAGACCAAAAGAACCTCTTCCCTGTGTTTGCTGAGCTGACGCGGGCCAAGACATTGCTTTCAGAACTACAAGATGTGCCTCTTTTTACGAAAGACGCTTTGTCAAAACTGGAAAAATTGAAAACGGGAGTTAGCAGTGTGTCTGATCTGATCAATGCTGAGAAGGAGGAACTAAGACGCCTCGAATTTCAAAGAGATCAATTAGTTTATGATGAGCAAATAATCGAGGCCGAGCCGGATATAGTATCTTTACAGAAAAAAAGTGATAAATTTGTAAGTGCAACCAAGGACATCGAACAAGTCGAGTCAGAACGAACTGGACTTGCAGATGACATTGAGACAGAGATTGGACGGATTGCCGGAGGGTGGACAGAGCAAAATATACAAGATTTTGACCTGAATCTTTGCCAAGAGGATGCTATCCGTACCTTCAAGCGTGATCTAGAAATCGCGAGGGGTAATATTGACAAGATTAAGACCAAACAAGAATCGCTTAGGGACAAGAAGGTTGCTGCAGTATCCACAAATTTCACTATACCGGCCGCCCTAAGATACGTGATCTATTTACTAGCTGCGCTGGGACTTGTTGGTGCAATCGCCGGATTCATAGTCTCTCAAATGTTGTGGGCAGCATTGTCCTGTATTATTCTAGTAATGGGCGTGGCGCTCATTGTTTATTATAGGAAGAGACCAGGCGGCGCCCTACCCCCAGATCCGTTAGATAAGAAGTATAGTGAGGATCTGTTAGACGCCGAGTCAACTTTCAATGAAGTGCGGGATAGATGGCATGCATTGCTGAGTAGCATTGAATTCGGTGAGAGTCTTTCTCCTGATGGCGCACTTGATATGGTGAGGTCGATACGAGAACTGAAGTCAAAGATCAGAACGCGAGATAGACTGGATAGCAGAATTGTGAGGATGAAAGAAGACATCAAATCTGTGAAGGATTTACATGACCAAATAGTCGCAAATCTCAATAAGTCAAAACTCAGCAATGATATAGCAGCAAATATAGAGATACTCCCAAAACTGCTGGATATGGCCAAGGAGACAAAGAGAGACAATCAGGGGTTCGAAAGGCAAATCAATGGCAAGAAACAGAAACTTAAGGGTATGGAGACTCAGAGAAACTCCGAAGAAGAGAAACTTCAAGACCATATTTCTTCATTAGGGGCCAAGGATGAAACTGACTTTAAGAACAAATATGAAACATTCGTTAAGGTCGAAGAACAGAGAGGAATAGCGAACAAATCCAAGGAGATTATCGAGCAGAGAATTGGTATAGGTAGACAATACGATACTTTTATTGAGTCTATTTCTTCCGCAAGTCCGTCTGAAATTGACTCGAAATTGCAGGAGATGGAAAACCAACTGACAGACCTGAGACAGAAACTGGATACTGACAAAGAGACAATCGGAGAGAAGCGAAACGAAATCCAGCAATTGACATCTAGTGAAGTCCTACTGGAGAATGAGTGTAAACTCGAATCCGAGAAGGAGCAACTAAACGGTTATGCAAGGGATTGGGTCATGGCGCAGATAGCCTTGTTCGTACTGGAGAAAGCAATCTCGAAATATGAGAATACCAGACAACCTGAGGTAATCAAGGCCACACAAGACATTTTTGCGAACATTACTGATCACGCATACCCCGTGATTATCAAATCCGCGGAAACTGATGAGATTAAAATACAAGACGCTGCTCGTAGAAGTAAGAGGGTGGTGGAGATGAGTAGAGGAACGAGAGAGCAATTGTATTTTGCGATGCGTCTAGGATTAATAACAGTATATGAGGCCGAGAGGGAGCCTATGCCGATTATAATGGACGATATCCTCGTAAACTTCGACGATGATAGGGGGCCATCTGCAATAAAGGAACTAGTGAAGTTTGCAGAAGATAGGCAGGTCATTATTCTGACATGTCACAATAACACTTTGGACTTATATAGAAGTATGGGTGCCAAGGAAATTACGTTCGACTAGATCCAGTACACGTACTACAGAATATGATAATGAACCCAGCCCAAACATTCTGACGTTCTGTGTGACATGACTGATTGGCGTTACACCGAAGTGACTTTGGTGGACTAATCAAAATCTAGGAGATCTTTCGTGGTGGCTAAGGTGGTTTACCTGTGGGTTGAAACGGGGAGCATATTTCGTCCTACCGGGATTATTGCGGACCCTGCGAAGCTGCTCTACGCCAGCTAGCATAAGTAAAGCTAACTGCCTTCGTCATATGACCTTTCCCTTCTCACCACCCTGACGTTTGGCTTGAGGAGTGGAGGCCAAACCGCGCTGCACCAGCCGTCCCCTTAAATTGATATGGCTCTTGTCATCATTTCTCACCATTTCCTCTATATCCTCTCCGGGATTGAGATAGTTCATTGTCTGGTATCTTAGCGTCTCAAGCAGCCTGGCAAAGGTATGCCTGTCCTCGTCTGATAATGGCGACATGATTTTCTGGATAAACTCCCAGCCTGCCTGAGTTGCTGGTTTAAGAGCGTTCTCTGCCTTGCTGCTGATAATCAGACGTACTACCCTGCGGTCCGTCCTGCTTCTTTCCCTTCTGACCAGACCAGCCTTGACCATGCGGTCGACCATCATACTGACGCTGTTCGGGCTACGTCCTATCCACCGGGCTACATCAGTTGGCCTTACAGAACCACCGAGGTATTTTATAGCTACAAGCGTTGCGTACTGCTCCATGGTAAGCCCCTTTTCACCATATATTCGGTCCTCACAGCTCCTAAGCAGGGCGTAGTCCCGGTGCAACAGGAACCACAATCTCAAAATTAGGTTTGCCGATTTGGGATCTACCGTCATATTTAACCTCTCTTTTAGCTTTAGGGTACTCTTTAAGACAATAATAGCAGTTGCAGGGAGAGACATCAACAAAGGAGGTGATGAAAGGTATTAATCAGAGAGGGAATTCGCTTCAAAATGCTGTATTTGATTATTGAGCTATTCACGCATTGAACAAAACTGACATTCGTGCAATTAGAGATAGTTGTATGAGGGGTATTGACTGTCTCCACTACTTGGCCTACCATAGATACTATCAAGCACTTATGAAAGTAACGTTTCTGATTTGCTGTATTCTTGCCGTAGCCTTGCTTGGCTTATCATGTGCCCCGGAGGCTGCATTGGACGTTTCCGTAGGCGACGACACAATGTCGGTTACCGCAATTCTGATAGAAAACGGGGTCAGGATTGAGAATGTGGGTGATGTTGGCTGCATTGTCTTCGTCAGGTCACCGGAAGGTGAGCAACAGTTTGAACTGGCTGCCGGGAAAAGTATAGCAGTTACTGATATAACAGAGCCCATTGAGGTTGCAGCGGTCAGTCTGTAGGACCAGCTAAGCTAGGCGGTATAGAACGTGGACAGGGGGATAAACAACTACGAAACACTTGCCAGTATCATCTTCGGTGTGCCAGTCAAGGCAACTGACATTCATAAGCTGAAGGAAACAGCAGATACTCTCATAGACCGATTGCCGGTCGGACAATCGAAGTTTCACTCTCGCAACCGTGCCGTGTTGCGTGCCCGGTTTGGCCTAGACGATGAACCCAGAAGCCTCGCCGAGATTGGAAATGAACTGGGTCTATCAATGGAGAGAGTTAGACAGATAGAGGCGAAGGCCTTACGGATGCTAAGGCATCCGTCAAGAAGTGAGCAGCTATCCAAGTTGATTATGAGAAGGAGATCGAACTAGGTAAACGACACAACAATCCTCGGTTTTGTTTAAGTGGTGCCCCCCTGAATTTGCTCCGCCTTTCATGCCAAGTCTATAATTCGCCCGAACCAACTTGTAATGCGACTCAGAAGGAAAAACAATGACGTTAGCAATGGTTGATCCTTTTACTTATGCTGCATACTGCCAGCAAATAGGAGAGTTTGCTGAGTGGATGGCAGAATACGTCCAACATAACATCATTAACGCTAGGAAAGGGTGGGTGGTCCACTTCACAAGTTATCATTGGGGTGAAAAAGAGCCTACGTGGAAGGAGGGGGTAGGTATACGCCGCAAGTTTCACGTCGACCTGGTTATCAACCTAGGAAACGACGCTGGGTTGCTGAGCATTGCTAACAAAATAATCGTAGGCTGGGGAGGGATTAACAGACCCTATGACATGCGAGATGTGCCTGGAATGCGAAGCGCCCTGGTTGAACTGCACAATGAAACGTCCAACGTTCAATGGTTCTCAGAGCATTTGGGTTGTTTGAGCTTTACGCAGTATCCTCGTATTGCATCTCACTCAAAGATATATGAGACATATGCTCCCAGTGAGTGGACGATCTATGATTCTCGGGTTGCCACAGCTATCGTTTGCCTGGTTCACAAGTACTGGCAACAAGAGGGGCAAACCACAGCGTCTCCTTATTTGAAACTTGGCTTTCCACCAGGACGCGGACGGCAGTGCCCTTATCCCAGCGAATTCCCGCTAGTGGGTAGCCACAAGCAAGCCGCTCTGTCGTTTGTGTACGCGAGCTGGCTTCTAAGACGAATTGCGGAGATACTAAGTGCGGGTCAGAAATATGGCTGGCCTCCTACGGTAGATGACCCTGAGAGGTGGGCTCCGCTGGATGCCGGGTGGGCAGTATATAGCGTTGAGATGGCTTTGTGGATGATGGGTGAAAACCGATTCTGAGGGTTTCGGGCATACTATTGCAGGCACATAGCAGCCGATTTGCCGAATGAAGCCCTAGCTAACAATCACTCAAATCGTGCATTCGCAGATAACTTCGGGTTCTTCACCTTTGCTGCCAAAGAAACATCAAGGTAAAATAAGGACATGAGGTATCGAATCCCGTCTGGGAAGAAGACTTGCTTTTCCTGAACCTGACCAGATACAAAACGACCCGAACTTACGGATTGTTGCAAATAGGAAAAGGAGTGGGATAATGCCGAAGGTCACAGGCGAGTTTGAAGTAACACTGCGCACGCCAATATGCATTTCCTTTGACTTTGACGTAAACAAGGTAGCGGATTTGCATCTTGAGGTGGATGGGAACAGTGTTTTGGTACGTCCCCTAGAGCCGAGGCCACATGTTGCAGACGAGGAAGGAGACCTTATCGAGCCTCCGGCATTGGAGAGAATTTGCATTTGGATAACGAAAGACATCCCGGAAGTAGTCAGTGCCACGCCTAAGCAACTGCCTTCAGAGGAACGCAAGCGCTTTGAACCTATTATTATTGAAGCGACAAGGCGATTCGTTAAAGCCATAGCAGCAAAAACTGGGAACTGGGAGCTTGATTATCGCCAACCGGTGGATTGTTATACGTCAAAATACTTTCTTCAAGACGAGAAACTCCCAGCGGAATTTCTCCAAGAGAGTACTCGTTTGATACCGGAAGAAAGCGTCGAAGGCCTAATTGTTTTGCGCACGGGTGAGTTTATAGGTGATTTGACGGAAGATATCTGGAAGGAGGTAACGACTGACATACAGGAGCCAGTGAAATTGAATCACTATGACGAAGCCATTTTTGATGCGATGAGATTTCGCAGACAACTGCGCTATGACACAGCCGTCCTCTACGCGGCTTTTGCGGCAGAAACCATTCTTAAAGAGATAAGCATCGTTCTTCTGGGTAGAAGAAGCCTGACCACAGAGCAAATAGATATATTCTTGGATCATGCGAACACGCCCTCATTAGTTAAGCTTATTGAAACTTTTTCTGAGGTTGCATTGCCTAAATTCGGCAAACACAAACTTGAAAAGCTATTTGAGATTAGGAATGCTATAGCACACAAGAAGCAGGCATCGGCTACCGGTAGCGAAGCGAGTTCAGCAATTAGGGTTGCGCTCGAGCTAAAGGAACTCTTGCACAACTTGAAGTGACCAATAATTTATCTAGAGCAGTGTTATCTGAGGCGTCAGCCCGGGGAGCAAGTTTGCCTTTGCAGAAGCTGACTGGATATAAGACGGGTCAACACTAAGACTTCTGGACACACTCAACAACCGCAAGCAGCAAGTCCTTGTAGGCAGGTATTGAACGAAATAGCGTTTTGTGACTCCCTAACTCTATGGTATGCCTTGGACACCACAAGAAACCATTGACTATTTACTAAGACAAATGTAGAATCTGCTATATAAGATTCCTACGTCTCAGCATAGTTTCCTTGAATAAACAATGCTATAGACTACTAGCAAGATGAGTGATTAGTGTGTGAGTCAAAAGGTTGGGCTAGTTCGCATAATACTCAGTACAGCATATGTGGACGTGTGAAGTGGGTTGTTCTTCGTGTTGTGGCAGAATCACCCCCTTTTTTCTAAACCAAAAGTCGTTTCAGAAAGTAGTTGCTTAGTTTATTGGGCGATTGTGCCTGGTTAATCAGGCAACCACATGAACCCGGAGGTAAAATGTGAAGATGATACTTAAGTCAAGGAAGAACAATCGCATAGCAGAAGTTAGCACCTTCTTGATACTGATAGGTCTCATGGTGGGGATGGTAGCCTGTGGTACCAGTGGCGGTGCCACTCCTACTAAGTATAACCTCACCATGGCAGTAACTCCTGGTGGTAGCGGAACAGCAACTGATTTGACTGGTGTTTCACCTTACGCAGCAGGCACCGTAGTCAACATAAAAGCAGTAGCCGCCGCAGGCTACCGGTTTGTCAACTGGACGGCGCCAGCGGGGACGTTTGGTAGTGCCACTGCCGCGACGACTACCTTCACCATGCCCGCTCAAAACGTAACGGTCACCGCTAACTTCGAAGTGATACCGCCAGCTAAGCATAACCTGACTATGGCCGTATCTCCTGGTGGTAGTGGAACGGCAACTGACCTGACTAATGCTTCACCTTACACAGCGGGCACTGTAGTCAACATACAAGCAATAGCCGCTTCAGGCTACCGTTTTGTCAACTGGACAGCGCCAGCGGGCACATTCGGAAATGCCACTACCGCGACGACTACGTTCACCTTGCCAGCTCAAAACGTAACCATCACGGCCAACTTTGTGGCGATATATGACCTCACCACCTCCAGCAGCGCTGGAGGTAATGTAACCACCCCCGGCCAGGGCACTTTTACCTATGGCACAGGAACTGTGGTCAACCTGGTGGCAACTCCAGCTTCTGGCTACCGGTTTGTCAACTGGACGGGTAACGTGGGCACCATTGGCAATGCCAGCGCCGCGACACCCAATATCACCATGAACGGAGACTACTCCATAACGGCCAACTTTGTGGCCTTACATGGCCTCACCACCACCAGCACCGCTGGAGGTAATGTAACCACCCCCGGCCAGGGCACCTTTACCTATGACACGGGCACAGTGGTCAACCTGGTGGCAACTCCAGCTTCTGGCTACCGGTTTGTAAACTGGACCGGCAATATCGGCACCATCGGCAATGTCAACGGCGCCACAACCACCATCACCATGAGCGGCGACTACTCCATAAACGCCAACTTTGTGGCCAACTTTATGGTCGACGCAGGCGACGTGCACACGGTGGGGCTTAAGGCCGACGGCACCGTGGTCGCCGTGGGAGACAACCAATACGGGCAGTGCAATGTCGGCAACTGGTCGAACATCGTCCAGGTCGCCACAGGCTACTATCACATGGTGGGGCTTAAGTCCGACGGCACCGTGGTCGCTGTGGGATCGAACGGCTCCGGACAGTGCGATGTCAGCGCCTGGACGGATATCGTCCAGGTCGCCGCAGGCGGCGATCATACGGTGGGGCTTAAGGCCGACGGCACCGTGGTCGCCGTGGGAGACAACCAATACGGGCGGTGCAATGTCGGGGGCTGGACGAACATTACTCAGGTCGCCGCAGGTCGCTATCACACGGTGGGGGTTAAGGCCGACGGCACCGCGGTCGCCGTGGGATGGAATGGCTATGGGCAGTGCAATGTCGGCGGCTGGACGGAGATCATCCAGGTTGACGCAGGGAGGTTGCATACGGTGGGGCTTAAGTCCGACGGCACCGTGGTCGCCGCGGGAGATAACGGCTTCGGGCAGTTAAATGTCGGGGGCTGGACGAACATTACTCAGGTCGCCGCAGGTCGCTATCACACGGTGGGGGTTAAATCCGACGGCACCGTGGTCGCCGTGGGAGACAACGGTTACGGGCAGTGCAATGTCGGCGGCTGGACGGGCATCGTCCAGGTCGCCGCAGGCGGCTATCACACGGTGGGGCTTAAGTCCGACGGCACCGTGGTCGCCGCGGGAGATAACGGCTTCGGGCAGTGCGATGTCGGCACCTGGGACCTGAATTGACCTTTCCCCTGGTCATCTCTGTGTGAGTGGCAATAGAACCACAAGATGCCCGGGGTGCGGTCGAAGTAGCGTCACACAATAGCCTGTTTTGTTGCACATTAACTTGTTATGTGTGATTGGCAAAATAAAAGGGCTGGATATTCCTGGCGTCGGGATATCCAGCCCTTTTGAGTTCTGCTAGGCCATGGCGGAGTTGGCCTAACTCTTACCAATTCTGAACATCTTCGTGCCACATACGGGACATACGCCTTGAGTAGCCGGCCTGCGGTTCTTCATGATTATGCTTTTGGTGTTCTTCATTTCTCTTTTGGCACGACACTTCATACAGTATGCTTGCATTTGACCCTCCTCTCTTTGGGACAGATAGTAGGCTATTCGCTTGCGTTATGTCAATAGTTATGAAGTGCCCTGGAATAATGGTTCGCTTACCTCGGGCTCGGCAAGCTCAATCTCGCCATCCTTTGCAGCCCTAGAACTGATTGCTTAGCCTTCTCGCTTTTGCCCTTGTCTCCACCTCTCATATACTCCCCCTATGATGACACCTATCCTGAACCACTCGTTTCTGGATTTCCCTGAGTCATAGTGCTTGATGAAAAACTCCAGTGCGTTAAGAAAATCTGGGTCGGCACCATCAATCCACTCTTGCTGTGCTTTCTCATTGAGTATTACCTCTTTGACCAGTGTCTCTGTCTTTTCCTTGCGGCTATCCATTTTCCTGCCTCCCTTGGGCGGCTCACACACTAGGAAAACTGGGAAAAACCGGAGGATAACCCGAAACCCAGCGTGCGGCGCCACGTATTTGAAGCTACCGCCTAGTCTGACATAATGGGCATATAGTAGCGTGTTGGCTTTCCGATGTAAAGGTGGCGCTGGCGTTGAGAGCACGCTGTATTCTCTCGGGGGATCGGATAATATGGCTGCTGGCCCACGTAATCAGATTCATCATATCATAAGTATTTCGTGGCGGGTCTTGAATAGCCTGCGCTCTGACAGCCTCGGCCTCTTTGCCTGTTATTCCAGCCTGGCGCAAGATCTCTTCAAGCATGCCGGCGCGCTGGTCCGCGGGGATCCGCTCCCTGACCATCGCTTGATAACGGTCCACAACCTTGCCGATGGATTGATAAGCGGCACGGACTGACTGCCTGAACCATTGCCACACATCATCACCCTCTCCATGGCCATCGACAAACTCGGCCAGCACCGTTTTACTGGACATGCCATTGGTACAGACCATTCGCAGCACGAAACTTTGTACCAGTGGCTTTATGGTGTTGGTCGGGCTAAAGGACACCAGGGCGCCGGCTTGCATCAAATCTCCACGCTGGACCGCCTCTTGTTTGGGTCCGACCACCTGCAGCATGGCAGAGTGGTTTTTGAGGATGCTTACCTCATGATACGCACAGTCGGGCATACCATGCTCAATGGCCGTCAACACCCTGTCTACAGGCAGATTCCTGATGCCGCGAAAATCGACTAGGTTTTCTACCTGGCCATTTTCGAGGAGAACGTTATACCGCTCCTTTCTGCCCAAGAGTTCGGTGGTCACTCGGCCGAAAAGGTCGGGGCTGAGGTCCTGGCAGAGCCTTTGTGGCAGACCGACAAAGCTAGCCAGTGCTTTAGCTCCCTTCTCACTGAATGGGATTAGATGTCCACCATTGCCAGGCCTGATGACTACCTGTCCGGGCTCAACCAGCACTCTTGTCCGGGGATTATGCTCCACCTGACGTGCTGTAGTATGGCAGATGGGCTCGAGTTTCTCTAATACCTCTGTTCTATTCATGGTCCTCCTTTCCACTGTTTATTAACTCAATGACCATTATGAAATGGGCAGGGCCAGTTTCGTCTGGAATACTGGCTGGGTCGGTCACTTTCATTCAGTTACCCAAGCATACGCCTAGTGCCCATTTTTGTTTCATAGACACCTCCTTTTACTAAAGCTACTCCGCTCAGCCCGAATACTCGTTACAGAAGCAAAAAGGGGAGAACAAGTCTCCCCTTTCCCTGAATGACTGGCCGGTTATGAGCCCCAGCTTGTATTATGTATCTGTATTTCTTTGAATATCCGGGATAAGCGGTCGGCCCACCATGGCGGCAACTTGTTGTTGCACTGGAAGAACCCGAAGTCTTCCATATCTAATACCAGGGACGCTTTCTTCTGGGCGACTTCACCCTTTATTCCCTTGAAGAAGTCATATGCCTTAGAGGTGAAGTCAGCCATTTCATCCCGTTCCCACAGCTGGTGGGCATAAGTAGGCCGCTTCCAGATTATCCGATGGACGGCGGTGCAAACATTGAGGTCCAGTTTTCTCGAGTAGTGGCTTATGAATAGTATGAGTTGCTCTCGTTGTCCGGCGATGGCCAGGAGGTCGTCCAGTTCCACAGCATCACCGCTCTGACTTCTTCGGGCATGTGCCGATTGTGCAGCCTCATCATAGATTACTACTGCCCGGTCCTTCCACTGGCTCCGTTTGGTAGTTACTGTCATCCAGCGCGGGACAATGCGCTGTATGGCCTTTCTTAACTTATCGTCTATGCGGGGCATATGAAGGATTGCCGGCAGATTACGCCGGCGGTGCATTTCATCGGCAATTTCATGCGCTAACCCGGTCTTGCCTGTCCTGATGTCGCCCATGATCATCACCACCCCTGGATAGGGTATCAGGGAATAGAGATTAGCTTTCTGAGGGATAGAAAGGATAGCCCGGGCATACTCCTCAGCCTTTTGTTGCCGATACTCTTTGAGCTTATTAGCTTGATTTTGCTTTTTTACTGTCAAATTTTCCCCCTTTCTTCATTTTTCGCTAATTCCAACATAAGCAGAGAAGGGATTAGGCCTGTGGAAGTTACCGACCTGGTTTAGATGGACCCAGATCGCGGCCCAATAACCAAAGTCCATGAATTTATACCGGGCCAGGTTCTTATGGGCTTTTTCCTCAGCCTCATCAAGTGCCTGCTCTAGCTGTTCCCTGGTGGCAGTAGCTTTATCCACTGCATTTACTGATGGTACTCGACATTGCTTCATATTCATCCCCTTAATAAGGCTATTCCGGCCAGCTTGAATACTTGTTACATAGCCATTTTTGTTCATTTCTCGTACTTTTAGTCCATTTATTTCCTGAGAGATAATCTGTTTTGGCTTGACTGCCCAGGGGAAGGCCGGACCTTGTCCGACCCTCGGGCTGGGCAGTTAAGTCACCATTCCACGAACATTGGCATTAGCACGTGGATCGTACCATTCTGCCTGACGACTCCTGGAGATTCCTTGGCGCTTGTCCGCAGCGTAACTTTGCCACTGGTCTTGGCCAGCACATCCTTGAGGAAGTGGATATTGAAGGCGATCATGGCCTTGCCCTTTGCCGGCACCTTTATCTCAGTCTGCCCCTTCTCATCATCCTTTGTAGAGACAATCAATTTGCCTCGCCCGGACTGTAGCCGAACCGCATTATTGTCGGGCAGGGTGATGGAAACGGTGTCCAGGGCATCCCTCAGCGCCTTGCTATCCACAACGAGCGGCGAGCCGTTCTTGGGAATTACCTGCTCATAGTTGGGATACGTGCCCTCAATTACCATAGCAGTGAGCACCAGGCCATCACCAACGAAACTGATAGTCCCGCGGTGGTTAGGCCGAGGCTCTTTGGCTCTGTGGACTGACACCTTGCCGGGCATGAGCTTCTCGACGAGCTGCACCGCCTTGGCAGGCACAACTGTCTCTTCTACACACCCCTTGGCCTTGACCTTCGTTTCGGCTAGTCGAAGGCCATCAGAAGCAGCCAGCACCAGGTTGCCGTCGTTGGGACGAAAGAACACGCCGGCGAGAACTGGTCTGCCATCATCTTTGGCCATGGCATAGCTGATTTGCTTTAGCGCATCGGCCAGGCCACGTACCTCGACCGCCTTGCCCTTGACCCCTGGCACATCAGGAAACTCTTGTGCCTCGAAGCCTTCAAGAGTGGTGACGGCTCCAGCCTCTACTCTCAGGAGCTTGTTGTTCACCAGAGATAGAGTGACTGTCTCTGACTTCACCGCCTTCAGGAAGGCCTCCAGGGTCTTAGGCAATACTGCGATTGCCCCCTGGCGTGTGACAGTGGCCTTGCAGAATGCTGTCAGTGATACTTCCAGGTTGGTGGCAGTGAGTGTTAATTGTCCACCGCCGGCACGAATAAGGATAGCACTGAGCACCTTGAGAGTGTGCTTCGCTGCAACTGCGGACTTGACCTTGCCCAAGGTCTCCAGGAGTGCCCCACGCTTTGTCGTCGCTCGCATAGAGCACCCCCTTATGTTGTTATTATCCCCGTTAGCGCCACCCGAGCTGCACCACTTGGCGGTGGGGACTTGCAGCCCTGGGGAGATTATCTCTCCCTTCGTATCTTAATTAGTTTTGTCTCTACACAAGCCTTCAAGACACACATCCTCATCTCCTCATCGGTTAAGCCCCTAGGTGACTCCTCAATAGCGGTGCTTAACCTCTCCTGCAGGTCTTTCTTGGCTTGCTCTCTCTGTTCATTCGTGAGTTTAGGCATAGCTCACCCCCTTGCCTTTACTTTTGCCAGAGCTTCATTTATCGCCTGAATCTTGTGTTCACAGCAATGGCTATTCTCAGGATAGTGCTGCGAGATTACGACCATTGCCAGTTTGAGCACTCTATGTAGCTCGGAAATCAGGCTCTCATCGTCAGGCTTCTCCATCCGGCACTTCTTGTGGCGGACTTCCTGCTCTATCGGGTAATCATCTAGCTCTATATCGCTACTGTCTTCCCGATAGTTGCCGCCCTCTATGTCCGTAACTATGACCCTTTCCCCATCCTTGATTTCCTCTCCACATTCCGCACAGGCTGTGGAGCAAAGATATAAGCCCATAGTTCACCCCCTTTAGACGTACAATATCTCGCCCTTCTCTGCCAGCGCATCAACTGACCCCTGAAGACCTTCGTTAAGCTCCGTGCCAAGAAAATCGAGCCACACCTTTTGTGCGTTCTCGGCCGTGACTTCAAACCCATCGTCTTCAAGCGCATCGAGGATAGCGTCGGCTATGGCATCCTTCTCTATCCACTCAGCTACCTGCTTCTGAATCTCTTCTCTCGACATGGTTCACCCCCTTTTCAAATACTACGGCGTATTCGCCAGTGCGATTGAACAGATGCCATCCTGCGTCCCACCAGCTAGTCTTCGACCAGTCAGTCTCGCTGTGGATGCCAGTAAAGACCCAGCCCTGCTTTTCTTTGGCCAGTCTCAGGACGGCCTGCTGCTTGGCAATCTTGTCGTGAGGCTCGTCATTCTCCAGAAAATAGACAATCTGCTACTTCTTGCCATATTTCCGCTCCAGCCCTGCTTGGGTCACACAGAGCTGGGATTGCAGATTTTTGTGGCACAGGACATCAACTGCCCTTAATTCGGCTACTTCAGCCATGTTTCACCCCCTTGCTTTTGATTTTCGCCTTCGGCCTTGAATGTAAGGCCGAACCTTGCCACCGCCTCTGATATAGCATCTAGCTTTCATGCTTCACCCCCTTTCACGCTACTCGACCTGCCGCTGAGGACAAGGCTGCCCTTGTCCCCAGTACGCAGAGCGATTAGCTCTTGCGGGTTTTCTTGGCCTTGCCATTGCCAGAGCCGATGCGGACGGCAATCACCTGCACCTGATACTTGGCCTCGCCTTCCACGACCTTGCCCTGACCACGGAAGCCGTCAGAGCCAGTCTTGAAGGTTGTCGGCTGCATGGCGATAGTCATGGCCGCCTTCTGTAAGATATTGTTGCCCATTCGAGCACCCCCTTTAGATTATTTCGCAAAACTCAAGATTTGACGCTTGAGCTTTTTGACCTGTTCACGAGTGAAGTTAGGACACCACTTGTCGAGATTGATTAGCAGCTTTTGAGGCAGAGTATCGGGGTTCTGATTGCAACGCTGTGGCTTGAACACACCCTTGCCGACAGGATGAAATTCAATCGTTGTCCCCTGATAGGTTGCATACCGAAATGGCCTCGGCTTTTGCTTGCGCCGTTTGTCGGCCTCAATTTGAGCGGTACATTGCTTGCAATAGCTTTGCCCATTGCTAGGCCGCACACCACAAATGAGGCACTTGTGACCGTTTACTCGATTCGTCACGCTTCACCCCCTTGTTTTGATTTGGCTCTTAATGCCACCGCTCGCCGCCAACTAGCGTTGACGGCGAGAACGTGGAATTACGAGACACAGCTCCCCCTACCGCCAAAGACGGGGGAGCTGATCCCGGCGTAATTCTCCTTGTACCCGTCCCACACAACCAACCCCTCACGGCAGCTCCATCTGGGACTTTTGCAGACGGAATTCTCCCATGGTCGGTAAGAGCCTTCAGGACTTGCTACCGTCCTTGCCAGCGACTAAACATACGTCCCGCTTACCCTACAGAGCCTCTCACATGAGGATGTAGGAAGAACGAAATGCCAGCTGATGCCGGCTGCGCTCTGTACTCTTGGGACTGGGGGGAGACACCCCACAGCCGTGCCATGAGCTACAGCTACCGTGCCAACAGTCCACCCTTGACGAAGGCGCACTATGGCAATCGCACCTCGACCCTCTAACGGTGAGTAAACCGATGGCTGATTCGACGCCATACTCTAAGGTTGATTTAGGCCAACCAGTCCCCGTAGATTGTCTATCTTGATGCTGTCGCTGATAGATTGCCGTCACTACGGCTAGGGCCAGGGCTAGACCTTATCCCGAGGGCTATGTTTGGAATCCCCTATGCCTGGCCTTCGGAGCATAGGTCCCCCGGTGTGCTCTATGTCAGGCTGTCGTGTCAAATGTCCGCGTCCCCCACCTCATACTGAGGTCAGCCCCAAGTAACCCGAGTGTGGGCACGGATTGGGATTACCAGGCCGCGCATAGAGTATTGGCCTTTGTGACAATAGCAAAGTGGGACGGCTAAACTAGCCATCCCACTCAGTACCGCTCACAATTTGGCAATTCCGATACGTGGCAATACTTGTTACATCTAGCTACGATTTACCTGTGAGCGACTTCAGTTTATCAGTAGCTTGTGCCCTTGTGTTTTCACCCAGCGATTTATCCGCTGGCGCTCTGTGTTGTTTAGAGTACCGCTTGATTCTGGCTGTCCAGCTTTGCGCATTCGTGGCGCTCCAAGTGGTTTGCCTTGCAGGCGCTTCGTGATAAGTACCTGTATTTCCTTCGGTATTTGACGCCATAGCCGTTGAGAGTCCAGCTTGTCAATTTGCCTGTTCTCAAACTCAACCTCGCCGACTAACAATTCAGCGAGTTCAGTTTCCTCGCCGTCGCTATTGGTGATAGTTTCGGAGAGATAACCTTGATAAAATTGGCTATGTAACATATATTTGGTATACCAGTTCTGCCAATCCCGCCTGGCTATTGTATAGGCAAAGGCTGGGTTCTCTGTACCGCTTGCCAGTATAGCCGTTATCAATTCCTGGAATAGGTCTTGGCGCTCTGGCCTCGGTACTTTACGGCTGAATATGTAGCTTGCTTCAACTGCCAGCCTGGCATTCAAGTCTAGGTTCTCAAATGCTTTAGCTGTAGTTTTGACGAGTTCTATATACTCGTTATCATCGTCAAAGCTAGGGTCTCCGATTGCCGCTTTGGCCATGCTTTGATAAGTGGCTTTTGATATCTCATTCATTGTCTAATCCTCCAATTTTGATACTTAGCCACATATCAGGATTGCCAATCTATATTCAATTGTTAAGGTGCAATCTATTCAGTATCTATTGTCCAACAAAAGGACATTTTGTTCATTAAAAGAATGAACCTATATTTTCGTGAACGGTTTGAAAATGGGGGTTCTCCGTGATTTCACGAGGGAATGAAAACTGTTGCTACTATAGGGGGCACTGGTATATGCCGCTACCTATAGAGGGCAGCAAAGGGGTTTGCCCAGGCAGCTTCAGAGGCAGCTCTGCCAGCGTCAGTTAAACGGTAGTATTTGCGAGGATAGCCTCGGGGGTAATTGTCCTGAAAGGCTGAACGCTCTTCTTTGCCGCTTTCTTCCACCCAGCCAAGCCTCTGGAGGTTTGAGAAATAAACGACGAAAGAATGATAGCGGCAACTGCTGGACTTGTAGGGTGTTTGAAGCAGGTATTGTGTGGCAAGTTTTTCTATTCTATCGGGTGAGATGCAACGCTTCTCATGCTTAGCCTGTTTTTCTTCCTGGCTTGCAGCTCTATCTACTGCAATCGCCTTGAGAAGAGCTTGCTTGTAGTGATAGCAGATATCAGATTGAGGCGCACCAACGCCGGGATCTATCTCTGGTGAGCCATGCGGCCCGTGACCCATGAGAAATTCCCGAATAAACCAGCCGCAGCCGAAAGGACGAAGAAATCCTCCTCTCTTAGGTCTGAGGTTCATTTCCATTTGCCTCCTTGCTCCACAGCCGGTCATACCAGCCCCTCAGTTCCTCGCCGGCAACTTTCCTGTATTTCGCAGTGGTGTCAAAGCTGGTGTGGCCGAGGTGCTCCTGGAGGAGTCTGAGTCCATCTCCAGAGTCATTCAGCTTCACCGCGTGAACGGCGAAGGCGTCTCGCAGCCGGTGTGGACTTACATTGTGTATCTTCCCCGTATCGGGATTAACCAACTTCGGAAGCGCCACTCTTTCGGCGCAGGCCGTAACGATCTGCCATCCCCGGTGACGATTTATGCCGAAAATGAGTCTCTTGCCATTCTGGTTTACCGGCCCGCCGCGTTTGATGAAATCCTCCAACATGTCCGAAGTGTCCCTGTCCAGAGGTAGCACCCTCATCCTGTGACGTCGCTGTTCTTTGATTATCGTCGCTGTTACCTTTTCGCCGCACTTGGGACAAAAGCTGTGGGTCTTTCCTAATCTGGCGCCGCATTTCGGGCACCCTAGGTTGATCCTTGCCTTGAGATGCTGAATTTTGACCGTACCCTGGGCAAAGTCTATGTCGTCGACCTGTAGGGACAAAGCCTCTGAAACTCTGCAGCCAAGATGGAAGAGCACTCTGATAAGCAGTCTATCCCGCGTATTGGAGGCCGCGTTCTCGAGTAGGCTTATCTCGCTTGGTTCAAGATATGTTTTCATCCGTACTCACCGAGGCCGACGAACCGTCTTCACTCAGTTCACACGCCCTGGCATACTCATCTCGACGGGCCTTCGCCAATTTACGGGCGATGAACCTCGCCAGGATGCGCAGACCTTGTTCCTCAGGGTCTTCGCCTGGTTGAGGGTCTGCATAACGAGTTGACTGGTCGGCTGTCTTCACTTTCATCTGCTTGATGAAACCAGCCTACCAGGAGCCGAAATATCTGTCCAAACATGATTATGCTGCACATAGTGTTGACAAGTTGCGCATAGATGCTGTAAAATACACTCATCCATCAAGAGAAATGCAAAAAAAGCATATCGGAGGTTTTTATGCCGAAAAAGTTTGATGATGCAACAAAAAGGGAATGGTTGGAGTTCTACGACCAGGGAAAATCCGAGAAATGGATTGCGAAGCGGGCCGAATGCGACGTCAGAACGGTGAAAAATGCCATCAATGATGCCCGTCTTAAACGGGACGTAGCGGTCGCAAGAATAGAGTTGGTCAAAGACGCGCTCCACAACCATCAGGAGGGACTGCTTGAAGAGCTCAACCAGATTAAGGCGAGTTTGGTCGTCCCAGACAAGGATTTCGCCGTGCTCTCTTGGAGCTGCGGAGAAAACTCTATTTTGGATGATGCCGATGAACAGATGAAGCTGGAAGATGGGGAGGACAGCACCATGCACCGACTACTGAAACAACATCTGAAGAGAGACAAGTTATGGAGGATGCTAGTTCAATGGAAGAAAGCCAGAGCCACCCATCTGTCCGCCAAGCTAACATTACAGCGTAAAACAGTAACGCTGCTGGAAGGGAAGACCGGCTACAAACTGACCGGCGGCGACGGCCCCTCGCCGTTTGTATGTTCCTATACAGCCGGCCACGTGATTTACAAGAACGCCATTGACATCGCGTTTGCTGCGCCCGACAAGAAAGCCCAGAAAGGTATCATCGGGAAAATGGAGGCCGTCATTACGGTAAATACGAATAATGGGGATGTGATTTTGGGGAGTGGATCGATTTTAGCTGTAGCACCCGGCAATGAACAAGCGACAAAGCAACATCTGCTGGACGCCCTAAAAGACTTGGGAAGGTCACCCGAAGCCAAAGCTGTGGTGGACACCTATCACGCGCTTGAGCAAATTGCGACGAAGGCCAGGCAGGTCGTCGAAGACGCCAGGCTCCTGGGGTTGGTGCCAGGACAGTGTGAGATTTGCGGCCGCCTGGGAATGTAGAGCTAAAGAAGGAGGGCAACGGCATGAAGAGTGCACTTTACGTACGAGTATCCTCAGACCGGCAGGATACTGATCTGTCGGTTACAGCGCAGCTCAAGGCACTGCGAGAATATGCCGCCAAAAACGGTCATTCGGTAGTGCGGGAATTCGTTGATGAGGCAGAGAGCGGGCGCACGTCCTATCGACCACAGTTTCGACTGATGATAACAATGGCGAGGCAAACGGATAAACCCTTTGACTTGATATTGGTTTACAAGTATTCCCGTTTTGCCCGTAACAGGGAAGACTCCATAGTGTATAAGGCGCTCCTCAAAAAGAGCGGTGTGCAGCTGCTTTCTATTACCGAACCGGTTGAGGACAGCGCCATGGGCAGGTTTATGCAGGCCATAATCGAGTGCCTGGACGAATTCTATTCCGAGAATCTGGGCGAAGAGGTGACCAGAGGGATGAGAGAAAGTGCCTCTCGCGGGTTTTACCTCTGCAGCCGAGCCCCATACGGTTACCGCAGAATCAAGGTGAACGATGGCGGAAAGGAGCGCACAAAGCTGGATATCGACCAACTCCAGTCTCAGGTCGTGGTTTCCATTTTTGAAGGAGTTGTTAATGGCAAAGGGCTTACTGAGATTGTGAAGGAATTGAACTCGAAAGGCATTGCCGGTCCAAAAGGAAACACCTGGGGCAAAACGACCATTCACAATATACTCAGCAGTGAGATTTATACCGGGACCATCATTTGGGGGCAGCATGGCAAGCGCGGTTTGCCACCAGTCCGCGCAGATAATGCCTGCCCTGCAATTGTTGACCGGGAAACGTTTCGGCGAGCACAGGATCTTCTAAGGGCGCGGTCTTTTGTCAGGGTGCACCCTCGAAGAATATCGAGCCGATACCTTCTGAGTGGGATTGCATGCTGTGGACACTGCGGCAGAGCTCTAACCGGACTTGAGGCGAAGAGCGGTAAGTTCGCCTATTACGTATGCGGTACGTTAACCAAAAAAGGAGCGCGGTCATGCCCTTCTCGGTACCTCAACGCCGGAAAACTGGAAGATTTGATCATTGAAAAGCTCAGGGATCATGTGCTGCCCCCGGCGAATTTAATTCGATTGGCAAGAATGGTTACAGAGGAATTGAATCGGGACGTGGCTACCTACGAGACCGAAATCCGGACGATCGATAGTGCGATTGCTGATGTCGCTGCTCGACTGGTTCGGCTCTACGATGCTTTGGAAACGGGAAGAATATCAATCGATCTTCTCGCTCCACGTCTTCGAGAACTGAAGGAACGTCAGAATAAACTCGAGGAGCGAAAAGGCGAATTACAAATGCTAATGACTGGCGAAAAAGCAGAGGTGGCCACTCAGCGAGAAGTGGCTGAATGCGCAGCAGACTTCAAAGAACTGCTGCAAGAGGGGTCCTTGGCGGAGAAGAAAGCTTTCGTTCGCAGTTTCGTAGATGAGGTAAGGGTGACTGGAGAGCACGTGTTGGTGACCTACAGACTGCCTACGTCGCTGCCTAAGTCCAGCGCGGAAAGAAGCCCGGTTCTTGGTATTGTACGCTATGGTGGGGAAGGGGGGACTCGAACCCCCACGCCTTTTAAAGCACATGATCCTAAGTCATGCTCGTCTGCCAATTCCGACACTTCCCCGATAGGAAGCCACCTAATACAATAACATTTTACAGGACT
>Ga0315277_10000206_pt1 | contig 99977 bp, 80 predicted proteins | sample YL17G05_15_MG_FD_203695 | JGI IMG/M metagenome (GOLD analysis project Ga0315277, IMG submission 203695) | Sediment microbial communities from Yellowstone Lake, YNP, Wyoming, USA - YL17G05_15 | ecosystem: Environmental > Aquatic > Freshwater > Lake > Sediment | place: USA: Wyoming | collected...
AACCAGGCTCGCGTTGATCCTCACCGAGCTACCGCCAAGCCCCTCCGATTCTCGCAGCAGGTTGGCCGAGTAGGTTCGTTCTGCCGCCTCGTCTGACGTTGTTTCGCCCAGGCCGTCAAACCGATTGTACGTATAGTCGAATCGTCCAACGTTGGTTGTGGCGAAGTTGTAGGTGGCCCTGGCGTCCTTTTGGCACAGGTAAAGCAGCACCTTATTGGATATCCTGGCGTTCCCGAAGACCGCTCTGAGGTGTCTGTTCTCGAGGACTGTCTCTTCCCGGAAGCTTGTCCTGTCAAAGTCCATCCGGTACGAGGAGACTCCCGAGCCCGAATAGAGGTGCAGGCTCCTGCTGTCGGAACCGCTTGGATAATCGGGTTTTTCGCAGGCTGCCCTGAGAGCCCAGACACCCGGTTGATCCGCGGCCTGGAACTCGTAAGAGCCCTGGTATGAGCCACTACCGTCCGTCGATTTGCCGGAAAGGTCCTGGACCAGGCGGCCGGTCGGGTCGTACAGCCCGCCCGACAGCGTGGCGGCTGTGCCGGCACCGCCGCTTATGCTTCTAATCGCGTAACGCACAGCCCTGGGTAGCGTCGTGCCGGTGCGATCAAAGAAGCAAAGCTCCTTCGTGTGGTTCCCATCGGCATAAAGCCTCACTTCCACTCGAAGCCTGAGTTCTTCTTTGGGGTGCATCCTTTCCTGTGCGTGGGACTGTATCGCCAGCAGTTCTGCTTGCAGTTCGTTCGCCTTGTTCTCGTCGGGATCTCCAAAATATGCCAGCGTTCGGTAGCTAACCCAAGAGGATTCAGAGTGCCCTTTCTCTGCCTTTGCGATCCACTCAGATACGTTTATTTTGACCCAGTTCCCCCGGGAGTCGAATTCGTAGTAGGCATTGCGATTCCTACGCTCCAGCGAGCCGTCACTTCCGTATGTGGCATCCTCAATCAGATTGCCTCTGTCATCGTATTCACGGGCATAGCGGTTCCTACGCTCCAGCGAGCCGTCAGGCCCATACCTGGCATTCTCAATCAGATCGCCTCTGTCGTCGTAGCGGCACTCAAGTTTCTCTTGCAGAACGTTGGGTTCGTAATACGAGGCGGATTCAAGCAACTCCCCCCGCCCGTCGTACTTCCAAGTCTCGCGCTTGATGAAGGCGCCCTCGGCGTCGAAATCGGTCTTCTCGACCAGGTTGCCTGCCTTGTCATGCAGATAGGTAATCGTTCGCGCCAGCGACTCTTCGCGGTACTGAGTCTCTTCGGTCTTCTTCCCGTCTGGACCATAGGCGTAGGAAGACTTCTCTCTGATCGAGCCGTCACGGCAGTACGAGCTATCCTCCGTCAGGTTACCTTTGTCGTCATAGGTGTAGACGTGCCTCTCGGCCGGCCACTCTCTTCCATCCACAAGGTCGTAATTCGTATACGTAGTCTTGCGGCCGCGTTCGTCATAGGTGTAGACGTGCTTCCAACACAGAGAGCCATCTGGTCTGTACACAAGTTCCTCGGTTAGATTCCCTTTGGTGTCGTAGGTTCTCGCAGCGAGGTTTCGGTTTGGGGGTCGGGGCAGTACTTTGGTCTGGTGGCCGGCCGCATCGTACACCGTTATGCTTCTCAGACTTCGTGGCTCTTCCACGGGTTTTCCATCCTTTTGCGAGATACTCGCCGTCTCTTCGCGAACGACGTGGACGGGACCCACCAGGTGCGCCTTTTCCCTGTCCGTCTTTTCTGGCGTTGTTGCCGTGCTTGTGTACAGGGGGCACACGAGCAGTGCACAGCAAAGCACTACGGCCACCTCTCCCACGTGTGAGCGGAATTCGCAACAATCTGCGGAGATCCCCAGAAGCGCTTTGGTTGCCATAATCTCACCTCCATTTTCTCGTCCGGCACGCATCAAGCGGCTGAACATCTGTCCGGTCACTGCTGTTTCTTGTTGCGGATGCCACCTAATCATGTCGTTATCCGGGACAGCGCAACAGCATCTGGCTGCGGTGAGCAAACAACGGAGCCGTACACGGCTCACCTGCCGTCAACGTCACCTGTGGCGATCCTCATCGTTCCCTTCAATCTTCCGGATTCCCACGAATCCTGGAAATCCAGGTCCCCCCTGCCTTTGTTCTCCTTCACCGCCCAGCTGTCCCACAATCGCGTGTATCCTCTGTCATCCTTTTCCTCACTGAGGAGGCCGCCAAGAGTCCGGTAGAGTATTTCCTTCCTCCCGTCGTTATCCGGATCACCGATTCGGAGGTCCCAGATACGGGCCTTGCTTCTCTCCTCAGTCGTCAGCCTCTGGCCTTCCCATATCCTACTGAAAATCCCGCTCGTGGGGTCGTATCCGAAGATCATGAACTTGTTCGAGCCTGCTACGCAGACGTTCCTCCCGTCGTTCAGGGCGTCGCCGATGTCGCAGCTCGCCGGCCACTCGTCCCCGTGTTCGTCCCTTGTGTCGTAGAACCATGTAGGAGTAACGTACACGCTCTCGTAGCCCTTGCCGGTGGTATGCCTGAGTATCTGGAGCCTGCCCCTGGAACCTGGGATGGCAATGCACCTTGAGCCGCCTCCCATGAGGTCCCCAAAGGCAAGCCGCTTGGGATTCCCGAGCCCTTCCGCAAGCACGGGCTTTAGATCACCCTCGTATCCGCATTGGTCCCTGTATTTCCTCTGCACAGTATTTAACATCGGGCCTGGGAGATTCTCCTCGACCATTGCCTCAACGACCTGCATCACATTGCCCCTTTCCCTGAGTATGGTCATTCCATACGGCGACCCGAAAAACATCTCCTGGTCATGATCGCCGTCCAAGTCGGCTATCAAAATATCGTCGACCCCGATGTGGGGCGTGAACCACGTGACCTTATCAAATGTGCCGTCATCCCTGAGGCTATACCTGTGCAGCCTTGTATTGAATGGCTCTGCTTTGGTGCGGCCCTCCACGATCACGATCTCGTTCCTGCCGTTGGCGTTGACGTCTCCGACCGCAACCGCCTGCGTCTGTCCGGTGTACTCGTCGATTTTCCTCGAAGAGAACCCCCCATCCTTCTTGTGCGAAATAAGGTACGACCCGCCCTTGGAACAGGCTACGACATCCCCTATCCCGTCGCCGTCCACATCTCCGATTGTGACTCCCGGGAAACCGTACAGGCCCTCCTGCTCGAAGACTCGGTCGTAGCCGCCCTTGCCGTCGTGCTTCCATATGACGACGGAGCCCGAAGAGCAGGCATCGCCGAGGCTCGTGGCTATCTCAACCGTCCGCGCGGGCTTTGCTTCGCCCGCCCCGCACGCACCTGGCCTCCAGAGAAGGACTGGGCCCAGAGAAAGCAAGAGCACTACGGCCATCTCTCCCGTGTGTGAGCGGAATTCGCAACGGCCTGCGAGGACCTCCCGAAGCGCTTTGGTCGCCATAAGCTCACCTCCATCTTCTTGCCCAGCACGCATCGCGCGGCTGAACATCTGTAAGTCTCTTCTGTTCCTTATTGCAGCCGTCATTTGATCATGTCGTCATCCGGGAGAGTGCAACAGCATCTGGCTGTGGTGAGCAAACGGCAGGACCCTGCACGGCTCACCTGCCGTCAATATCCGCTACAGCTATCCTCATAATATCCCCGTTAAGCCTTTGGGATTCCCAGGCACCATAGAAGTCCAGACTGCCCTTGCCTGTGTTCTTCATCACGGCAAAGGTTGATGAGAAAAGCAAATTTCCCGCATCGTCCTTTCCTGCCTCCGGTACAGTCTGGAAGATGATCTCTTTCCTGCCGTCGCCATCGCAGTCCGCGATGCAGATGTTACGCACACTGGGCTGGGGGTCGGCCGCGGGCCTCATATTCTCCCCCTTCCATACCCTGGCGAGATCCTGGCCGTCATATCTGAAGACCATGAGCTTGTCCGAGCCAACGACCAGGACGTTCCTGCCATCATTCAGGGCATCGCCAATCGCCAATCCGGCCGGGTATTTCCGTCTTGCCTCGAACCCGCTCCTCTTCGCGAAAACGCTCGTATAGCCGTCTTTCTCATGCCTGATTACCTGGAAGACGCCGCCGCCCATAACCCCCATGCACCTCGATCCACCGCCAAGCATGTCCCCGAAGGCCAGCGATTGGGCGACGTCTAATCCACTCTCCACCACGGGCGTGAGATCACCTTCATATCCGCATATACCGTTACACCTCTTGCGGACAATATACCTTCCGCCCTCAGGGAGTCCCTTATCGACAAGGACGTCAACGATTTGCATCTTTCCATCGATTTCCCTTGATACCGTTATTCCGCTCCCCTCAGACCCCATTACCAGTTCCTCCGCTCCGTCGCCGTCAATGTCGACAATCTTCGCGTCCCAGACGAGATCATGTGACGAGTTCCATGTGCTCTTCTCGAACCTGCCCCCTTCCTTCAGCCTGTACGTATGGACTCTGGTGGGCAGCAGATTCTCCCAGTTTTCCACTATGGCAATCTCGTTGCTCCGGTCGCCATCAATGTCTCCGATTGCTGCCGCTCTCGTCTGTTGGGAGTATTTGTCGAGCTTCGTCGAGACGAACACCCCATCCTTGCAGGTTATGAAATACGAACCTCCTCTGGAAGTGCCTACGACATCATCCACCCCGTCGCCGTCCACGTCCCCGACCGCGACGCTTGGCAGGCCATACAGACCCTCCTGCTCAAAGACCGGCTGGTAGCCTCCGTTGCCGTCATGCTTCCATATGATGACCGATCCCGGGAGATTCGCAGTGCCGGTGCTCGTGACTATCTCGACGGTCCGCGCGGGCTTTGCCTCGCCCGGCACCGGGAGTGCCTTCTTGACCACGTAAGGGGTCTTGTCCAGCCGAATATCGTCGAAGTACACAACGTTGCTTGGGCCGTCTGAGTAGTTGCACGACATGACCCCCCACTGGTTCAGCACGACGTGCCCATATCTGTCCGTGTCGAATTCCTTGGGCCTGATTGCGACATCTTTGACGAGGAGACTGCCATTCATCCACAGGTCGCCCTTCAGATTCACGAAATCGAGATCTGCACGCACTGTGCACCATGTGCCTAGCGTATATTGCCCCACGTGTGTGCCCTCGAGACCCACGAAATCCACTGTCCCGGTGACACCTGAGACCGAAAAATAGTCCCAAACAGGCCCCTCCGCATGCATGTCTTTCATGAAACCTGCGAGGGCGATGCTCCCATATCTGGGATCAACGCGAATTGACACTTCATATGTCAGCCTGTCGGGAACTTCATTCAGGTTCACGTAGTCCATACGCGCCCAGCTTGGATCGCTGTCGAGGCGAAAAGATTTCGTGCCGGTGTGAGCAGAAGCGCTCGATACGTATGCTTCTTTACCGCTGAACAATTGTGTCCATCCATTACCGCTCGGGTAGGTTCCGACCGAGATATTCTCGAAGCCATCCTCAAACAGCGGTGACGCGGCATTGGCTGCCCTCTCTTCGCGAACGACCTGGACCGGGCCGATCAAGGCGTCTTTTTCCTGGTCCGTCTTCTCTTTGGCCGTTTCCTTGCTCGTCTCTTGGCCCTTCGTTTCCGCTCTGGCCTTAAGCACAAGGGCCGCCGGGACCGTGACAAGGGCGATCAGCAGCGCCACAGAGGCGGCGACAAGGCTCGGGCGTCGATAAAATCTCCTGCCCGGCTCGCAGACGGTTCGTATCCTCTCTTCGAGGTTCCGTGCGGGGCCTACCACGGCCAGAGAGGGCACGCGCCGGATCAATTCGTGATCAGCAACGAGCGTCCGGATCAGAGCCATGCTGTAGTCTTTGGGCGGAGTATTCAGGCCGGCCACCGCCATCTCGTCACAGCACTTCTCCCGTTCGTAGCGGATCTTCCTGTTCGCCCACCAGACGAAGGGATGAAACCAGTAGATGGTCTGCGCGAGGACCTGCAACAGGTTGACCGCGGCGTCGAAACGCCGCACATGGCCCAGCTCGTGACCCAGGACGCTTCCGCATTCCTGATTGCTGTCAGCACTGACGAGATCGGCCGGCACATAGATGCTCCCTCGTAGCAGACCCCACACGAAGGGCTGGCCAATGCCATCTACCAGCCAGATGGGCGGCAATCGCGGAAATCCATGCTGCGAAAAGTGACTCGCCAACTCGGCCTGCAATGCAGTTGCAAAGGGCCGCAGCCACAGGCCCGTTCGCCAAGCCCTGAGAATGTTCAACAGCAGATACCCGCACGCCCCCGCCAGCCAGGCCACGCCAACGTAGTACCGAATGGCAGCCCATGTGAGCCGTTGGGGCTCGCGTTCCACCTGTATTTGCGCGACCGCGGATTCTTCCCAGAGGGCCGGCAGGATGTCCAGCGCACTATCGGTTGGGGAAGCCTCCGTCGAGGGGGTTGACGGCGCTTCCTGGGCAGGAGCCGTGACTTTGGACACTGTAGCAGCCGGCCTCGGAAGACGGTCGCTCTCGCCGGTCACTTCGGCCGGCCTCGACGGCCACGGGCGGGCGACCCAGGCGGACAGCGTCTCCTGCGGCCATACGTGCAACGGCACGGTGTACAACGGGGGCAGCAGGCATTTGGCCAAGACAATCAGCCAGAGAAGATACCGAACGTGGGCGCTTCGGTTCCGCAGCAGGAAGGTTATTGCGGCGACAGCCGCCGTCAGAACAGCGATCTGCCAGCTCTGCGCCAGCAGGTAGTCCGCAACCTGCGCCAGATAGGCTTCCATCGCAGCACCTCCACAACAGACAGCGATCTACGATTTGTCTATGATCTTCCTCAATCTCTCGAACTCTTCCGCATCAATCTGACCATCCTCCGCCAGGAACTGCACCAACGGGCCGGGGTCGCCGCCAAAGAGCCGGTCCACGAAATCACGCACTGACCCTCTGACCACATCCTCGCGCTTGACGCCTGGGACGTACACATGGGCCTTGCCCCTGGCCTTGTGCCTGACATAGCCTTTTTTCTCCAGCCGTCGCACCAGCGTCAGGACCGTCTTGTAAACCACTCCCCGATCAGGCCGCAGTGCTTCATGGATCTGCTGGATCGTGGCTTGCCCCAGCTCGGCGATGATGCGGAAAATCTCGGTTTCCGCCGGGCTCATCCCTGGCCGCTTACGTTTCGTCATAATCATTCTCCTCGTACATATGTGCGAACAGTATATCGCACACTTGTGCGACTGTGCAAGAGAAGAGTCAAAAAGTTTTTAGAGTCTTCTGTCGGATGGTAGGCGGCGTCTTTACGCCAGACCGGCTTCTACTGCCGGAGCGAGGAGGCAATACGGCTCCTTCACGGCTTGATTTCGGATCGGCACTGACTATTCCAATGAGCCTCGCGTAGACCGGGAAAGGCAGCATTCAGGCATTCGATATACCCCTGAATTTGCCGTTTCCGATTTACAATTTACGAATTATGCCTGAGGCACGTTTGGGCGTGCGCGAGCAAATCGTAAATCATAAATCGTAAATCGTCAATCTCCTGACAGTTCCATCTTCGCCCCGAGGGATTGCATCAGCGTGACAAACTCGGGGAACGTGACTTTGATCGCCTCGGCGGTTTCGATTGTGCACGGCTGGTTCAGGCCCATGGCCGCCAGTCCCAGCGCCATGACGATCCGGTGATCGCTGCGGCCGTCGAGATGAGCGGCCTTGAGCCGGCTGTGGTGCACGACTAGGCCATCGGGCAATTCCTCCACCTTGGCGCCGAGCTTGCCCAGCTCTTCCGCCATGCACTTGATCCGGTCGGTCTCCTTGGATCGGGCCTGGGGGACATTGACGAGCTTCGTCGTGCCCTTGGCATAGGCGGCAGCGACGGCCATCGCCGGCAGGGCGTCCGGGGTCTCGTTCATGTCGATAGTCACGCCCTCCAGCGGAGCGGCGTTCACCGTGATTCCCTCCGGCGAGGTGATGATCTCGGCGCCCATGGCACGGAGGTAATCGACGACCTTCTTGTCCGGCTGGCTGTCGGAGAAGTCCAGGCCCTTCAGTGTGACCCCGTCGCCGAACAGGGCGGCGGCACAAAGGAAGAACGTGGCGCTGGAGAAATCCGCCGGCACCGGCAGATCGTACGGCTTGTAGCTCTGATTGCCCCGCATGTGGAACCGGCGCAGCCCGTCGTGCTCGTACTTGATCCCTTGCTTATCGAGCCAGTCCAGGGTCATCTGGACATAGCCCGGCTCGTTGAGCAGGGTCACGTCGATATCGCTATCGCCCGGCACCAGGGGCGTGCACAGCAGCAGGCTGGACAGATATTGGCTCGTGAAGGCCTCGATGGAGGTCCGCCCGCCCTTGAGCCTGCCCCAGACCTGGACCGGGGCCTTGCCATTGTTCTTCACGCTGACGCACCTGGCCCCGAGTTCCTCTAAGGATTTCATCAGCGGCGCGATCGGCCGGCTCTGAATCTGCTCGTCGCCGGTGAAGGTTGTTACCTGGCCGGGCTCCGCCAGGGCCGCCGAGCCCATCGCCACGCGAAGCGTCGTGCCCGAATTGAGCACATCGACTGTCTCTTTGGGAGGAACGACCCGCCGGCCGATACCATTCACCTTCCATGCGGCAGGATCGCTCCTGTCGATCCTGGCCCCGAACGCGCTATAACAAAGGACCGCCGCCTCCGTGTCGCCCGACCAGAGCGGCTCGCGGATGATACTTTGCCCGTCCGCCAGCGAAGCGATAGCGACGGCGCGGATCGTATGCGACTTCGACGCCGGGATCGAAACAATCCCCTTCAGCCGCGATTTCCTCGATACCAATTGCATCATTGACCTCTCTTTGAAAGTCCCAGACCCAATCGTGCCGACAGTATACTGCCCGGCATCGCTTAGTCAAGACGCCTTGCGACCTGACGGTCATTGACTGAAATACCCTTGGAGATTACGATTGGCTATGGCTTGGACTACATGGCGGTTGTGTGGAGAGTGTGACGATGACGCAGATTCAAGCTCGACCGAAGCACCTGTTCTCGTGGGGCTTCGACCTGTACGTGGATGGAGAGCCCCTGGCCGGTTTTGATATGTCCTGGCTCCGGGAGGGCGGGCGTTTCGCCTGCGACGGCAGACAGTACCATGTGTCACGAGAGGGTCTCTGGTCGGGCGACTTCCTGTTGACGGCCGATCTGGAGGTGCTGGCCCTCGCCACCAAGGAAAGCGCGTTTGCGCGCAGGTTCGTCGTCCGGACCGGCGATCGAGAGATGATTCTCGAGGCCGCATTTGTGTTCGCACGGAGTTTCCGGCTTGTCGAAAATGGTTCGGTCGTCGGCTACGTCATGCCCGATCATTTCTTCACCCGAGCGTGCACCCTGGAGTTTCCGAGCGATCTGTCGGTGCCCGTGCAGGTGTTCCTCTTCTGGCTCGTGGCACTGATGTGGCGTCGGGCCGCCAGTGCCGGCGCTGCGGCCGGATCTGGCTCTGCCGGATAGGTTCAGCCGGCGTGACATGGCGACAATGGGAGAATGAAGCATGGAGTCGACAAAGACGAATCAGGGGCTGCTCCTGCGGCTGGCCGGAATCTGGTGGGCGGGAGTCAAGCTGCTTCTCCAATGGGTCGCGGTCGGGATCGTGGCGACCATATTCTTGCTCCCTGTAGTACTACTGATCTACTTCGTCGGGGAGCAGGCCGGCCGCGTTCTTCTCGGGGCATTCTATGTACTCTGCATGCCGATCATCGTTTGCCTGACGTCCAGATATCTGTATCTGTTCGGTGAGGGCGACCGTGTCGTCAACGAGCATCAGGGAGGCCCGAGCCCTGTCACCGAAAGCAACGAGGGCAAGATGAGAACGAAGATCGCCACCAGTGTGGCCGTGGCGTTCCTCATCGCCGTACTACTGTTGAGCGGTCCCGACCCCTTCAGTGCACTGTCCAATGGCGTCATCGCGGCACTTCTTTGCGGGATCCCGCTGCTGGTTCTCGCACGTTTTCATTTCATGAAGTCGGCGTCCCCATCTGTGCACACGTTGGTCGCCGCTCTTGTCTGCGTCTTGGCGGTGTTATTGCTGGCGTGCCTGCTGTTCATGCAGAGGATTTCCCACCTGCAACGGAGAAATGTCACGGCTACCGGCTTGATACAGCCCACCTTCGTCTCAGCGACGCCATAAGACAAGCCATTCTGAAGTAAAGAGGTGGTATTGAAGGGGAATAGACAGATGAATCGCAGGGGTTTTCTCGAGCGGGCGGGTAAGGTATCGGCAGGCTTGTTGCTAACCGGCTATGGTCAGGCCGTTGGTGAGTTGCCGGAGGATGACACTTGTGTCTGGAAGGCTTAAGACGTATGATAGGTGAGGTCGAGCAGCGCTCGTGACATCAAGGTCCTATGAGTGGATGGAAAAACAGGCTGATGAGACCGAGGAAATCCCCGGAGGCGGGAGTGAGCAATCCCGGCGTGCTGCATGCGGAGAATCCGTGTAATGCAGCCTGATCGCCGGGAGTTCTTGAAACATATTGGCTGGGTCACAGGTGCAGGGGCCGGTCTGCTGGCGGCACGGCCAGCCTCGGCGGCGAGTCACGGGCCCGGCGAAATCCCGCCAAATACGATGGGAGTTCTGGTCGATCTGACCATGTGCATTGGCTGCCGCCTGTGCGAGCACGCTTGCAAGAAGTCCAACGGCTTCGATCCGGGACCGGTGGAATCGTACGACGATCAGTCGGTCTTCCGCCAGATGCGTCGGCCGGAGCCCGACGCCTACACCGTCGTGAACGCCTGGCAGAACCCCAAGGACCGCACCAAGAACATCTACGTGAAGACCAACTGCCTCCACTGCAACCGCCCGGCCTGCGTTTCCGCCTGTATCGTCGGGGCCTTGCGCAAGCGCGAGATGGGAGCAGTGACCTACGATGCCTGGAAGTGCATCGGGTGCCGATACTGCATGGTAGCGTGTCCCTTCCAGATACCAGCCTACGACTACGACAATGCGTTGACGCCCCAGGTGCGCAAGTGCCAGCTCTGCTTCCACGTCACGCGCGAGGAGGGGGTGCTGCCGGCGTGCGTGGCGGCCTGCCCGCGGCAGGCGATGGTGTATGGCCGGCGGTCCGAGCTTCTGGCCCAGGCCCGGGAGAAGATCAAGGCGCACCCGGATGAGTACGTGGATCATGTTTACGGCGAGCACGAGGTGGGGGGCACGAGCTGGCTCTACCTGTCCAGCGTCCCGTTCGAGAGGCTCGGCTTCCTGACACTCCCTTCCGACGCGCCGCCGGCGGTCACGGAGGCGATCCAGCATGGGGTGTTCAATCGCGGCATACCGCCGCTGACGTTGTACGGGGTGTTGGGGACATTGATGTTCCTGACTCGCCCGCGACGCCCGAAGAGAGTTGTCCGGAGCGCCGGGGACTGGGTGGCGGCAGCCAGGTCCAAGGCTGTTGCTTGTGGTGACGCCGTAAGGCGTTCGGCTCTCGAATCGCAGGCTGACGATCCGCCGGATACCCTGTTACGCTCTTACACGCACACCACAAGCGAATTGGCTGGAGCAGATGCCGGGACAATCATCCTTGACAAGCTCCCGGCGGTGGGTGGCAGCGGCAAGCGCCGGCTTGCCGATGGCACCCGCTGTTCGACCTTCTCACGAGCGCGCGGCCGGTAGTCACGCCGGGCACCACGAGGAGCCGAGGCCCGTCGGGCACAAACTGCTGACGCCGGGCGTGCTGGTGCTCCTCGGGCTGGCGATGACCGGCCTGGTGTTCGGACTGAAGCGTTTCGTCTTCGGCATCGGCGCGGTCACCAACCTGGACCAGCAGCATCCCTGGGGACTGTGGATCGGCATCGACGTAGCCAGCGGCGTGGCCTTGGCGGCGGGGGGATTCACGTCGGCGTTTCTCGCCCACGTGCTGCACCGGGACAGGTATCACGCCATCGCCCGACCGGTGCTGCTGACGGCCATGCTGGGCTATACGTTTGTCGTCATCGGATTGCAGGCGGACCTGGGGCGATACTACAACGTCTGGCACTCCCTGATCATGTGGCAGGGCAACTCGGTGCTGTTCGAGGTGGGCATATGCGTCATGTGCTACCTGACGGTTCTGTACCTGGAGTTTGCGCCGATAGCATGCGAGCGTCTGATCGAGGAGCCGAAACGATTCCCGCGGCTGAGCCGGCTGGCGAAGTCCGCCTACGGCAAGCTCGAAGCGGTCATGTTCGTGCTAATCATCGCCGGGTGCACGCTGTCGTGCCTGCACCAGTCCTCGCTGGGCAACCTCATGGTGATCGCCCCGAGCAAGCTGCACCCGCTATGGTGGACGCCGTTCTCGCCGCTGCTGTTTCTGCTATCGGCCATAGCGGTCGGCTTCCCGATGGTGATCTGGGAGTCGCTCGTGGCGGCATGGTCCCTGGAGCTCAAGCCCGAGATGGATGTGCTGGGGCCGCTGGCACGGTTCGTCCCGTGGACGCTGGGCGTTTACCTGGCGGCCAAGGTGGCGGACATGGTGTGGCGCGGGACTTACGTGTACCTGGGCGAGGGATCGCTGCAGAGCACCTGCTGGCTGATCGAGATGGCTTTCGGCGTGGTGATTCCGCTGCTGATGTTCCGGAGCGAGCGAGTGCGGCGGTCCCCGCGCTTGCTGCTGCTGGCGGCGACCCTGGTCGTGCTCGGGGTGGTGTTCAACCGGGTGAATGTGTTCCTGATCGGCTATAATCCGCCGTATGCCACGCGGGCGTATATCCCCTCGATTGGCGAGTTCGCCGTGACGATCGGGCTTATCGCGACGCTGATGCTCTGTTACCGCGTGATTGTGCCGTGGTTCCCGGTCATCAGCCAGGCGAAGATGAAGGCAGTGACATGAGCGGACGCAGGATTTGGCATTTCGCGCCTCCGGCGCTCCTTGGAGGCGTCTTGATGACCGCGGGTTTGCTGGCGGCGGGGGCCGAGGACCAGCCGCCGGAAATCGGACCCAAGGTAGTGATCCTGAGTGAATTGAAGAGTACGTACGAGGCTGTTCCGTTCGAGCACGAGTCGCACGCGAAGATGGCACAGATGTGGAACGGATGCGTGACGTGCCACCACCGTAGTCCGCAGCCGGGCGCAGGCACGGCGACGGCTCGTTCCGGCGTCACTCCAGGAGGGGCCCAGACCCAGGATGCGTCGGCCCAAATGCCGGCGTGCAGGTCGTGCCACCCGGTGGCCGCCAAAGACGCGGGTATCCGCATACCGAGCCTCAAAGGGGCGTACCACCGCCAGTGCCTGAACTGCCACAAAGAGTGGATGCACGAGAACGCATGCGTGATCTGTCACAAGCCCAGGCAGGACCGGCAGGTCGGGAAAGCGGGACCGTCGCCGGACGACATTGTGGGACGGATGCACCCGCCGATTCCCGAGCCCGATGCCACGGTCTATAAGGCGCGTTTCACTCCGGCCGATGAGGGAAACGTGATGTTTCGTCACAGGGAACACACCGCCGCGTTCGGAATCAAGTGCGTCAATTGCCACTACCGGGACAACTGCTCGCATTGCCATGGTCCCACGGGCGACACGACCGCGCAGAAACCCCTGCGGCCGGGCATGACCTGGAACGAGTCGCACGGGCCGTGCATGGGGTGCCATAAGGAAGATCGATGCCGGCACTGCCACTACAAGGATGACCAACAGCCTCCGAGACCGTTCGACCATTGGGCCACGCGCCAGGGGCTCGACGAGGAACATGCAAAGGTGGCTTGCGGGCAGTGCCACCCGAACCTGAGGCTCACAGGCGAGCCGGCCTGCGGCGATGCCGAATGTCACAAGGGCCGGAAGATCGACTACCCCACGCAGCGGCCGGGTCCGGTAGCGACGATGCGGCCGTCGGTGCCGGTGTGGGCAGGATTGTCCGCCGGGGTCGGGGGCCGTGCGGAGTGACAGAATGAGCAGCTTGCTGGGACGGACGATCACGAAGTGTACGATGGGACAACCGGGCCAAGTACTGCTTGGGATCGCGCTGGTCCTGGGCACAGGGGCCCAGTTGGCGTGGGGCGGCGCGGCTGGCGGTATATCCTCAGGGGCATCAAAGGAAACGCCTTACGGCGTCACTACAAGCGAACGGCCGACGTACGAGGTGGATCCGGCCGGCTGCGTGACGGCGGATTGCCACGTGGACGTCAAGGCGTACAAGATCCTCCACGGCCCCGTGAATGTCAATACGTGCGATGCCTGCCACAGGCTGACCAGCGCCAAGGCCCACACCTTCGAGCTGGCGAGGGAGAAGGCGGACCTGTGCACCTACTGCCACGAGTTTGACACGGGCATGCTGCCGGTGGTCCACAAGCCGGTGATGACCGGCGAGTGCCTGGGGTGCCACAATCCGCACGGCGGGACGGACAACCGCATGATCAGGGAGGCCGGTACGGCTCAATTGTGCGGGCGATGTCACGAGAGCGTGACATATGGCAAGAAGTCCCTGCATCAGCCGGTCCAGACGGGCCAGTGCGATGCCTGCCACCGGCCGCACGCATCGAAGTATCCAAAGCTGCTGCTGCTCCGCGCCTTCCCCACGGAGTTCTACCAGCGATTCTCGGCGGACAAGTACGACCTGTGCTTTGGCTGCCACAATGAGCAACTGGCGGAGTACGAGAGGACCACCGACCTGACCAACTTTCGCAACGGCGACCGCAACCTGCATTTCGTGCACGTGAACAAGGGCGAGTACGGCCGGACCTGCCGCGCCTGTCACAGCACGCACGCCAGCAAGTACGACCTGCTCATTCGCGACTGGGTGCCGTTTGGAAAGTGGCATTTGCCCATCGCCTTCCAAAAGACTCCTACTGGAGGAGTGTGCGAGACTGGTTGCCATCCGGCCTTCAGCTACGACCGGGAGAATCCCGTGGCCCCGAAGGCGACCGCCGTTATCGGCGTACCCCCAAGCGCGTCCGTAGAGACGCAGAATCCTGCGTCTCTGCACGGCGTCAGTGCAAGCCCTCGCGTGCCGGTGGCGGATGAGCGGGAGCCGATCGTAGTGAATTGGTCCGCCCGGACCGTCGGCGGGACCGAGGTGCAGGTGCCGACTGCCGAGCGGCCAAGTGTGCTGCTGTTTCTGCGAGCCGACCAGGCACAGAGCCGGCAGGTGGTCAAGATGGTGTCGGCGGCGATGCCCCAAATCGATCAGGCCCAGGTTGTCGTGGTCTTCAGCGGTCCGCAAGCCGAGGAGCACGCAAACGCATTTGCGGGGACAAAGGCCGTAAGTTGGCCGATCCTTGCAGACCCCGAGTACGTCTTGTCCAAGCCGCTGGGCGTGGCGGTCTGGCCGGCGATGCTGGTCGTGCAGGATGACGGCGTGCTCGTGACGCACGTGGGCGGCGCTCCACTGTCGCTGACCGTGGAACTGAAGGCGTATCTCGACCTGGCGACGGGGAAGATCGATCGCGAGACCCTCAATCGGCGGCTGGCGCAGCGCGACCTGGTCGGCGACGGGCCTGTGGAGCGCGCGACCTGGCATCTGCAGATGGGCCGGATACTGCTGGCAGAAGGCAAGACCGAAGAGGCACGGGCGATCCTGGCCGACGGGCTGAGATTCCAACCGGCTTCCGTGGAGCTGCGGGTGGAGCTGATCCGGACGCTGGCGGATCTGAAGCAGGCCGAGCAGGGGATGAGCCTCCTGGAACAGCTTCCGGCCGGTGCGATGCCGACGTGGGAGCGGGACCTGCTGCGCGGCCGTATGCTGGCGGCTCTGGGACAGTGGGACGAGGCCAGACGCTTAGCGGTTGCGGTGCTCAAGGAGAAACCGGATCTCGGCGAGGCCCACTACCTGATGGGGATGGTGTACGAGCACGACCGCAACTGGGAGAAAGCCGCCCAGGAATACCGCGCGGCACACGCAAGAGGCCGTTGATAGCGCCGCGCATCGCTCTTCTTTAGCCCTTTCTTGGGAGTATCTCCCCCAAATAACTTCTTCAGCCGAGATGTCTTTCGTCGTCGCAGCGTCGTCTGCGATGACTACGGATCATGTGGAGGATTCGACGGCGGCCTGGTTGACCAGGAAGAGGACGGCCATTCGGACGGCCAAGCCGTTGGTGACCTGCTGGAGGATGACGCTGTTGCGCCTGTCGGCGACTTCGCTTTCCATCTCCAGGCCGCGGTTAATAGGGGAAACAGCATCGGGAGGGGCAGATCCCGTCGGCGGCAACTGAGAAAACAGATGAACCGTTCATAGTTGCCTGCAATAGTTCCCTGCAATTGGCTGCCTGCACGACTTCTATTCGTGCCGGTTTCTTCCAGTAGCCCTAAGCGCTTGAAGAAGGTCCTCCAGCTTCTGCAAATTGTCGATGCTGGCCCGGACCTGCATGGCCAGTTCCGTCATCCAGCCCCAGCGATCGTTCTCCACCCGCTCCAAGTCCACTCGGATCGCTCGCATAATGTCGGTCTGGGTGACGATCCCGCACAGCTTGCCCGCGTCCATGACCACCAGGCGATGTAGATGCAGGGCGTCCATTTTCCTGCTGACACCCAGGACAGAGTAGCTCGGTGGGACAGTTGTAATCGGAGATGACATCACATCCGCGACACGCGTTTCGGCGGGGTTCTTCTGGACGGTCACGACCCGGTGGATCAGGTCCTTCTCGGTCAGAATGCCCGCCGGTTCGTCCTGCCGTGTGGCGACGACGCATGATATGCGTTTGGAGGCCATTATGCGTGCCGCCTCGGCGACCAAGGCATCGGCTGCAACGGTGGCCACGTCTCGGGTCATGATGTCGGAGATGGATTTCAAGGGGATGAGAGTGACCAATCCACGGGTGATATCGGTTTGGGTGACGATGCCCACCAATTGCCTGTCTTCGAGGACGGGCAAACGCCTGATTTGCCGGGCCTCCATGATTCTGCCGGCTGCAAGGATGGACAACGCTGGCGATACCGGCTGCACGGGACTGGACATGGCCTGGGCAACCGTAATGCGATGGAGATCGAGCAACCCGCCGGCGACGGCTCTGAGCACATCCCTCTCCGTCAGGATGCCGATTGCCCGCTGACCATCCGTAACGACCAGGCACGAGATTCCGGCCTCGAACATCCGTTTCGCTGCGTCGAAAACGGTATCGCCTGGTACCGCCGTGACGACGTCCTTGCTCATGACGTCACGGACCTTCAAGTCGTGGCTGCTGATTGTGGCAGAACGACCGGCAGCCCTGTCCAATGTGCCTTGGCCTTGCGTTTCGAATTCCATGGTCAACCTCCGTAACTTAGCTGCACTGCGCTATGCCATGCCCAAGAACTGGCATTCCCTGGCAGCGTCTTTGAACAAATCGCTAACATAGCTATCGGCAGATCCGATGAGTTTCTTTACAGGAGAAGTCGAGCCGCATCAATTTCCGGTCATAGATACGTAGAGATACGTAGTTTTCGCAACCTATTTTGAGGCTGTAGGGGGCAACGTACACGGTTCACAAACTTGGGGTTGGCGTGAGACAGGACGGTGCGCGGAGCACACCCTACTGGCTTGGTCGCTGGCGAATCCTGGCTGTGTTTCCAGCAGGGGGCTGTCACGCGGGGGCTTCGACGGCGGCCTGGTTGACCAGGAAGAGGACGGCCATTCGGACGGCCAGGCCGTTTGTGACTTGCTGGAGGATGACACTGTTGCGGCCGTCGGCGACTTCGCTTTCCATTTCCAGGCCGCGATTGATCGGGCCGGGGTGCATGACGACGATGTCCGGCTTGGCCCGCTTCATCCGCTCGACGGTCAGGCCGAAGTAGTGCGAATACTCCCGGATCGAGGGGAAGGGGTTGCCGCCAAGCCGCTCGAACTGGATGCGCAGCATGTTCACCACGTCCACTTCCTCAATCACCTTGTCGAGCGAGTAGCTGATGCGCACGGGCAGCCGGCCGGCCTCGGCGGGCATCAGGGTCGGAGGGCCGACAAACGTCACCTCGGCGCCCAGTTTCGTCATCGCCCACATGTCGCTGCGTGCGACGCGGGAATGCGCGATGTCCCCGACGATGGCGATTTTGAGCCCTTGGAGGCTCCCCTTGGCCTCGCGGATCGTGTACACGTCGAGCAGCCCCTGGGTGGGGTGTTCACAGGAGCCGTCGCCGGCGTTGACCACGCAGGCGTTGATATTCTTGCTGAGGAAGGTGGGGGCGCCGGCCGCACCGTGCCGAATGACCACGATGTCGATGCCCATCGCCTCCAGGTTCCTGGCCGTGTCGAGCAGGGTCTCGCCCTTGCTGACGGAGCTGGTCTTCTGGGTGAACTCGATCACGTCGGCGCTGAGCCGGCTCGCGGCCAGGGAGAAACTGTTGCGCGTCCGCGTGCTGTCTTCGAAGAACAGATTGACGACGACCTTGCCCCGCAACGAGGGGGCCTTCTTTACGGACCGTTTGCTGATCTCTTCGAGGCCCTTGGCCGTATCGAGAACGTGCGTGATCTCCTCCACGGTCAGCTCACGCAGGCCGAGCAGATGCTTGCGTTGCCATCGGAACGACTTGCCCTTGCGGATGATTGCCATACTCGCACCATGCCGTTTCCCGGCTAAGCCCGGGGTATGCCGCTCCACAAGATTCAGGATGCGGTTCATGCGTCCCTGCCTGATTCCGGTCCTGCAAAATGGGGACTGGACCCGATGAGCCCGGTTTCCATTTTGCGGATCTCCACTACTCCACGATCACTTCATCTTTTCCATCCGACTCGACGAGACTCACCTGGACGGATTGTTGCGGTTCGACATCGACTTTGCAGCCCGTGTAGTCGGCCTGAATCGGCAGTTCTCTTCCCTGCCGTTCCACCAGGACGGCCAGCCGGATCGCCTTGGGGCGCCCCAGGTCGATCAGGGCATCCATGGCCGCCCTCGTCGAGCGGCCGGTGTACAAGACATCATCCACCAGGATAATGACTTTGTCATCAATGTTGAAGCCAATTTCCGTGGTGCGGATCTGGGGCTGGCTGTCGGCGTGCGGCGAGTTCAAGTCGTCGCGGTACAGGGTGATATCCAGCGTGCCGCACAGGACAGGCTTTTCGAGTCTCCGGGACAGGAGATTCGCCAGCCGTTGTGCGAGAATCTCGCCACGGCTGCGTATGCCGATGATCGCCAGCTCATGCTCGGGCGGCGTCCGATCCGCAATCTCGCCCGCCAGATTCCCCAGCAGCCGATCCATCTGTCTGGCGTCCAGGAGTACCTTCATAGATGTATCCATCGTTCGGTTATGAGTCGTTAGCCGCTGGTCGTTCCATCGTCCACGGACGGCTGACAACCCAGAACTATACCGGCGGCCCGCCCGCAAAGCAAGCCAATAGTCGCCCAGGATGAAGGCAAGTTGACCTACGACAGGGGTGGCACCTCCAGGCGGAACACCTGTCTGGCCTGAGAGGGCCCAAACCTGGGTGGCACGGGCAAACTCGTTTGCCCGTGGGGTATCGATTGACCAAACCCCATCGAAGGAGCACCGTCACACGAGTTTGGCGGTGCCACCCGACCCCAGAAGGAGGCAGGGTGAACACGGGCTCAATCGCAGCCTGGGGTGGTTGAGGGATCGCAGCCCACCATTACCAAGCCTTGCCGGGCGAACGTCCGGTAAGACAAGATTTCTCCGGGCGATTCCAAGAATCCGCTTTATCAGCACTGCCAAACATGGTATGATAAACCCTGAAGGCGGAATTTGCTTGAAACAAGCGCCCCTTTCTGGTATGATAAGGCCAGTCCCAAGGAGGACGGACATCGGCGGGCTTGGGCTCGCCGAGCCTATTGGCAATGGAGGTCAGCATCTGGGGGAACCGGGGTAGGGGCGTACCAGCGGGCGTTTTCCGCCATCGCAAGGGCTCCAAGTGAAGATGGTACATAAATCGGCCATTTCCATCGTGGGACTGTGGATCGCCGCCGTGCTGATCGGCTCGACGGTCGCCGGCAGGGCGTTGGCTCAGAATGGCCCCACGGTCCAGCCTCAGGCACTCAACTGGGCGGGCATCTACGCCCTGCGAGGGTCCGACCCGAGCCTGACGGGGGCCGGCGTGCGGGTGGGGGTGGTCTGCCGCAGCTCCACATATAACGGTGACGAGCCGCAATACGACTACCTGCCCAACATGGGCCATAGCTGCTTCCAAAATGCCAGGCTGCACTTCCACGATGACGGCAAGATGCCGCCCAGTGTATCGCCGCACGAGACGGCCATCGGCTCCATCCTGTTTGGCGAGGATGCGGTGGGTATCGCTGCGGACCTGGAACCCTTCTCGTACCAGGGCGCCTTACCTGCCGCAGAGGGACATATCTACGAGCTGCGCCATTTCATCACCAAGTACGTGCACACGCAGCAGCCGCTAGGGGTCGATCTCGTGACCGCCAGCTTGGGCCTGCCTCTTGAGGCCTGGTGGACGCGGGGAATGGACTCCATGGCGGAGCATCAGGGTCTGACTATCATCGCCAGCATCGGCAACGGCTCGAATGCCAGCGACCCGCCGTTGTATCCCGGGGCCGGGACCAATACGATTGGCGTTGGCGTCGTCAGCTCCGTCAATACGAGCGATCCGGCGACGAACCTGGCGCACTTTGCCCTGGCCTATCCTGACCGATCGAGCCTGGGACCGACCGATGATGGACGCTGCAAGCCCGATCTGATCGCTCCGAGCAACTGCCTCGTGGCCTCCGCCGATAGCAGTCAGAGCTACACGATGTCGGGCAACTGGTCGAGCTTCTCCACGCCGGTGGCCGCCGGGGTGGCGGGACTCCTGATTCAGACGGCCAAGCAGGATAAGCGCCTCAGCGACGTCCTCGTGTCCAGCGGCGGCAACTGCCTGCTGAAGGCGGTCCTGATGAATTCCGCCGCGAAGCTGCCGTACTGGCACAAGGGCAAGCTGACCGCCGAGGACGATCACGAGGTGCCTCTCGACTATGCCCAAGGGGCCGGGATGATCGACGCGATCCATGCGCACGAGCTGCTGACGGCGGGACGGGTCGGTCCCGGCAGCACCGCCGGGATGGGCTGGGACCTCAACCGGCTTGAAAACGACCGCGTGCTTCAGCGCATCTACCGGATCGCACTGAATGATCCGGCCAACAAGATGTTGACCGCCACGCTGGTCTGGAATCGGCATTACGAGAAGGAGTGGCCGTTCAAGAGCAGCGCGGACGGCGACAGCAATCTCCGGCTGGAGCTCTGGGCCGTCGATCCGAACAACTCAAGGGACGACGTGCTGGTGGATTACAGCGACAGCAAAGTGGACAACGTAGAGCACATTTACGCCGAGGCGCTGCCCGGCCGGTTGCAGTACGAGGTCGTCGTCTCCTGGAGCGATCCGAGCGATCGCGCGGGCGCCGCCGGAGAACGATACGCGGTCGCCTGGAGCGTGGAGGAGAAGCCGGTGGCCGGCGACGACATTCTCTGGCACGACCTGAACGCCGACGGCGTTGTGGATGAACAGGATCTCAAGATCGTGATGACCAATCTAGTTGTGGGGCAGAAATCCCCGGAGGCCTATCTGATCGGCGATGCCAATGCGGATGGCGCCATCGACCTGGACGATATCAAGGTGCTGAACGAGCATCGAAATCAGCAGGCGAACTGGCACGCCAGCGTCACCAATTGACGGATGTGAGGCTCTCGGCGTTCGTCATCGCCGAATCGCAGACAGGATTCGCGTACTGTAAGGTTCGATTTTATGCGCGGCAACAGGCTTATTCTCTGTGTGCTCTGGGTCTGGTTTACGGGGGCTCCCATTGCCCTGGCGCAGGAGAGCTGGCGATTTATCATGACGTGTGACAGCCGGGGCAGCGCGGGCGGCGTGAATGAAGAGGTCATGTCCGAGCTCGTCGGGGAGTTTCTGCAGGCGAGAGTTGATTTCGTGATCTTCGCCGGCGACCTGGTCTACGGGGCGAGGGTCGGCCCCGCGCAATTCGAAGAGCAGTTGTGGCACTGGGTCGAGGTAATGCAGCCCGTGTACGATGCGGGAATCGGCGTGTACGTCTGCCGGGGCAATCATGAAGTCGGCGATGCGTGGGACATCTTGCCCGGCCAGGCGCTGAATCCGGCGGACAATTACGCGTTGCGGTGGGTGAATGTGTTCGGCGACAGTAAGCATCCGGCGGTGAAGCTGCCGGACAACGGCCCGGACGGCGAGAAATTCATGACGTACTCTGCAGTGCACAAGAATGCACTGATTGTCGGGCTGGATGAATACGCGGGGATGGGACACCGGCTCGCCCACTCCGTGAACCAGGTGTGGCTCGAGTCGCAGCTTGAGAGCAACACGAAGCCGCACGTCTTCGTGTTCGGCCACGAGCCGGCCTTCGAAGCCCTGCCGCGACAAGGCCTGGATGCACACCCTGCCGCACGGAATACATTCTGGCACAATCTGCAGCGGGGCGGTGCGCGAATGTATCTCTGCGGACACGACCATTTCTACGATCACACGCGGATCGATGACGGCGACGGCAAGCCCGACAACGATGTTCACCAGCTCATCGTCGGCACGGCGGGCGCTTATCCCTACACGTGGACGCCGACATACGACGGCAACAACGGCGACTTCACGATCAAGCCGCTCTATCATGCGGAGCGGTACGGCTACGTGCTCTGCGAGGTGAACGGGCTGAGCTTGACCGCCACCTGGATGGAGAGGCAGGACAATGACGTGAGGACGAAGGGTGTCTACAAGGCCCGGGACACCTGGACCTACCAGGTCTCGCCGAACCTCGTGGTGCTGCATCCGGCGGCGGGCGAATGGGTCCCTGCCGGCCGGCCCTACGCCGTCCGGTGGAAGACCGTGGATGGAGCGCAGACCGCACGGGTCTTCATCGAATATTCCCTCGACGGCGGCGGCCACTGGGCTCTGGCCGATGAAGTGGACAACACCGGCGCATTCACGTGGTTCGCTCCCTACGTCTATTCGGATCGCTGCCTCGTGAGGGTCAGCGGCGTCCGCAATCCCGCGTTGAAAGCCACGACCGAGGGCACGTTCTCCATCGCTCCGTGCAAGGTCATGCTCTCCGCCGACCTGAACGGCGACTGCCGCGTGGATCTCACGGACCTGGCCATCCTGGCAGGTCAGTGGCTCGCTCCTCGCGGCCAGGAATAGCCGCCCGCAGGCCGCCCCGGCGTCACCGTCCCACCTGCCACCCCCTCGCTGTCGAAGAAGTGCGGAAAATCCCTTTCCTTTTCCCATCCTCTCTGCTACAACTACCGTGGTTATGTGGATGGAACCAGAAGACTAGAGGTGGGCTATGGCGGGTCAAGTTCTGATTAAGAACGGGCGGGTCATCGATCCGGCGAACAATCTGGACAGGAAATGCGACGTCCTAATCGACGACGGCAAGGTGGCGCGGGTTGGCGACTTCAACGGGACCGTCGAGGGGTCGGTCGAGCGGGTGATCGATGCCGCCGGCAAGCTGGTGACGCCGGGACTGATTGATATTCACGTCCATTTCCGCGAGCCCGGCGACGAGGAGGAGGAGACGATCGCGAGCGGCTCGACCGCAGCGGTGGCGGCCGGATTCACGTCCGTCGTCTGCATGCCCAACACGAATCCCGCCATCGAAAGCGAAACTGACGTCGAATATGTGCACCGCAAGGGCCGCCAGACCCGCAAGACCCACGTCTACGTGATGGGCGCGATCACGAAGAAACGCGAGGGGGTCGAGCTGGCGGAGATGGGGCTCATGGCCGAGGCCGGCGCACGCGGCTTCACCGACGACGGCAACGGCGTGCAAAACCCCGCGGTCATGCTCCGCGCCCTCAAGTACGCCAAAATGTTCGATGTCGTCATCGCCCAGCATTGCCAGGACAACGGTTTCGCCGGCGGTGGCGTGATGAACGCCGGTTACTGCTCCACGATTCTGGGCCTGCCGGGCATGGACGCCCTGGCGGAAGAGGCGATGCTGTGGCGCGATATCCAGCTTGTTCGCAAGGCGCAGGTCCGCTACCACGCGCAGCATATTTCGACCGCCGACTCCGTGGCCCTGATCCGCCAGGCGAAGAAGGACTCGCTGCCGGTCACCTGCGAGGTCACGCCCCATCACCTGCTGCTGACGGAGGAGTGCTGCGCCCAGTACGACACGAATTACAAGGTTAACCCGCCTCTGCGGGGACAGAAGGACGTGGATGCCCTGAAGGCGGCGATCGCCGAGGGCTTGGTCGACGCGCTGGCGAGCGACCACGCTCCGCACCTGCAAAGTGAAAAGGAGCTGGAGTTCCTCGCGGCCCCCTTTGGCATAGCCAGCCTGGAGTGTGCGCTGGGCCTGTACGTCAAGGCCTTGATCGAGCCGAAGGTCCTCGATTGGCCCGGCCTGATCCGTCTGATGACGGCAAACCCGGCAAGAATCATCGGCATCGACAAGGGCACGCTCACCCCAGGCCGCCAGGGTGATGTCACGATCATCGATCCCGACGCCGAGTGGCAGATCGACGTCAATGAATTCATTTCCAAGAGCCGCAACTGCCCCTATCACGGCTGGACCGTCAAAGGCAAAGTCGAAAAAACCATCGTCGGCGGCGAAGTGCGTTTCGACAGAGCACAGACGTAGCTACTCAAGCGGTCGCGGTATGTATCGTCTGAGGTGCTGCGGCAAGGACGCGATGCGTTGTTGAACAAGGAGTGAACGCGGACACTATTATGGGTAGGGCGTTGGTTTTACCTGCGGACGGTAGGCAGGCAGGGTGATGGGGTGGAGACTATGACGATTGTCGATGGGAATAATCTGTTGTGGGCGCTCCACGAGAGGTTTGAGGAGCGGGAGATTGCGACGGAGGTCGAGTTGTGCCGGGTCCTGAGCCGGTACTTTGTGCGGACGGCGGAAGAGGCGCAAGTGGTCTTCGACGGCGCCGGGCCCGCGGACAAGGGAGTGTTTGAGAATGTCGCAAACCTGGAGGTCGTCTTCGCCGGTTTCCACAACGACAGCGACAGCATCATCGAGAAGAAGATCAAGGCTGATACGGCTCCGCGGCGATTGACGGTGGTCAGCAGCGACCGCAGGCTGCGCAAGGCGGCGGCCACACGCAAGGCGACGGCGGTCAAATCCGAGGAGTTCTGGCGGAAGGTCCAGGAGGAACTGAGCCGGAAGAAGCCCCGGAGGAAAGAGCCACAGGCGAAGAAGGAGGGGCTGACCGAGGGCGAGACGGAGCAGTGGATGGACCTGTTCGGCATAGAGGAATAGCATTCCACTCGCCGGTTGACGGCCGGTGCCGATTCGAGCGGAGCCTCCTCAAGTCCTGGTCGTATACCCCGCGGGACGAGATTGGTGGAGACATCGATGCAGGGCAAAAAATGCCACCCTTTTCAGGGGGGATTTTGGTTGCCTGTCCGGCCCAAAGCGTATATAAATAGTGGCTCTTTTTTGCGTGTAAGGTCTGTGTGAATACGGGGGAACGCTTCTTGCGCAGTCGCGCGCACGATCGTGGTTCAAAGACCATCGGTGGGAGGAGGTTTTTGAGTTAAGTGCTTTGCTGTGCATAGTTTATAGAAGTGGAGATGATATGAAGCGTAGAATGGTGACGATTGATGGAAACGCAGCGGCGGCGCACGTCGCCCATGCGACGAACGAGGTGATTGCGATCTATCCCATCACGCCGAGCTCCCCGATGGGCGAGATCGCGGACGCCAAGACCGCCAAGGGCGAGATGAACATCTGGGGAACCGTTCCATCGGTCACCGAAATGCAGTCCGAAGGGGGTGCGGCAGGGGCCGTGCACGGGGCTCTGACGGCCGGCGCGTTGACGACGACATTCACGGCCTCGCAGGGCCTGCTGCTGATGATCCCGAATATGTATAAGATCGCCGGCGAATTGCTGCCTACGGTCTTTCACGTAACCGCTCGCTCTCTGGCCACGCACGCCCTGTCCATCTTCGGCGATCATGGCGATGTCATGACCTGCCGCGAGACGGGCTACGCCATGCTCTGCTCGTGCAGCGTGCAGGAAGTGATGGATTTCGCGTTGATCTCGCAGCAGGCGACGCTGGCTTCCCGCGTGCCGTTCCTGCACTTCTTCGACGGCTTCCGAACGAGCCACGAGGAACAGAAGGTCGAAGAGCTGACGTACGATGACATGCGGGCGATGATCGACGACGAGCTGGTGGCCCAGCACAGGGCCCGGGCCCTGACGCCGGAGCACCCGATGATCGGCGGCACCGCCCAGAATCCGGATGTGTACTTCCAGGGCCGCGAGACCTGCAATCCGTTCTACCTGGCCACGCCGAAGATCGTTGAAGAAACGATGAACAAGTTCGCCAAGCTGGTCGGCCGCCAGTACAAGCTGTTCGATTACGTCGGCGCTCCGGACGCCGAGAAGATCATCATCATCATGGGCAGCGGCGCCGAGACCGCGCATGAAACGGTCAATTACCTGAACTCACGGGGAGAAAAGGTCGGCTTGGTGAAAGTGCGGTTGTATCGGCCGTTCAGCACCAAGCACTTCATGGCGATCCTGCCGAAGACCGTCAAGAAGATCGCTGTCCTCGACCGGACGAAAGAGCCCGGGGCGCTGGGCGAGCCGCTGTACCTTGACGTGCGGACCTCGATCGGCGAGGCGATGGCGGACGGTATCTCGCCGTTTGACAAGTACCCAGTGATCGTTGGCGGCCGCTACGGCCTGGGCTCGAAAGAATTCACCCCGGCCATGGTCAAGGCCGTCTTCGACAATCTCGACGCCCCCAAGCCGAAGAGGGGCTTTACGGTCGGAATTATCGACGATGTGACGAATACGAGTCTTGAGGTCGATGACTCGTTCCAGGTTCCCGCCGCGGGAATGTATCGCGCGATGTTCTTCGGGCTGGGCTCCGACGGCACGGTCGGCGCCAACCGCAACTCCATTAAGATCATCGGCGAGTCGACCGAGAATTACGCTCAAGCCTATTTCGTGTATGACTCAAGGAAGGCCGGGACCATGACGGTCTCGCACCTGCGGTTCGGCGAGAATCCGATCCAGCGGCCGTATCTGATCAACGAGGCGGACTTCGTGGCGTGCCACAATCCGAGCTTCCTCGAAAAGTACGAGATGCTGGCCTCGCTGCGCAAGGGCGGCACGTTCCTGCTCACCACCTTCCACGGCGCCGACAAGGTCTGGGACACCCTGCCGCAGGAAATCCAGAAGCAGATCATCGATAAGAAGGCGAAGTTCTACGTGATCGATGCGATTTCGTTGGCCCAGGAACTCGGGCTGGGCGCCCGCATCAACGTGATCATGCAGACGGCGTTCTTCAAGATCAGCAACATCATCCCGCTGGGCCAGGCGGTCAACCAGATCAAGGACGCCATCCGCAAGACCTACGGCAAGCGCGGCGAGAAGGTCATCCAGATGAACTTCGAGGCCGTGGACAAGGCCATTGATCGGGTAAATGAGGTCAAGGTGCCGAACAAGGTCACGAGCCAGATCAAGCTGCCGCCGCTGGTGCCGGCGGACGCGCCGGAGTTCGTGCGGACGGTCACGGCCGAGCTGATGGCGATGCGGGGTGATTCCGTGCCGGTCAGCAAGTTCCCCGTCGATGGCCGGTTCCCCTCGGGCACGACCAAGTACGAGAAGCGGAACATCGCAGTGAACATCCCGATCTGGCAGCCGGAGTTGTGCATCCAGTGCGGCATGTGCTCGTTCGTCTGCCCGCACGCGACGATTCGCATCAAGGCGTACGATGCCAAGGCGATTGAGAACGCACCTGAGGCATTCAGGAGCGTCGACGCCAAGGGCAAGGAATTCAAGGGCATGAAGTTCACCGTCCAGGTGGCGCCGGAAGATTGCACCGGCTGCGGGGCCTGCGTGCAGACCTGTCCCGGCATCGAGCGCGGGCCGGATAAGCAGCCGACCGGCCGCAAGGCCATCAACATGGAAATGCAGGAGCCGATCCGCGAGCGCGAGCGGCAGAACTATGCGTTCTTCCTCTCGATTCCGAACACCGATCGCTCGCTGTTCAAGGCGAATACAGTCAAGGGCAGCCAGTTGATCCAGCCGCTCTTCGAGTACTCCGGCGCCTGCGCCGGCTGCGGCGAGACGGCCTACGTCAAGCTGCTGACGCAATTGTTCGGCGACCGCGCCTATATCGGCAACGCGACCGGATGCTCGTCGATCTACGGCGGCAACCTGCCGACGACGCCTTATACCACGCGCGAAGACGGTCGCGGCCCGACCTGGTGCAACAGCCTTTTCGAGGACAACGCCGAATTCGCGATGGGAATGAGATTGACCGTCGATCAGTTCAAGCTGACTGCGCTGAATACGCTCGACAAAGCGGTGCAGAAAGGATGCGTCGATGCACAGTTGGCGTCTGACATCCGAGGGGCCACCCTGGCCGACGATCCGGAGCAGGCCGCTATCGAGCAGCAGCGCGGCCGGGTCGAGCAACTGAAAGCACAGTGCCGCAAGAGCGATACGTGTGCCGAGTGCAAGCAGTTGCTCACTGTGGCGGATTTCCTGGTCCGCAAGAGCGTCTGGGCGGTCGGCGGCGACGGCTGGGCCTACGACATCGGCTACGGCGGCCTGGATCACGTGCTGGCCTTCGGCAAAAATGTCAACGTGCTCGTGCTGGACACCGAGGTCTACTCGAACACCGGCGGCCAGATGTCGAAAGCGACGCCCCGGGCGGCCGTGGCGAAATTCGCGGCGGCCGGCAAGCCCTCGCCCAAGAAGGACCTGGGCCTGCTCGCCATGACCTACGGCAACATCTACGTCGCCAAGATAGCGATTGGCGCCAATGCGAGCCAGGCCGTGAAGGCCTTCAGCGAGGCCGAGGCCTATCCGGGTCCCTCGCTGATCATTGCGTACTCTCACTGCATCAACCAGGGCTTCAACCTGACGACCGGCTACGAGGAGCAGAAGAAGGCAGTGGCCTGCGGGCACTGGCCGCTGTACCGGTTCGACCCCCGGCTCAAGGAGCAGGGCAACAACCCGCTGCAACTCGATTCCAAGCCGCCGACCATGGCGTTCGACGAGTATGCCTACAACGAGGACCGGTACCGTTCGCTGAAGCAGTCGAAACCGGAAGCGGCGGCGGAGCTGATGAAGCTCGCCAACCGCGATGCCGTTGAGCGATATGCATTGATGGAGCAGCTTGCGAACCTGAAATGCGGACAGGACCAGCAGGAGGCTGCAAAGCCAAGTCCCGAGGCCGAAAAGCAAACGGTAGGATAATGATATGATAACGAGGGTGACCCGAGGAGCCGTACTGATCGCGTTGGCCACATTGACACTGACCGGCTGTGGCCGGCAGGTCACACAGGACCCGTCGAAGGACCTGGACCTGCTGGCCGCAGGCCCGGACCACGATGCCTTGCCGGTCCCGCGTCCCTGGGGCGCCGCGGCGCTCGACGCCACCGGCGGTCTGGCCACGTGGATGCAGTCGAAGAGAATCGACTTCGATGCCGTCGTGACAGCGTACCGCGAGGACGGCAGCTTCTACCTGACCGAGCAGCATTTCAGCGTGTGCCCCTGGTCGGGCGTGCTGCAGGTGTCGGCCCGCGAGCCCGGCTCGGAGTTCACGTGCCGGATTGTCGATGGGCAATATGACCTGCTGAAAGGGGACAGCAGCACCGACGTGTCGCCTTTGAGCGCCGAATACCGCGACTATGCGGAAGCGGTGCTCCAGATCACGACGACGCCCGTACGGATGCTCAGGGATAACGTCGTGCTCCTGCACAGGCCTGCGCCGGTGATGCTCACCGGGCAATGGTACATTCCCATCGAGGCGAAGTACCGCGTGAGCAAGCCCGCCGCCGGCGAAGAGAGCAAGCAGAAGGAGGCCCCCGAGCCGTGCTGGAAAGAAGGCACGTACTTCCAGAATCAGGCCACGTCGCTCGTCGATATGATCTGGCTGGGGGACCCTGCCCGGCAGAAATTCTTCGTTGTTCGCGGCTATGACTACAAACGAACGACTGAGAATGGCGTCGCGATTCCCACCAAGATCGAGATTTGCGAGTCCGATCCCGATGCAAATGTGCGGCAGCGCGTGGCTGTGATCGACCTGAAGCAGTAGCCCCTGTCGGCGGGGGTTTTGGAGCCGTCGAAGTCTGCCGCGTAGTAGCGGGAGGCCACTCGGGGACCATTTGCGTCGCCGCGAGAGGCGAACTATCATGTGGGGGTGGCCGTACGGTCCATAGCCGTACAGGCATTCTGTTTTCGCTGCGTGGTGTCGCCGGGTGTCGCAATGTCAACGCGGGCTGTCATCTGGGTCCTCTTTGTCGGCGTTCTCATCGCCGCTGTGGCCGTTTTCTTCGTAAGACGCGGCGGGGTTGGGCCAATGGCTGAGGCCGATGGGTCGAAGGTGGTCCACAGCTCCGATCCGCAATCCACAACAGGTAATCCGCCGCTGCACCGTCCCCAACCATTGATAGAAGCACCCTCCTCCAATTGGCCGATGTTCCATGGCGGCCAGGGTCTGCTCGGCCGCGCTCCGGGGACACTCCCCGACTCGCTGTCGCTGCTGTGGAAGTTCAAAACCGAGGGGGAGGTGAAGTCGTCCCCCGCGATTTGCGATGGCCGCGTTTTCGTTGGCTCGTCCGATAAGAACATCTACGCCCTCGACCTGCGGACCGGCGAGAAACTCTGGTCGTACAAGGCCGGCGATTCCGTCGAGGCGGCTCCCTGCGTTCTGGATGGGCGGGTCTTTGTCGGCTCGGCGGACAACTGGCTCTATGCCTTGGATGCCGGGACCGGCGAGCTGAAGTGGAAGTACGAGACCGAGGGCCAGATTCTTGGCGCAGCCAACTGGACACGTTCGCCGGATGGGAAGGCGACCTGGATCCTCGTCGGCAGCTACGACAACAAGCTGCACTGCGTGGATGCGTCGAGCGGCAAGCCGGTCTGGGTATATGAGACGGGCAACTACGTGAATGGATCGCCGGCGGTCGATGACGGCAAGTGCGTCTTTGGAGGCTGCGACGCGGTCATCCACGTCGTCTCGGTGGCCGACGGCTCGAAGCTGACGGAGATCGACAGCGGCTCGTACATCGCCGCCTCCGCCGCATTCCTCAACGGCGAAATCTACGTCGGCAACTATGAGAACGTCTTTCTAAAAGTTGACACCAGGGCGGCCAAGATCGTCTGGAAATACGATCAGAGCGATGCACCGTTCTTCTCGTCGCCGGCGGTGGTAGATGAGTTTGTCGTCTTCGGCGGCCGTGACAACTTCGTCCATTGCGTCCGCCGTGACGACGGCAAGCGGGTCTGGGCATTCAAGACCCTGGGCGAGGTGAACAGTTCGCCGGCGATCTGCGGCGACAAGGTCGTTGTCGGCAGCGACGACGGCCGGCTGTATATGCTCCGACTTGCCGATGGCCGGCAGGTCTGGTCCTATGAGATGGGCCAGCCCGTCACTTCCTCGCCGGCCGTGGCAGGCGGGCTCGTCGTGGTCGGTTGCGACGACGGCTATGTCTATGCCTTCGGACCCAAACAGGCCGGTGGGAGCAAGACGCCATGAAGATCGTCCAGATCACTCCCGGGTCCGGAGATAATTTCTACTGCGAGAACTGCCTGCGTGACATCGCCCTGGTGAAAGCGATGCGCAAGCTCGGGCACGATGTGCTCATGGTGCCTTTGTATCTTCCTCTGCAAATCGACAACGTCGAGTCTTCTGCGAATACGCCTGTCTTCTTCGGGGGGATCAACGTCTATCTTCAGCAGAAGTTTGCCTTATTCCGCAGGACGCCGCGATGGGTTGACCGCCTGCTCGACTCGCGCAGGCTGCTCGCCTGGGCCGCACGCAAGGCGGGGATGACCAGTGCCCGGGAACTCGGCGACGCCACCATCTCCATGCTCCAGGGCGAGCATGGGCGGCAGGTCAAGGAACTGGACCGGCTCGTGGACTGGCTGTGCGCGAACGGGCAGAAGCCCGATATCGTGTGCCTGTCCAATGTCCTCTTGGCTGGGCTGGCCCGTCGCATCCGCGAGAGGCTTCATGTCCCCGTCGTCTGCCTGTTGCAGGACGAGGATGGGTTCCTCGATGGGCTGACGGTGCCTCATGCGGAACAGGCATGGGGCGTTGTCCGGGAGCGTATCCGTGACATCGACGCCTTCCTGGCTGTCAGCAAATACTTCGCCGAGGCGATGCGGGGCAGACTCGCCGTGCACGAGGATCGTATGCACGTGGCCCGCATGGGCGTTGATCTGGATGAATACGCACCTGCCGACAACTATCCGCCCGTGCCGACAGTCGGTTACCTTTCGCGGATGTGTCCGAATCGCGGCCTGGAGACCCTTGTCGACGCCTTCATCATTCTCAAGAGGAATAGCCGACTGACATCTGCGAAGCTGCGCGTTTGCGGAGGCAAGAGCGGCAACGATGCACCCTTTGTCGAACGCCTGACGGCCAAGCTGACAGCCGCCGGCGTTTGCGACGATGTCGAGTTCCTGGAGGCATTCGACCGAAGTTCCAGGCATGAATTCCTGAAAAGCCTGTCAGTGCTGTCGGTGCCGGAGCCGCAGCCTGTCGCATATGGCCTGTACGTGCTCGAGGCGTTGGCGGCGGGCGTGCCGGTCGTCGAGCCGGCAATCGGGTCGTTTCCGGAGACGATTGCCTTGACGGGCGGCGGCGTGTTATATGAGCCGAATACGGCCGAGAAGCTCGCTGAGACCATCGAGCCGCTGCTGCTGGACCCGCAGGCGGCCCGGCGGCTCGGCGCAGAAGGTCGGGCTGGAATGCTCGAGGCGTTCAGTATCGAGCGGACCGCGGCCGAGATGATCCGCATCTACGAGCAGGTGGGCCGCAAGTCCTGATGGGAGCATAATGATCGAGCTTATTGACGTGACAAAGAGTTATGGCAGGCCGGATGAGCCTGGCGCGGTGAGTGTGCTGAAAGGCGTCACGCTGCGGATTGGGCAGGGCCAATCGATCGTGATCGTCGGTCCTTCCGGCTGTGGCAAGAGCACGCTGCTGAATATCCTCGGCGGACTGGACCATCCGACGACCGGCCGCGTCATGTTCGATGGAAGAAACCTCGCGGAACTCGCCGATGACGAGCTCGCCCGGATCCGCAGCCGCGAGATCGGGTTCGTGTTCCAGTTGCATCATCTCTTGCCCCAATGCACGGTGCTGGAGAACGTGTTGGTGCCGACATTGGCCGGCAGGAATGACTCATCGCCCGGAGAATTGCGTGAGAGAGCGGAATCGTTGCTCGCTCGCGTCGGTCTGCAGGATCGCATGTCCTACCGGCCCGGCGAACTGTCCGGCGGACAGCGACAGAGGGTCGCCGTGGCGCGGGCCCTCATCAACGGACCGAAGCTGCTCCTGGCCGACGAGCCGACCGGCTCGCTCGATGAAGGCACCTCGCAGAGCATTGCCGAGTTGCTGGTCGCGCTGAACCACGACGAGGGCGTGGCGCTGGTCGTAGTGACGCACTCGCGAGAGTTGGCGGAGCGAATCGGCCGCGTACTGGAGCTGAGCGGCGGGACTCTGCATGATGGGGTTCGTTCATGACTCTGTGGCGGCTTGTCACACGCAGCCTTGGGTTCTACTGGAGGACGAACCTCGCGGTCCTCCTGGCCGTCGTTGTGGCCGCCGGCGTGCTCACCGGCGCGCTGGCCGTCGGCGATTCCGTGCGCCACACGCTCGCCAAGACTCTGGAGGCCCGGCTGGGGAGAGTCGCCTTCGCCGTCATGCCTCAGGGCCGCTTCTTCCGGGCCGATCTTGCCGGGGATTTGCAGCAGCAGCTCGACGTCCCGGTTGCGCCGGTTCTGCAGGTTTCCGGCATGATCACGAATGAGGATGGCTCTCGCCGGCTCAACCAGGTGCAGGTGCTCGGCGTCAGTGACATGTTCTACGAGGTCGGTCCGGGGGGTAATCCTTTCGCCGGAGGAACGGGCGAAGGGGTCGTTGTGAACGAACGGGTCGCGAAAGCGCTGCACATTGCCGCCGGGGACGAGGTCGTGCTTCGCGTGGAGAAGCCGGGGCTGATGCCACGCGATGTCCCGCTGGTATCGGACGAGGATCGGACGACCGCCTCTCGCCTGAAGGTCCGGGCCGTAGCCGGATCGCACGAATTCGGCTGGTTCGATCTCCAGGCCAACCAGCAGGCGCCATTCAATGTCTTCGTCCCCCTGACGTCTCTGGCACAGCAGATTGGGCAGCAGGGCCGGGCGAACATGTTGCTGGCGATGGACCATCCACGAGGGTTCACAGCAACGGCAATGAGCGATGCCATGAGAGACGCGTGGCAGTTGGCTGACGCGAGCATCGAGCTGCGGCGATTGGAGCAGCCGAACGTGCTGGAGCTGCGCAGCGGGCGGATCTTTCTCGACGAGCCGCTCGCTGGTGAGGGGTTCGAGGCCGGCGACGGCGCGACGGGCATCCTGACCTATTTCGTGAACGAGATCCGGCTGGGTGACAGGGTGACGCCATACTCGATCGTGGCGGCCGTGGGCAGCGGCGCCGGCGCGCCGGGCCTGCTCTCGCAAGATATGCGTCCCGATGAAGTCGTCATCAATCGGTGGCTGGCCGACGACCTGGGCGCGAAGGTCGGCGATTCGCTCGAAATGATCTACTACCGCCTCGGCCCGATGCGCAAGCTCGACGAGGAAAGCCGCCGCTTCCGTGTCGCCGCGATCGTGCCGCTGGAGGGACCCGCCCGCGACCCTACTTTGATGCCCGAGTACCCGGGCCTGGCTGACGTCAAGAATTGCCGGGACTGGAAGCCGGGAATCCCTATCAACCTGGACAGGATTCGTCCCAAGGATGAACAGTACTGGGATGAATACCGCGGCACGCCCAAGGCATTTATCACCCTGGAGGCCGGCCAGGCGGCCTGGAGCAATCGCTATGGGAACCTGACGGCCGTGCGGTATCCTTGGCGGGAAGGGCTCGCGCAGGAGCTCGGTCAGCGGCTCAGGCACGAGATCGACCCGACCGCCGTCGGTCTGTTGTTTCAGCCGGTGCGAGCGCGGGGCCTGCAGGCAAGCAGCGGGGGCACTGACTTTGGCGAGCTTTTCCTCGGCCTGAGCATGTTCCTGATTGCCGCAGCCGTCATCCTCGTTGGCCTGCTCTTCGTCTTCGGCGTGGAGGGCCGCAGCTCGCAGATCGGGATGCTGCTGGCGGTCGGCTGGCCCGCGAAGCGGATCAGGCGGCTGCTTCTGGCCGAAGGTGGACTCCTCGCGTGGCTCGGCGCGATTGCCGGTATCGGGGCCGGTCTGCTCTATACTCGGCTGATGCTCTTGGGCCTGTCCACGTTCTGGAGCGGGGCGGTCGCCGGCGCCAGGATTTCCTTCCACGCGGATGGTCTGAGTCTGCTTGCTGGCGGGCTCGGCGGCTTGTGTGCTGCCCTGTTCGCAATCTGGATCACGCTTCGCAGGCAGGCGGCCCGTCCCATCCGTCAACTGCTGACCGGCAACTTGGAGGAGGGGCTGACGACGCATAGGCCGCGGTTGCGAGGCGGATTCGGGCTCGTTGTGGCTGTGGCGGCGTTCATTGGCGCGGGTCTCCTGCTGGCGATCATGGGCAAAGGAGACAGTCAAGCGACGGCGGGGGCATTCTTCGGCGCCGGAACATTGCTGCTGATCGGAAACCTCGGCCTGAGCCATGCTATCCTGCGGACTCTCAGAGGCTGGGACAGGCCCATGGTCTCATTGAGGGGACTTGGCTTTCGCAGCGCGGCGCGTCGCAGCGGGCGCAGCCTGGCCATTGTTGGTCTGCTGGCTTGCGGCGTATTCATGGTCGTTGCGGTCGGGGCGAATCGCCGCAGCCCGCCGGCGGAGCCTTGGAGCCGGGCATCAGGCACAGGCGGCTTTGCCCTGTACGGCGAATCGTCTGTGGGAGTCCTTCACGATCTGGACAGTGCAGCCGGGCGAAAAGGACTCAAGCTCATTGGAGGCACTCTCGAATCTATTGGTGCGGTCCAGTTCCGTGTTCACGAGGGCGACGACGCGAGTTGTCTGAATCTGAATCGGGCGCAGCAGCCGAGACTGCTCGGCGTGCAGCCGCAGGCGTTGCAGGAACGACAGGCATTCAAATTCGCGGCCGTGGCGGAACAGGGGAAAGGGTGGGACCTGCTTCGGACAGTCTCACAGGATGGATCAGTACCGGCCGTGGGGGATGAGCCGACGGTCAAATGGGCGCTGGGAAAGAAGCTCGGCGATGAGCTCGACTACACCGACGAGATGGGCCGGCCTTTCCGCGTGCGAATCGTGGGCGTGTTGGAAAGTTCCGTCTTGCAGGGGAGCCTGATTATCGCGGAGAATGAGTTCACGGCACGGTTCCCGTCGGTGGATGGATACCAGGTGTTCCTGATCGACGCCCCGGCCGATAAGACAGACGCGGTGACACAGGAGTTGGCGTCGGGCCTGAAGGATTACGGGCTGATGGTGACACCGACGAAAGAGCGGCTGGCCGCCTTCGATGCGGTGGAAAACACGTACCTGTCGATTTTCGCGGTCCTTGGCGGCCTGGGGCTTCTGCTTGGCAGCATTGGCCTGGGGCTGGTCGTGCTCCGCAACATGCTGGAGCGGCGCGGCGAGCTGTCGATGCTGCGGGCCGTGGGATTTGGTAAAGGACGGCTTAAACGTATGGTGTTCTACGAGCATTGGGGTCTGATGCTGGCGGGCCTGGGCTGCGGCGTGGTTTCGGCCATCGTGGCCGTGATTCCCGCGCTGCAGTCACGGGGTGGACACGTGCCGCTCGCCGGACTGCTCGTGACGATTGCCGCGATAGGACTCAGCGGAGCGGCGTGGGTCTGGATCGCCGGGACGCTCGCCCTGCGCGGCGGACTATTGGACGCGCTAAGGCATGAATAGTGTGAGGAATAGAAGCACGAAACTCGAATGATGAAGAAACTCACAATCGCCGACATCATACCGATGGCCTTCGCCATTGCGGGGGTGGTCCTGCTCATCTATTTGTGGCTCAGCGCCGATTCAGCGGTCAACCTCCTGGAACGGCTGCCCGGCGCGGACAACAAGCCCGCCAATGTTCTTGGGGGCGGCGACGCCATCAAGATCGCCGGAACGCTCGCGAAGTTCGACGGCGTTGCCGCAGGCCTGCCCGGCACGTGGCCCCGGTTTCGGGGTCCGAACAACGATGGCGTCAGTCCCGACAAGGTGTCGTTGAGCAGGCAATGGCCCGAGGGGGGGCCTCGCGTCCTCTGGTCGATCGATCTTGGCGAGGGATATGCGGGGGCGGCGGTCCTGGGCGGCAAGGTCTACGTCCTCGACTACGACCGGGTGAAGCAGGCGGACGCCGTCCGGTGTTTCTCGCTCGCCGACGGCAAGGAAATCTGGCGATACTCCTATCCGGTTAAGGTCAAGCGCGACCACGGCATGAGCCGGACCGTGCCGGCCGTGACGGATAAGTACGTCGTCACGCTGGGGCCCAAAGGGCACGTCACCTGCCTCGACGCGAATACCGGCGAGTTCCACTGGATGCTCAATCTCGTCAAGGAGTTTGGCACGACGGTCCCCCTGTGGCACGCCGCGCAATGTCCGCTCATCGATGGCGATAAGGCAATCATCGCTCCGGCCGGCGACGTGCTCATGATCGCCGTCGATTGCGCCACGGGGCAGATCGTCTGGAAGACCCCCAATCCGGACAAGTGGGTGATGACACACTCGTCGATCACGCCGATGGAATTCGGGGGGCAGCGCTTCTACATCTATTGCGGCGGATCGGCGGATGCCGGCGGCGTTGTGGGGGTGTCGGCAACCGAGGGGACTGCACTGTGGCAAACCGACGAGTGGAAGGTCCGCACGAATGTACCGGCGCCGGTCGTGGTCGGCGAAGACCGTATCTTCCTGACCGCCGGCTATGGTCAATATGACAACGGATGCATGATGCTCCGCCTGACGCAGGCCGGCAGTACGATTGCCGCGCATCCGGAATTCCGCCGTGCCACCGATATCTTCGGCTCCATGCAGCACACGCCCATTTTCTACAAGGGCAATATCTACGGCGTGAGCATGAACAAGCAGTTGACCTGCCTGGACCTGGAGGGCAACGTGGTCTGGAACAGCACGAGCGCCAACAGGTTCGGCAGCGGTCCCTGCGTGATCGCCGACGGGCTCCTCTACGTGCTCGACGATTCAGGCGTTCTGACTCTTGTCGAGGCCACGCCGGCGGGGTACGCGCAACTGGCCCGGGCCAAGGTCCTCGACGGGCTCGAATCGTGGGGACCGATGGCCGTCGCCTCGGGCAGATTGATCGTGCGCGACCTGACCCGGATGCTGTGTCTCGACATCGCCCGGCAGTAGGGCGTTGTTGAAACGGCGTCGATCTGCTATGATACGTTTTCCATAACTGATTGCCGGATAAGGGCATAGGATAGAATTGTGCAGAGTGACTTTGGTAAAGTTGACACCCGCTGGGCCGTCGCCGCACTCGTCGTCGCGGCGATCGTGATTGCCGTCGTTGCGGTCGTGCGACTCGACACGACAGGCGAGAAAGGCAGCGGTCTGAGCGGTGAATTTGCCTACGATCTAAGCGAACTGGCCAAGGTCGATCCCAATCTCATCCTCTACGCGCAGTCCGGCCCGCTGGTGACCACCGGCTTCAAGCAGTCCCGTGCTATCGCCCTGGATTCTGGTGGACGGATGTATGTCGCCGGGGATCGGGCGATTCGCGTGTTTGGCAACGCCGGCAACTTCGAGCGGATGATCGAACTGTCGGGCGAGCCGCAATGCCTGACAGTCACGGCGGACGCCGGAATCTACGTCGGCTTGAAGGACCACGTGGAAGTGCTTGGTCCTGAGGGCAAGGTCGTCGCATCGTGGGACAATCTCGGCGACGAAGCGGTCTTGACAAGCATCGCCAGGTATGAGGACAGCATCTTCGTCGCGGACGCAGGCCACCGCATCGTCCTGAACTATGATACCGCCGGGACACTCGTCGGCCATATCGGCGAGAAGGACGAGGACAAGAACATCCCGGGCTTTGTCATTCCAAGTCCCCACTTCGATCTGGCTGTCTCCCGGGACGGTCTGCTTCGCGTCGCCAACCCCGGCCGCAACCGGATTGAGACGTACACACTCGACGGCCATCTGGAATTCTGGTGGGGACAGCGCTCCGTGAAGATCGAAGGGTTCTGCGGCTGCTGCAATCCGGTGAACTTCGCGCTGCTGCCCAATAGCTGGTTCGTCACCAGCGAGAAGGGACTCGTGAGGGTCAAAGTCTACAACAGCGACGGCAAATTCGTCGGTGTGGTCGCGGGACCGGCACAGTTGACCGGCGGCAGGTTGATGAAGATCTGCGAGACACCCGAGGAATGTCGGGGGCCCGCGTTCGATGTGGCGGCCGGAGCGGATGGACGAATCTACGTCCTGGATACGAGTGAAAACGTGATCAAAATCTTCAGCAGGAAAGAAGTGAAACAATGAGAGAGTCTATACATGCTCGCAGGCAATTCTTTCGCAGCATGCTCCGCAATGTGAGCTTGGCACTGCTGGGGACCGCCGGCGGCGTCGCTGCCATAAAGCGGGGAAGACTCATGCGGGAGGGCAAGTGCGTCAACCGTGGCATCTGCTCCGGCTGCGAGGTGTTCGAGGACTGCGGCTTGCCCCGTGCGCTTTCGGTCAGGCGTGCATTCGCGAGGACTCCCGATGGCAGATAGCGGCAACAGCATGAACCGCCGCAAATTCATGCGGGAGGGGCTCTGGGGCGCCTGCCTCGGCGGGTTGGGCGCCGCCGCGGGACTGACCGCCGCGCGGAACAATCGCGGCAACATGGTCTGGCAGATCGATCCGAACCTCTGCATTCAGTGCGGCAATTGCGCCACGTACTGTGTCTTGGAGCGTTCCGCCGTCAAGGCCGTGCAGGCGTATGCCTTGTGCGGGTATTGCGATCTATGCACGGGGTATCTTGTCCCCGAGCCGACGGCGCTGGACACCAGCGCCGAAAACGCCCTGTGTCCCACGGGGGCCATCAAGCGGACCTACGTCGAGGACCCGTACTACGAGTACACGATCGATGAGACGCTGTGCAACGGCTGCGGCAAGTGCGTCAAGGGCTGCAAGGCCTTCGGCAACGGCTCGCTCTTTCTCCAGGTGCGTCACGACCGGTGCCTGAACTGCAACGAGTGTTCCATTGCGGCCGCCTGTCCCTCCGGGGCGTACAAGCGGGTGCCGGCGGATCACCCGTACTTGCTCAAAGGGGTGGACCGGACACAATGACACGCTGGGCCCGTATCACAGTTCTCGCGATGACCCTGCTGGCGCCGTCTCTCGATGCGCTGGGCGAGCTGCGATTTCCGCCGCCCGAGTTCGAGACCGGCTACCAGTTCCCGCAGACGACGACGCCGGGCCCCAAAGCGGTCTTCCATGAGTACATCGATTCGGCGGTCCTGCTGGCGACGCTGCTGCTGGCGACGTACCTGATTCTCAGAAGGCGCAGCCGCCGGGCCATCTTCACCCTCATGATTCTCTCGTTATTATATTTCGGCTTCTGGCGCGACGGTTGCATTTGTCCCATCGGCGCGATTCAGAACGTCACGCTGACCATTTTTGACAGCAGCTACGCGATCCCCATTACGGCCGGGATATTCTTCATTCTCCCGCTGGTGTCCACGTTGTTCGTCGGCCGGACATTCTGCGGGGCCGTTTGTCCGCTGGGGGCGATTCAGGACGCCGTGCTCCTCCGGCCGGTCGCCGTGCCTCGCTGGCTGGAGAGCGTGCTACGGCTGATGGCCTACACCTATCTTGGCTCGGCGGTGCTCTTCGCGGCGATCGGCAACTCCTTTGTCATCTGCCGATACGACCCGTTCATCGCTTTCTTCCGGCTGACCGGCAACTGGAACATCCTCATTATCGGCACCTCTCTTCTGCTGATCGGATTGTTCATCGGGCGGCCGTACTGCCGTTTCCTCTGCCCGTATGGCATTTTGCTTCGTCACATGTCGCGCCTCTCCAAGTGGCGCGTGACCATCACGCCGAACGAGTGTGTCAAGTGCCGCCTGTGCGAAGGCGCGTGTCCCTTCGGGGCCATTCGCGAGCCGACGGGCGATTGGCCTCGGGGCGAATACAAAATCGCCAAGCGTCGACTCGCCTTGTTCCTCCTTCTGCTGCCGATCCTTGTTGCCGGCGGCGGCTGGGGCGGTTATGCCTTGAAGGAACGACTGGCCCGCGTGCATCCAAAGGTCCGGACGGCTGAACGCGTCTTCCTGGAGGAGACGGGCCAGGTCGAGGGCACGACCAACGCCAGCGATGCGTTCCGCGCGACGGGACGGACGACCGAAGAACTGTACCAGGAGGCCACGGCGATTCGCGGCCGGTTCGCTGTCGGCGGGGCACTGCTCGGCGGGTTTCTCGGGCTGGTCGCCGGAGGCAAGCTCGTGGCGCTTTCGGTCCGGCGCAGGCGCACGGAGTACGAAGCGGATCGGGCGGGCTGCTTTGCGTGCGGGCGGTGTTACCAGTACTGTCCGAAGGAACGCGAGCGGCGCAAAGAGAAGAAAGTGGCAATGGCGGGGAGTTGATGGCACAGACAGCCGAACAAACTCGTGCGCGTGACAGCGACGTCACATACCAGACGCTGCGGAATACAGCGATCGTAGGCGCTGTCTTCTCGGCGATCTTCACCGTGCTCTTGGTGATGAATCTCATTGGAAGCGCCGTCCTGGGTCCGTGGCGGGAGACTAAGCTGGCAGCGATGAAGCTCCAAATCCAGAAGGAGCCGACGAACCAACAATTGCTATCGGACATCCGGCGGCTGGACCTGAAGATTCGCCGGGACAGGGTTTGGCGGCTGGATTTTGCCAACAAGGCCACCTTCATGCTTCTGGGCAGTGTGGTGGTCCTGCTGGTGGCCGGCCGAATCGCGGGCAATCTGAAGAAAGAGCTGCCCCGGCCGCAACAACAGCCTGATATCGGAGATATGCAGATAAAGGAGGCTAGGCGAGCCCGCTGGGCAGTTGTCGGCGGGGTGATGGTCCTGGTTGCAGCGGGTCTGCTTATCGGCATGAGCGGATGGGTGAGGTTCGTGCAGGCGCAAGATACTGGACCCGCCTTCGCCTCTGCCGAGGAGATGCGCCGGCAGTGGCCTCGCTTCCGCGGTCCCGGCGGCGCGGGCATAAGCGCCTACACCAATGTCCCCACCCGATGGAACGGAAAGACAGGGGAGGGGATTCTGTGGGAGTCGAGAGTGCCGTTGCCGGGGCGGAATTCGCCGGTGGTCTGGAAGGATCGGGTCTTTCTCTCCGGCGCGGACCCGAACGGGCGGCAGGTATATTGTTTCGATGCGGCCGAGGGGAAGCTCCTCTGGACGGGGGACGTGCCGACCGTGCCGCTGCCGCCGGGCGGGGAATTGAAGCTGATGGAAGATACCGGCTACGCGCCATCCACCGTGGCGACTGACGGCCGGCGAGTCTATGCGATCTTCCCCACGGGTGACGTGGCTGCGTTCGACTTTCAGGGCCGGCGGCTGTGGCACAAGAACCTGGGTCTGCCCGACAACTCCTATGGTTACGCCTCCTCGCTGGAGACGTATCAGAAGCTCGTCCTCGTCCAGTTCGATCAGGGGGACGGCAAAGACGGCAACTCCCGCTTTATTGCCCTGGATGGGACATCGGGACAGGTCGCGTGGGAGGCGAAACGCGACACGGCGAACTCCTGGACGTCGCCCATCGTGGTCGATGTCGCGGGACAGCCCCAGTTGATCACCGTGGCGAAACCGTTCGTTATCTCCTACAACCCGGCCAACGGCGCCGAGCTGTGGCGTGCGAACTGCGTCGGGGGCGACGTGGCCCCGTCGCCAATCTGCGCCGGCGGCATGGTTTTTGCGATTGAGCCGTATTCCCAAATGGTCGCCGTCAGGGCCGATGGTACGGGTGATGTCACCAAGACGCATGTCGCCTGGCACATGGAGGACAGCGGGCCCGACATCTGCTCGCCGGTCAGCGACGGCAAGTACGTGTACACGCTCGAAAGCGGCGGGCTGCTCCTGTGCATCAACGTGGCGGACGGCAAGAAGCTCTACGAGATGGATGTGAAGGAGGAGGCTCGGGCCTCCCCCAGCATCGTGGGCGACAAGCTCTACCTGCTCGATATGAAAGGGGTGATGCACATCGCGCAGATCGGACCTGAATACAAGGAGATCGCCCGATGCGAGCTTGGCGAGGAGTGCTTCGCGTCGCCCGCGTTTGCAGACGGCCGGATATATCTGCGGGGCACCGACAAACTGTATTGCATCGGCAAAGCCCCGTGAGTCGTTAGACACTATGGAACAGTTGGATCTGACATTCGTTGATGAGATCGTTGGGAAGGTCGGCACCGGCAGGGAGAAGGTGCTGGAGCTTCTTCAGGCGATCCAGGGGCGCTACGGCTATCTGCCGCAGGAGGCCCTGCAGCGCGTCTGCGAGCTGACGGAGATCACGCCGGCCTCCATCGCGGGCGTCTCGACGTTCTACGATCAGTTCCGCCATCGGCCCGCGGGGCGTCACATCATCCATATCTGCGTGGGCACCGCCTGCCACGTCAAAGGCGCCGAGCAGGTCTACGAGGAGGTTCGCCGGTACCTGCAAATCCCGGACGGCGAGGACACGGATGCGAAAGAGCTGTTCACGGTCGAGCGGATTGCCTGCCTGGGCTGCTGCACGCTGGCGCCCGCCGTGCAGATCGACGATGTGACCTATGGACATCTGACGCGAGAGACCGTCTCGAAAGTCATCAAAGACTTTCTCCGGCTCGAGCAGGCCCGGGCAACCGAGCGCCCGCATCGGTTGCCGCGCATAAAACCCGGCGCCCGTGGAGAGATTCGCATCGGCCTGGGCTCATGCTGCGTCGCTCGCGGCAGCGGCAGGCTGCACGGGGCCCTGCAGGATGCCGTGGCTCAGACCGGCGCGAGGGTCCCGGTGAAGCGGGTCGGCTGCGTCGGCATGTGTCACCAGACCCCGCTACTGGAGATCGTGCAGCCGAATGGGGCGTCGTTTCTTTATGCCCGGGTGCAGCCGGAGGATGCCAAACCCATCATCGAGCGCCATTTCGGCGTGAAGGGGCCTCACCGGAGACTCTCGAGCACCGTATCGCGAGCCCTCGACCGATTGCTGACGGATGACGATCAGGAGCCCGTCGCCCGCTACGCGATTCACGTGCGGGATCAGGCCGTCTCGGATTTCCTCGGCCGCCAGATTCACATCTCGACCGAGCATTACGGCCACATCGATCCTACCGACCTCGATGAGTACCTGCAAAATGACGGCTTCAAAGCGTTAGAGAAGGTCCTCAAGGAGCTCGATCCCCAGGCGGTGATCGCGCAGATTGAGGCGAGCGGGCTTCGCGGCCGGGGCGGTGCGGGCTTCCCAACGCACCTCAAGTGGTCCGCCGTTCGTGCCGCCATCGGCGAGAAGAAGCACATCGTCTGTAACGGCGATGAGGGCGATCCCGGCGCATTCATGGACCGCATGCTGATGGAATCCTACCCCTATCGAATCATCGAGGGAATGATCATCGCGGCCCGATGCGTCGAGTCTCGCGAAGGTTACCTTTACATCCGGGCGGAGTACCCGCTGGCGATCAAGCGTGTCACCGAGGCCTTGCAAAAATGTCGGGAGCGCGGGTTCCTGGGAGACGACATTCTGGGCACGGGCTTCTCGCTTCAGTTGACAATTGTCGCGGGGGCGGGGGCGTTCGTGTGCGGCGAGGAGACGGCGCTGATGGCCAGCATCGAGGGCCGCCGCGGGATGCCCAGGCTGCGGCCGCCGTTCCCGGCGCAGAAGGGGCTCTGGGGCCGGCCGACGCTGATTAATAACGTGGAGACGTACGCCGCCGTGCCCTGGATCATTCGCAATGGGCCGGAGGCCTTCGCCCGCATCGGGACGGGCAAGAGCAGGGGGACGAAGGTCTTTGCCCTGGCCGGCAAGGTGGCTCGGGGCGGCCTGATCGAAGTGCCCATGGGCATCTCCGTCGGCCAGATCGTCGAAGAAATCGGCGGCGGAATCGCAGGGGGGCTGAAATTCAAGGCCGTGCAGGTGGGCGGGCCCTCCGGCGGGTGCATCCCCGCGACGAAGGATAACCTGTCGGTGGATTACGAATCGCTGACGGAGGCGGGGGCGATGATGGGCTCCGGCGGTCTGGTCGTCCTCGATGAAACGGACTGCATGGTCGATATCGCGAGATATTTCCTCCAATTCACACAGAATCAGTCGTGCGGCAAGTGCACGTTCTGCCGGGTGGGGACCCGCCGAATGCTCGATATTCTCGACCGTCTGTGCACCGGCAAGGGAGAGGCGGCGGACCTCGACGAGCTGGAGCATCTCGCAAAGATCGTGAAGCAAGGAAGCCTCTGCGGACTCGGGAAAACCGCCCCGAATCCCGTCCTTTCGACGATGCGGTACTTCCGGGAGGAGTACGAGGCGCACGTCCAGGGCCGATGCCCCGCCCGCCGGTGCAAGGCGCTCATCAAGTACTCCATCACCGATGACTGCATCGGCTGCACGCTCTGCGCCCAGCACTGCCCGGCGGAGGCGATCGCGATGAAGCCATACGAGAAGCATGAGGTCGATGACGAAAAGTGCACGCGGTGCGGGACATGCAAGGTCGTCTGTCCCTCTGATGCGGTTCGAGTGGAATAGCCATGCTGAAGATCACGATAGATGGCCGCGAAGTGGAAGTGGATGCAGGCGCGACGATCCTCATCGCCGCTGAGAAGCTGGGGATTTCGATCCCGACGATGTGCTACCTGCGCGGGCGCGAGGCGACGACGAGCTGCATGGTGTGCGTGGTCAAGGTGGCGGGTGTGAACGGCCTCGTGCCGGCCTGCGGGGCAATTGTCCGCGACGGAATGCAGGTCCGCAACGATTGTGAGGAAGTCGTCGAGGCGAGAAAGGCGGCGCTGGAGCTGCTGCTGAGTGACCATGTGGGTGATTGCGTGGGGCCGTGCCAGATGGGCTGCGCGGCCCATATGAATATCCCACTGATGATCCGCCAGATTATGGCAGGGGACCTGAAAAGCGCCATCATGACCGTGAAGCGGGACATTGCGTTGCCGGCCGTGCTGGGGCGAATCTGCCCGGCCCCCTGCGAGAAGGCCTGCCGGCGGAGGCAGCATGACGACGCGGTCTCCATCTGCCTGCTGAAGCGCTATGTTGCCGACGTGGACCTCCAATCGGGTGAGCCGTTCGTGCCGGCGCTGTCGCAGAAGCGCGGCAAGCGCGTCGCGATTGTCGGCGCCGGTCCCGCGGGTCTGGCGGCGGCGTACTATCTGCAACAGGACGGCTTCGATTGCACGATCCTCGATAATCACGAGGAGGCCGGCGGCATGCTCCGATATGGCGTGCAGGAGGACGCTTTGCCCCGCGAGGTGCTGAAGGCGGAGATCGCACAGATTGCGAGGCTCGGCGTGACATTTCAATTCGCCACGCGTGTGGGTGTCACTTTGTCGATGGACGAGCTTCGCAGGCAGTTCGATGCCGTATTCATCGCCGCCGGGGAGTTGGAACCCGGCGCCGCCGAGTGCTTTGGCGTAGAGTCGTCACCCGACGGGATCAAGGTGGACGCGCGGACGAGTATGACAAGCGTGCCCGGGGTCTTCGCGGGCGGTGACGCCGTACGCAAGTGCCGATTGACCGTGCGGGCCGTCGCCGGCGGTAAGGAGACGGCAGAATCGATCCGGCAGTACCTGACCACGGGACAGGCCGCCGGAAGTGAACGAGCGTTCAACAGCCGGATGGGGAAGCTCGACGAGGGAGAGATGGCGGTCTTCCTGCAATCGGCCAATGCCGAAGCGAGGCGAAAGCCTTCCGGCGACGCCGGCGGATTCACGGAGCACGAGGCCCACGTGGAGTCCCTTCGCTGCCTGCACTGCGACTGCCGCAAGGCAGACGCGTGCTTGCTGAGACAATATGCACAGGCGTACGACGCCCGGCAGACGAGGTACAAGGCCGAGCGGCGGCGATTCATCCAGCGGGCTGAACATCCTGACATCATCTACGAGCCCGGCAAATGCATCAGTTGCGGCATCTGCATTCAGATTGCCTCGGCGTCCAAAGAGAAGCTTGGTCTGACTTTCATCGGTCGCGGCTTTGATGTGCGCGTCGCCGTGCCGTTCGGCGCTTCACTGGCCGAGGGCCTCCAAGTTGCCGCGGCGCAGTGCGTGCAGGCCTGTCCCACCGGCGCACTGGCCTTCAAGGAGCAACGCGGGCCCTAAGCAGAGCGGGTCAATCCGGCCAGTTGCAAGGCGATTTGCGCGACGCGGCGGCCGAGGGTCTTTGTGGTCGTCATGCCGAACTCGTCCTTCAGGACGCCGCCCTCTGCGCCGCTCCAGACAGTCCCGCCGAGGCGCGAGCCGGGTCGGCCGTTGCCGACGAGGATCATCTCTTGGCAGAAGAGCGACATTTGCACGGACTGGATTGTTGCCTCCTGCCCGCCGTTGCGGGTGCCGCCCACCGCCACCACTCCGGCCGCCTTGTTGCTCAGCACGTAGTCGGGCTGGTACAGGACGATGCAGCGCTCCAGGAAGGCCTTGCACATGGAGCTCATGTTGCCGAAGTAGACTGGCGTGCCGATGATGAGGCCGCGGACCTGCGGATCCCTGAGTTTCGGGACCAGCGCCGGGAAGTCGTCGCGTTCGCCCGGTTCGAGAGGGACGCCCGCCGCGACATTCCCGTTGATCTTGAGCCCGGCCAGCTCGATCAGCTCGGTTTCAATCCTGGGGCTGACCTCCTTTGCCGCGTCCAGGCACACCTGCAAGGCGGTGGCGGTGCTTTTGCCCTTGCGCGGGCTGCACGAGACCGCGACAATCCGAATTCCCCCGTCGGAGGCGGGGGTATTGGCTGTCGCCGGCCCCGCCGTCACGGAAACGACCGCACCGGCAGCCAGAGAGTTTCTCACAAAGTCGCGACGCGTCACATCAGACATAGTACATCTCCTCATTGCGGCATTGATCGGCGTCGGTCGCACAAAACCAGCTCCCGCCGTACCGGCAATATTTCACGAACCGCTATTGCCACGCCAAGTATATAACGCTACTATAGATTTGAACAGTCCGGCAGGCCGCGTATGGACCCCTGAAGGCGTAAACTCATGCAGATGCTGACTTTATAGAAGGATTGGATGGTGAAAAGATCGTTGCAGCGGGTGATTTCGGCAGTTGTCGTCACCGCAGGCATTGTCTGGAGCGCCGGCGTCGCGCACGCCGATGATTGGCCGAACTGGCGGGGCCCCCGTCACGACGGCATCTCGGACGAGACGGGTTGGCGCTGGGACCGGCTCAAAGAAGGTCCCTCCATTCTGTGGCGCAAGTCCATCGGCACGGGTTTCGCGTCCATGGCCGTCGTTGGCGGTCGCGTCTATGCCTTCGGCAATACCGGCAAGGAGGGGGACGGCAAAGAGGCTGAGCAGCAGGACATCCTGTGGTGCCTCGACGCCGCGACAGGCGGGGAAATCTGGAAGCACGCCTACCTGTCACCTCTGCTGCCGAAGAATCATGAGGGAGGGCCCAGTGCGACGCCCACGGTAGAGGCGGGCAAGGTCTATACGCTCAGCCAGGATGGCCGCGTGTTCTGCGTCGATGCCCAGAGCGGAGCGGTCGTGTGGCAGAAGCACCTGGGGAAGGACTACGGGATTGAGCCACCGAACTGGGGTCTTGCCGGCTCGCCCATTATCATCGGCGACCTGATCGTCCTGAATGCGGGCCCGTACGGTACGGCCCTTCGCAAGCAGGACGGCGGATTGGCGTGGGGCGGCCAGAAAGGCCCGGCAGGCTATGCGTCGGCGGTGCCTTACGAGCAACAGGGCAAGAGTTGTGCTGTGATTCTCGGGCAACGGGAACTGTACGGCGTCATTGCGGCCACAGGCCAGGTCCTCTGGAAGCAGCCCTGGACGACCCTGCACGATGAGAATATCCCCGACCAGATTGTCACGGGGGACAAGTTGTTCGCGTGCTCCGGTCTGGGGACCGGGGCGGCCCTGTTCCGGATCGGGCCGGACAGACTGGTGCAGCTCTGGAGCCATAAGAACCTGCAGAATTGGCTGAGCAGCTCGGTCCTATGGAAGGGATATGTATACGGTGTGGATACGGCTAAAGCGCCGGGCGTCACCTGCCTGGATCTCCAGACCGGCGATGTGAAGTGGTCCGGCCCGAACGTGGGCGTCGGCAGCCTGATGCTGGCCGACGGCAAGCTGATCGTGCTCAGCGACGCAGGCAAGCTGACTATCGTGGACGCCGTCCCGACCGGATACGAGGAACTGGCGTCCGCGCAGATTCTGGAAGGCAAGTGCTGGACCGTCCCAGTCCTTTCCGGCGGCCGAATCTATGCCCGCAACGCCGTCGGGGATCTCGTGTGTGTTGACGTAAGTGGGGTGAAATAATCGTTGCTGCCTGACCGTCACATCTATAGCGGACCGTCTATGTACCCCCCGCAGAAGAAGTCGAAAGGCAGTGTTTGAAAAGGGTCTGATGATGTCGATAGGTACGAGAGTGGCTTTGGTGGTTTGTGCGGTGGTTCTTATCGCGAGCAGTGCGGCGCCGGCGGCGGACTGGCCGCAATGGCGCGGCCCGAATCGCGACGGGGTATGCAAGGAGACAGGGTTGCTCAAGCAGTGGCCGGAAGGCGGCCCGAAACTGCTGTGGGAAATCTCCGGGCTCGGGCCGGGGTATTCCACGGTCTCCATTGCCAACGGCAAGCTCTACACAATGGGCGACCGGACGGTAAACCGTCAAAAATCCCAGTTTGTATACGCTTATGATCTGAATACCCAGAAGGAGCTGTGGGCTGCCAGAGTCGGAGCGCCGCACGAAGATGGCCCCCGGTGCTCACCGACCGTGGATGGAGGTTATGTGTATGCCATCGGCACGGAGGGAAATGTCATCTGCGTCGCGGCCGATACCGGCACGGTGGTCTGGGCGAAGAACCTGCTGACGAATCTCGGCGGTGCGTCCAATCCGGACTGGAAATTCAGCGAGTCTCCGCTGATCGATGGGGACAAGCTGCTGTGCACTCCGGGCGGGCATCAGTCCGTCATTGCCGCTGTCAATAAGAAGACGGGGGCGACAATCTGGCAATGCTCAATGCCCGACATCGGCTCGAACGGGAAGGATCAGGCCGGCTATTCCTCAATCGTCATCAGTCATGGGGCCGGGGTGAAGCAATACGTGCAACTGACCAATGAAGGCGTTGTCAGCGTCTCCGCCGACGGCAAGTTCCTCTGGGGCTACAACCGCGTGGCGAACAAGGTGGCAAACATCCCGACGGTTGTGATTGACGGCGATTACGTGTTCACCTCGACGGCGTATCAGACCGGGGCCGCCCTGCTCCAATTGGAACGCGACGGCAGTGGTGTGAAGGCGAAAGAGGTCTACTGGCTCGACAAGAATCAGTTCCAGAACCACCACGGCGGCTTCGTGAAAGTCGGCGATTACATCTACGGCGGTCACAACCACAACAAGGGCGAGCCCACATGCATCGAGATGAAGACGGGCAAGATCATGTGGCATGCAGCAGATGAGCCCGGCAAGGGTTCCGGCTGCGTTCTCTATGCCGATGGCAATCTCTACTTCCGCTATGAGAACGGCTTGGTTGCGCTGGTCGAGGCGACGCCGGAGAAGTACAACCTCATAAGCACGTTCACGCCTCCGGAGCGGCCGGGAGCGACAGGCACTTCGTGGGCACACCCCGTCATTTCCGACGGCAAGCTCTACCTGCGCCACGCGGATGTCCTGTACTGCTACGATATCAAAGCCCAATAGGTCTGAGGCCGCGATGTTTGTGGAACCGGCGGACCCCCATCCGGTTCCGGCTCAGCGATTTTCGCGACGCAAGTCAGCGATTTGCCTATCTCATTCTGCGCCATGCGGATGGACGATCTGTGTGTGCGCATGGAGAGGATTCGTCGGACGCTCCGGCGCGGAAACCACATCGAGGCGGGGAAAGAAGAGTACGTCTTCAGTCCTGCGGTGGATTGGGCTGAGGAAAGGGGGTATCTATGCAGGCATATCCAAGGACAGTGCGAGCATGTCTGTACGCCGTCCTGGTTCTGGGGTTTGCGATCGCTTATGGCTGGGTGCGGCCGTCGCTGTCACAACCCAGCACCGCACGCGACCCAAACCAGACCCAGCCACAGCAGGTGGCGCCGGCATCGGGCTACCTGGAAAGCCATAGGGGTGTGCAGCAGCCGTTTGAGATTCTTGGCGGGCCGATTCGAGTCTCGGTGCGCCGGCCTTCCGGGGCGGCCCAGTTGGCCCTGCCGGACTACAGGCGCCTGGATCAGCGAATCTTCGGCACGCCGGACCTTCCGCAAGCGTGCGGCGGAACGCCACTGATGTGCGGCACCCCCATCGACTGGCGGGCTCAGGAGAACGGAAAGTACACGATGCTGCGAAGGCCCTCTCCCTTTGGCGATGAGCTTACGCCTTTGCGTAACGCGAAATTCACGCTGGAGGCGGTCGACGCGACTGCGACAGACGCTGCCACGACCCGCGACTCTGGGCGGTTTGAAGCCAGTTGGGAGGACTCGCAAGGCGGTACCTACACAGTCCGATGCAACAAAGTCGTGCCATATGGCGTGGAGCACCCTGTCTTTGGCGGCGTGGTGACCAACCACATTCTGTATGGATTCAGCCGGATCGGATCGCCCCTGATGCCGACGGAATTTGCCTATGTCGCATTCTGGGGAATGGGCGAGACACTCAAGAATGGAACGGTCACGGATGCACCTGTCCTCGTACACGGGATGCTGACGGAGATGATCCGGGTGGACGGCCGCAGGCTGGCCATGGACGACCAGGTGACACCGACGCGACGATATTTCCACGTGCTGGTTCCCGCGTTCCTGCCGGCGAAGGACAACAGGTCGTATGTGCCGCATGATGTCCGCACGGGTTTTCTGCTGCCGGATGGGCGGGAGCTGCCGTTCTGGCACGTGATGTTCGAGAACCCCGAGATCGATTCCCATCGTGTGGAACCGACCACGCCGGAGCAGCCGGCAAGCATCCCACTGCAGGGCGGCAACGACAGCACGGATCAGGCAGAAGAGGAAAAACCCGGCGAAATCGTAGTCGGCATGGCGGAACTGGAGTTCGTGCCGCGCCAAATCACGATCAAGGTTGGCCAGACCGTGACGTGGAAAAACACCTCCGAGACACTGCACACGGTGACGGCCGATCCGAGACTCGCGCAGAATCCGAATCACGTGCAGTTGCCGCAGGGGGTGGCGCCGTTCAATTCAGGAGATTTGCCGCCGGGAGCGACCTTCCGGTACACCTTCCGCGTTCCCGGCACGTACCAGTACTTCTGCATCCTGCATGAATACGCGGGCATGATCGGCAAGGTGGAAGTTCAGGAGCAGCGGTAAGAGCACCGGTCAGAGATGGATCTTGCCGGCGGCGTGTGAGACGCGCGTTCGCGACAGGTGTTCGGGAGGAAAGCTGTTATGAGAGCGGCGGTGATCCGGGAGTACGGCGGGCTGGATGTTCTACGCGTGGAAGACTTGGAGTCGCCGAAGCCGGGACGGGGCGAGGTCGTGTTGAAGGTTCTCTGTGCCGGACTGAATCACTTGGACATCTGGGTTCGGCGGGGCCGGCCGGGGGCACAGTTGAAAATGCCCCACATCCTGGGCTCCGATGCCGTAGGGATTGTCACGGCCGTGGGCGAAGATGTCAGCAGGCCGGCGGTTGGCCAGCAGGTCATTGTCAATCCCGCCCTGAGTTGCGGGGATTGCGAGTTCTGCCGCCAGGGAGAGCAAAGCCTGTGCCTGTCCTTCGGGATCATCGGACTGAGCGGGCCGGGGATATTCGCCGAGGAGGCGGTCGTGCCGGCATACAACTGTTATCCAAAGCCGCCACACCTGACAGACGAGGAGGCGGGTTGCTTTGCACTGACGTATGTCACAGCCTGGCGGATGCTCGTGACACGCGCGCAGCTCAAGCCCGGCCAGACCGTCCTCATTCACGGCATTGGTGGCGGCGTGGCAACTTGTGCCCTGCAACTAGCGAAACATATCGGGGCTGAGGTCTTTGTGACATCGTCGTCCAACGAGAAACTGTCGCGGGCGAGAGAGCTTGGGGCCGATCACACAATCAATTACGGAGCCGCGAACGTCGTGGAATGGATCAAGGGACAGACCGGCGGGCGAGGGATCGATGTGGCGGTCGACGCCGTGGGTGCCGCGACCTGGCCGCTGGACCTCGCCTGTATCCGCAAAGGCGGCACGGTCGTCCTGTGCGGCGTCACGACCGGCTCAAAGGCCGAGACAGACCTGGCGTCTCTCTACTGGAATCAGCTTAACGTCCTTGGCTCGACCCTGGGCTCGGCGGAAGATTTTCGCCAACTGGTCACCGCCGCCACCGTCAACCAGCTTCGACCGATAATCGATGCGGTTTTCCCGCTGGACAGGGTCCGTGATGCAATGGCGAAGCTGGAGCAGGGGGGACAGTTCGGAAAAATTGTGCTGAGAGTCACAGAATGAAGTCGCGACAGCGCAAAATGTTGCGAACAAGATTCCTCGTAAAGCATATGGGATTGGTGAAGTTTGTACCCGGCATCCATAGGAAAGGGATGAATTATGGTTATGACAGCTTCCGCCATGGTTGAGCTCGGGACAAAGGCGCCCGATTTCAGTTTGCCTGATACGCACGGCCGCATCGTGTCGCTTCACGATTTCGATGACGCCCGGGCGTTGCTCGTCGTATTCATGTGCAACCACTGCCCCTTCGTGAAACATGTCCTGAGCACTTTTCTGAATCTCGCTCGAGAGTACCAGCCCAAAGGTGTCGCGATAGTGGGAATTAGCTCCAATGACGTGGACGCCTATTCGGAGGATGGGCCCGAGATGATGGCCCAGTTCGCGGACCGCATGAACTTTCCGTTCCCGTACCTGTATGATGCTACGCAGGAGGTGGCGAAGAGCTATCACGCCGCCTGCACGCCGGATTTCTTCCTGTTTGACCAGGATCGAAAGCTGGTGTACCGTGGACAGATGGATGACAGTCGGCCGGGCAGCCGCATACCGGTGACCGGCGCCGATTTGCGAAAGGCGCTGGACGACGTTCTGGAGGGCGGGCCGGTAATGGAAGAGCAGAGACCGAGCATGGGCTGCAACATCAAGTGGAAGCCCGGCAACGAGCCCGATTATGCGTGACAAATCTTGAAAGGATCGCTCCGGATGTCAAAAGCGGTGATACTTGCGGCCGTGTTCGTCGGGACGGCCGTCGCAGCCGGCTTGGTCCACGGCGCGGAGCAGCCAGCCGCCGACGTGAACGCGCCGCAAACCGTGTCTGAGTATCTTCGATATGCGGCACTGCATAATGCCGGTCTCAAGGCAGCATTCGAGGAGTGGAAGGCAGCGCTGGAGCAGATTCCGCAGGCGAAGGCCCTGCCCGATCCGACGTTCACCTATGGCTACTTCGTCGAGCAGCTCAATACGCGTCAGCGGGTGGGCATCATGCAGATGTTCCCATGGTTCGGCAAGATCGAGGCCCGCACGGACGCAGCTGCGGCGGCCGCCAAGGCGGCTCGGAAACGCTATGAGACAACGGAGCTGCAACTGTTCTTCGACGTGAAGAATGCGTTTTACGAGTATCTCTACCTGGCCCGCGCGACTCAGATCGCCAGAGAGAATCTCGAACTGGCGCGCCATTTCGAAGAAATTGCGAGGGCAAAGTACCTGACAGCAACGGCCACGCATCCCGATGTCCTCCGGGCCCAGATTCGGGTGGCGGAGCTTCAATACAGGCTGACCGCACTGGAGCAGATGAGAGAGCCGACAGTGGCGAGGCTCAACGCGGCGCTCAACCGTCCGGCGGAAGCCCCGCTGCCCTGGCCGCAGGGGGAGCCGATTCGGCTCGTCGAGATCGATCATCGGGCAGTCGTCGCGGCGTTGAAGGAAAACAATCCGCAACTCCAGGCGATGGGGTTCGATGTCGAGCAGCTCCGCCGGCAAGTGGATGTGGTCAAGCGGGACCTCTACCCGAGTATTGGCTTGGGTGTGGAGTGGATGGATATGAACATGGGCGGGATGTCCGGCACGGATGATGATCTCATGCTGGGCTTGCAGTTGAATCTGCCGATCTGGCGGCGCAGCTACAAAGCGGGCGAGTTGCAGGCCCGGGCGACCGCCCGGCGGGCCCAGCACCAAAAGCAGGATACGGAAAACGAGCTGACCGCACGGACGGCGCGAGTCCTGTATGAGTATGAGGATAACGACCGTCAGGCGCAGCTCTACGGAAAGACGCTCGTGCCCAAGGCCGAGCAGCTCATCGGCGTGTCCGAGGCCGCTTACATGGCAGGAACTATCGATTTTCTGAGCCTGATCGATGCCGAGCAGGCCCTGCTTGAATACCAGCTCAAATATGAGCGAGCCTTGGCCAACCAGCAACAGAGATTGGCCGAGGTAGAGATGCTCGTTGGCGCCGACGTGTCCAAGGTCGCGTCAGTGCGATGACAAGCGGCGTACAAGAACTAGGGAATGGTAGGAGACATTGAGATGACTGGACGAATCCTTACAGTACTGATTGTCTTGATTGCTCTTGCCGGCTGTATGCCGACATCCGGCGTGATCACGAAGGCGTCCGGGACGAGCGGCCTGCAGATCGGGTCGGTTGTGCCGGATGTGGAGTACGAATCCATGGCGGGCAAACAGACCAGTTTCAACAAGGCCCGCCAAGCTGTCGCGGTGATTGCGTTCGTCACGCCCCAGGGTGCCGCTTGCTGTTCACTGGACCCCAAAGTCGTCAATATCGCCGATCAACTCTGGGAGGTGCCCGTGACCGTGGCGGAGTTCTCTTTGCCCACGAGCGAGTGCCCTCACGGCCCGGGTTGCGTGGAGGCCTGCAACCTGCGCAAGGGCCGCGTGATGTCGCTCTGCGATGCCGGGAGGCTTGCCTGGAACGCCTACGGCAAACCGGCCCCCGGCACGCTGATCCTGGTCGGCCCGGACAACAAGGTCGTGGCGAAGGCATCGTTGAGCGATCCGGGAGCACTGGTGGATGAGGCCAGGAGGCTCGGTCAAATCCAGAAGAAGGAACAACGGGGCCCGGGGGGCGGGCGTCTGGACATCTACTGAGCAACGAGCGGAATCACAGCGTACGCGTGGTTCTCAGGGAACACGTGGGTGGATGGCGGGGCGCAGAAGTTGGTTGGATGTCATCTTCAGGAAGTAATTTCTGTCCATGAACATGAATCCTATGGGAATAGTATGTATGGACATGGCTCGCCCTGTGAGAATCGTGTAGGAAGAGGCCCTTGGGCGAGTTGGTGTAGCCAACTCAAAAATGAAAGGAAAGGACAGCATCATGAGCAACAGAACGGTCGTCTTGGGGAGTCTCGCCGGCATAGTTGGCCTGATATTCGTCGTGGTTGTACTGGCGGCTGGCTGTCAAAGAGACAAACCAGTGGCTCGGCAGCAGACGCAAGAGAGGGAGAAGGTGCCCACGCAGGACCCCGCGGCAATGGAGAAGATGCCCGCGCATGACCATCCTGCGATGGACCAGGCGCAGGCCAAGGTTGTGGTGGCCGAGCAGACGACCTGTCCGGTGATGGGCGGGCCCATCAACAAGGCCATCTTCGTCGAGTACCAGGGCAAGAAGGTCTATTTCTGCTGCCAGGGTTGTCCTGCCGCTTTCAAGGCCGACCCTGAGAAGTACATTTCCAAACTGCCGCAGTTTGCCAAGTAGGATGCGAACGTAACAACCATCGGCGTGAGAGCGAAGCAATGAGAAAGAGCAGGGTATTTGCCGTAGTCCTCGTCGTGCTGGCGGTGGCGGCGGCAACCGTTGGTTACATCGAGCGAGGTCCCTTGATCGCATGGTACCGCAGTTGTACGGCCAGGGGAGGCGTCAAAGGGCTGTTCTACTGCCCGATGCACCCCTCGTTTACTTCGGACCGGCCGGGAAATTGCGCCATCTGCGGGATGAACCTGGTGAAGAAAGAGACGCCAGGTGTCGCGGCGGGTGAACCGGACAGCACCGGCCGCGGACGGATTCTGTACTATCGCAATCCCATGAACCCCGAGATCACGTCCCCCGTGCCGATGAAGGACCAGATGGGGATGGACTACGTACCCGTATATGAGAAACCGGCGGCCGAGGCGCACCTGGGCGTTTACATCAGCCCCGAGAAGCAGCAGTTGATCGGGGTCAAGAAAGGCAAGGTGGAGATGCGGCGGCTGTCCGGGCAAATCGTGACGGTTGGCCGCGTCGCGTACGACCCCACATTGTTCACGGCTCAGCAGGAGTATCTCCAGACGTGGAAAGGCCGTCAATCCGCCCAACGGACAGACCTGAGTTCTGTGACCGAGCAGTCTGCATCCTTGCTCAAGGCCACGAGAGACAGGCTCCTGCTCATGGGAATGAGCAACGCCGAGATCGACCAGATGGAAAAGCAGGGCAGGCCGGAAACGAGCCTGTACCTGCCGACCGGTGAAGACAAGACCGTCTGGGTATACATCACGATCTACGAATATGAGGCGGGGCTCGTGAAGGAGGGCATGGACGTCCGGGTGGATACGCTGGCCTATCCAGGCCAGACATTCCAGGGCCGGATTATCTCCATGACGCCGCTGCTGGAGGCGGCGACCCGCACGCTGAAAGCAAGGGCGCTGGTGGACAACCCCGAGGGCAAGCTCAAGCTGGAGATGTTCGCCAATGCCGGGATCGAGTATGACCTCGGGGAGAAGCTGGCCGTGCCGGAAGACGCCGTGATGCACGCGGGGACCCGCAACATCGTCTACATCGCGGACCCCGACGGCTACTTCACGCCGAGAACCGTGACGCTCGGCGCAAAGGCACAGGGCTACTACGAGGTCCTGCAAGGCCTTTCGGCAAATGAGGAGGTCGTCACTTCCGCCAACTTCCTGGTGGATTCGGAATCCAAGTTGAATGCTGTCTTGAATCAGATGGGAGAGCCGAACCAGCCCGCCGGCAGTCATCCATGATTGACAAAATCATCGAGTTCTGCGCCCACAACAAGTTCATCGTGATCTTCTTCACCATTGTGGCGATCGTCGCGGCGATCTATTGCATCAGGAATATCCCACTGGACGCCATTCCGGACCTGTCCGACACGCAGGTGATCATCTACTCTCAGTGGGACCGCAGCCCGGACATCATTGAGGACCAGGTGACCTATCCGATCGTCACCGCGATGCTCGGCGCCCCTCACGTCAAGGCGATTCGCGGGTTTTCGGATTTCGGTTTCTCGTATGTCTATGTCATCTTCCAGGATGGCACGGACATTTACTGGGCCCGCAGCCGGACCGTGGAGTACCTCAGCAAGATCACCGCGAGGCTTCCGCAGGGCGTGCAGATGGAGATCGGGCCGGATGCTACGGCCCTCGGCTGGGTCTATCAGTATGCCCTCGTGGACAAATCCGGGAACAACAGCCTGGGCGACCTGCGGACGTTCCAGGACTGGTACCTGCGGTACTGGCTCCAGAGCGTGCCGGGCGTCGCCGAGGTCGCCACCGTCGGCGGCTTCCAGAGGCAATACCAGGTGAACGTCAACCCCAACGCCCTCCTGGCCTACAACATCCCTCTGACGAAGGTCGTGGAGGCCGTGCGGCAAAGCAATAACGACATCGGGGCCAGACTGCTCGAAATGACCGGCACCGAATACATGATCCGCGCCAAGGGCTACGTCAAATCGCCGCAGGACTTGGAGAATACCGTCATCGGCGCTGATGCCACCGGCACCCCGGTGCTGGTGAAGAACGTGGCCGATGTCGTGGTCGGGCCGGACATCCGCCGGGGAGTCGCCGATCTCGACGGCGAGGGCGATACTGTTGGCGGCATCGTGGTAATGCGGCAGGGCGAAAACGCCCTCAATCTCATCAATCGCGTCAAAGCCAAGATTGAGGATGTCAAGCCCTCGCTGCCCAAGGGGGTTGAACTCGTTACCACCTATGACCGCTCAGAGCTCATCAAGCAGGCCGTCGACACCTTGCGGCACCAGCTTATCGAGGAGGTGACCGTCGTCTGTCTCGTGATTCTGCTGTTTCTGTGGCATTTCCCTTCCGCGATCATTCCCATCGTTACGATCCCGATCGCCGTTGTGCTGTCATTCATCCCGATGTACGGCATGAAGCTGACCGCCAACATCATGTCGATTTCAGGCATCGCCATCTCCATCGGCGTGCTCTGCGACGGCGCGATCGTGGAGGTGGAGAACGCCTATCGAAAGCTGGAGTTGTGGAACTCGGGGGGCCGCAAGGGAGATTTTCACGCCGTCCGGCTCAAAGCTCTGCAGGAGGTGGCGCCGTCAGTGTTCTTCTCGCTGCTGGTGATTGCGGTCGCTTTTCTGCCGATTTTCACCCTGGTGGATCAGGAAGGCCGGCTGTTCAAGCCGCTGGCGTACAGCAAGAACTTGGCCATGGCGATTGCCTCCGTTCTGGCGATCACTCTCGATCCGGCCATCCGCATGCTCTTCGCACGAATGGATTACCGCCATTTTCGGCCCCGGCCTCTGGCCTGGTTGTACAATACCCTGACCGTCGGCAAGTATTATCCGGAGGAAAAGCACCCGGTCAGCCGGGTCCTGTTCGCGCTCTATGAGCCGCCCTGCAAATTTGTCCTCAACCATGGCAGGTTGACAATCATCGTCGCAATTCTCCTGGTGGCGATCACTGTGCCTGTGTACTTTCGCCTGGGCTCAGAGTTCATGCCGCCGCTGAACGAAGGCACGATTCTCTACATGCCGACGACGGTGCCCGGCCTGTCCGTCACGGAAGCGGCGAACCTGCTTCAGATTCAGGACAAGATCCTGGCGTCATTCCCCGAGGTAGAGCGGGTGTTCGGCAAGGCCGGACGCGCCAACACGTCCACGGACCCCGCGCCCTTCTCCATGATGGAGACGACCGTCATCCTCAAGGACAAACAATACTGGCGGCCGGGCCTGACGTGGGAGCAGTTGATCGACGAGATGAACACGAAGATGCAGATTCCCGGCGTCACCAATGCGTGGACCATGCCCATCCGTGCGAGGATTGACATGCTCACCACCGGCGTGCGCACGCCCATCGGCATCAAGATTTACGGCGCCAAGCTCGATGAGATCGAGAAGATCGGTCTGCAGATCGAGCAGATCGTCAAGCCATTGCCCGGGACGCGCAGCGTTTATGCGGAGCGAGTATCCGGAGGCTATTTCGTCGATATCAATCTCAAGCGGGAGCAACTGGCCCGCTACGGACTCACCGTCGAGGACGCCGAGATGATCATCATGTCGGCCATCGGGGGAGAGAACGTGACAACTGCCATCCAGGGTCCGGAACGGTACGGTGTGAACGTCCGTTACGCCCGCGATTACCGCGACGATCTGGAGAAGCTCAAGCGGGTCCTCGTCCCGACCATGTCGGGCGCCCAGATTCCGCTGGATGCCATCGCGGACATCAGCGTCTCTCTCGGCCCTTCGATGATCCGGGACGAGAATGGCATGATGGCCGGCTACGTGTACGTGGACCTTTCGAGCAAGGACATCGGCGGCTACGTGGCTCAGGCCAAGCGTGCGGTGCGCGACCAGTTGCAGTTGCCGGCGGGCTATTCTCTCCAGTGGAGCGGCCAGTTTGAGAACATGCTGCGGGTGCGAGAGCGGCTCTGGGTTGTGATCCCGCTGACGATCCTCATTATCTTCATCCTGCTATATCTAAATACCAAGAGCGCGGTCAAGACAGGCATGGTTCTGCTGGCCGTGTGGTTCTCGCTGATTGGCGCCATCTGGCTGCTGTACCTGCTGGGCTACAATCTCTCGATTGCGGTCTGGGTCGGCATGATCGCTTTGATGGGCCTGGACGCGGAGACCGGGGTGTTCATGCTGCTGTTTCTGGATTTGTCCTATGAGGAGAGGCGTGCCGAGGGCCGGCTCAAGACCCTCGCCGATCTGAAAGAGGCCGTGATCCACGGGGCGGTCAGACGCATTCGGCCCAAGATCATGACCGTCGGAACCACATTCATTGGACTCATCCCCATCATGTGGTCCATGGGCACGGGCGCGGACATGATGAAACGTATCGCTGCCCCGATGATCGGCGGCATCTTCACGAGCTTCCTGCTGGAGCTGTTCGTGTACCCGCCATTGTACATGACCTGGAAATGGCGCTGCGAGATGAAGAGCGGTAAAGCCATCGCGCCGCCGGCGAATCCGTGATCGACGCTAACAGCCCGACATACACCTAAGCTTCGTGGGCACGCGGACTACGTCAGGCGAGCGGGGACGCTCGCGCTACGAAGAGAGCTTCGGGTGCCTTCCGTAGGTCGTGCGTCCCCGCACGACTTCTTTCGCCGGGCGGACCTCAATATATGTTCGTCAGCTCCCGGACCTGCTCGATCAAGCGAATGCCTGCGAGCACCAGGGCATAGATGAGCACAATCGTCAATGCAAGGACGACTGCCGTCAATGTGATTTTCTCGAGTCTCGTGTACCGGGGGTTGAACCACACCAGCGGCAGGGCAAACGGCCCCAGCGTGCACAGACCGAGTATGACAGCAGACTTGGAGTAACGCCATCTTGGCGTGGGCCCGTTGGGCCCGCTCAGCCGCCTGCCGCAAAACGGACAGTATAGAAAGCTCTCGTCAACTCCACGCCGGCAGTAGACACACTGCCTCGTGGAGCCGCCGCTTGGCGTCAATTGACTTCCGGGCGTACCTGTACCATCCACGGGACTTCCTACCCTTTACAATGCCATCCTGGCTGCCTGCTACTTCAGGCCGCCCCATCGGGCATTATAGCAGCCGACGGGTGGGAAGTCCCGGTCAAAATGACTGAATGCACTGCCCGCCCGAAGAAACAGGGGGCAACTCCCGTCGCTTACGGGACCGACGTGGGTTGCGGCGCCGTTTCCATCGCTACGGCCACGGGCTCGAAGTTGAACTTCTGCCCTCCGACGGACGCCTCGACCATCAGGCCTTGCTCGCCGATCGTGAAGACCGCGACGCCATCGGCGTACTTGGCGTTGGCCGAGGCCCCGGACTTCAGCGCCACGGCGGAAGCCTGAGCGGCAAAGGCGTAGTTGCCGGACTTGAAGCGATCTACGGCTTGCGGAGTCTCAAAGAAGATGATCTCGCTATACTTCTGGCCTCCCAGAGCGACGCCGACGCTGGCCTGCGTCAGCGTGCAGTAGCCGACCATTCTTCCGCCCTGGATCAGCTCGCCGCGGCCGAACGCACCGCCGACCCCGACGGCCCCTTTGCCCACGGCGGGGAACACCGCGTAACCGGCGGAGCTGTCGATGAATCCCTGGATGCCCGGATCCGTCTGACGGGCGACATCGACCGTGTTCCGGACGGCCTGGTCTAGGTCGACTCGCCCTTCGGCCGTCTTCGGAGCCGTCGCGCAGCCGGTCAGCAACAACGCCCCGACAGCCGCCAGTGTGCATGCCAATGCCATAGCTCTCATAAAAGACTCCTTCCACAACTCAACTCAGGGAACCCGAAATCAGCACGAACACGAAACACCGGACCTGCGCAATCCCCGTCCCTGCTCAGGCATTGCCGTGCGATCCCTGTAAGCTGCATCGATCACAACGATCAGGAATTGCCATGCAGAATAATCCGCCGCTCCCGCGCAGCAAAATAAGCAAAATCCCCAATCTAAACGAGGAAGAAGCGTAAGATGTTGCGTCTCTACGGAGTCTGGCTGCGAGTGACCGAGCGGGCGTTGACGACCATGACAATGAGGAGCAGGGCGCCCCAGGTGAATTCTTTGGCGAAGTTGTTGATGTAGGGTCCGACCGTCTCGTTGAGCTGGAGCATGTTCAGGCCGCTGGAGAGGAATTGCAGGGAGAGGACGGCGAGCAGGATGCCCCAGACGGAGCCGAACCCGCCGCGGGGATTGACGCCGCCGAGGATGGCTACGAGAACGGCCTGGAGCAGGTAGGAGCTGCCGTAATCGGCTTTCGCCGAGTTCGTCCGCGAGATGATGATGAGGCCGGCGACTCCGGCCAGCAGGGCGGTAATCACGTAAGTGCGCAGCGACAGGCCGGAGACATCGAGCCCTGAGAAGCGGGCCGCGGTCGGGTTCGTACCCATCAGGCACAGGCTCACGCCAAAGCGCGTCCGGGTCAGTGCCATCTGCACCAGGCAGGCCAGGATCAGGCACAGGAGCAGAGGCACCGGGATGCCCGCTATGGTGCCGTTGCCGATTGCCTGCGCCGCCGCAGGGTAGCCGGCGATGGCGTGTCCCCGCGTAATCACGATGGAAACGCCCATGAACAACTGCATTGTGCCAAGCGTCGCGAGGATCGGCGGAATGCCGAATCGCGAGATCAGAACGCCGTTGGTCAGTCCGCAGACGGCGCTTGCGAGCAGGGCGGCCGCAATCGCCAGTGCGATGCAGCCGGCCATAATGGGCAACGAAGCGTCGTCAACGGGGGCCCGTGTCAGAATTGATGCCGCCAGGATGCCTGTGAGGTTAGCTACGCTGATCACCGACAGGTCGATCCCGCCCGAAATCAGCGACAGTGCTACCGCCACAGCGAAGATCCCCAGCTCCGGGAACTGAAAGCACATGGAGCTAAAGTTGCGCGCGGTGAGAAATCGGCCGGGGTTGACTACGCTCATGAGAGCCAGCACGGCCACAGCGACAATCAGCAAGCGAAGGGACGCCCTCGGAGCAGTTAGGCGCCGTAGTTGGCCCCACGTAAGCGCCAGGCCCTTTACTGGATTCGAATTGCCTTGTACATCATTCAACCGACGATCACTCCGCGCAATGCCCGCGGGTTCCTGTGGGCGGTGAGACCCGTGCTGACGATAATCACCAGGCCGACGAGCACATTTTGCCAGTAAGATGGGACATTCAGCAGAATGAGGCTGTTGTTGATCGTGACGAGCAGGGCCACGCCGAGGAGCGTTCCGGCCACGGTTCCCCGGCCGCCGGCGATATCGGCCCCGCCGAGCACGACCGCCGCGATGACCGTTAGCTCCATGCCGACGAGGTCGAATGGATTGGCGTTGCGCATCGTGCAGGCGTGGATCAGGCCCGCGACGCCGGAGAGGAATCCGACCAGCCCGTAGACGAAGAACTGCACCCGGCCGAGATTGAAGCCCACCCTCCGGGCCGCTTCCGCATTGCCCCCGAGGGCGCGGATGCCCTTGCCCAGCATCGTATATCGCAGCATCGCCCACACGGCTGCCGCCGCCGCGATGAACAGAAGAAACGACACGGACAATCCGGTCCTCCCGCCGTCGGGCAGCGACGTCTCGAATAGTGACTGCTTCGAGAATTCGACCATCCCCGAGGGCAGGTTCGTCACGATTCTCGTTCCGATGAAGCCGAGGAGAAAGCCTCGGAATACGCTTGCTGAATCCAGCGTGACGATCAGCGTCGGCAGGCGGTAAGAGGAGATGAAGAACGCGTTGAACAGGCCCAGCAGCAGTCCGATGCACCCGGCACAGAGAAACGCAACGGCGGCGGAGCCCGAGAGGACAGACGGCAGAGCCGAGCTTGTGGCATACATACTGAAGGCGGCGATGGCCGTGAAGGAGATGTCGATGCCGCCCGACAGCAGGACGATGAACACGCCCAGCGCAAAGATGCCCAGCACGGTGCTGCTCTTACACAAATCGAAGAGGTTGGACAGGGAGAGGAACGCGGGATTGACGACAGCGATGGCCACAGCCAGCAGGACGAGCACAGCCGCCAGAGAAAGCTCGTGTCTGTACCGTGTTGTCCAGAGGCGTTTCATCCGGCTGTCACTCCAGGGCGCTCAGGCGAGCGGCCAGCGTGCCTTCCGCTACCTTCGTCGGCACAAGCTCATCGACAATCCGGCCTCGATGCATAACCAGAACGCGGTCGCACAGGCCTTCCAGCTCAGGCAGATCGTCCGAGATGACGATCATCGCCATTCCCTGGCGTGCCAGATTGACGAGTTTGCCGTGGATTTCCGCCTTGGCGCCGACATCGACGCCGACCGTCGGCCCGTTGAGGATCAGGACTTTTGCCTTGGTCGCGAGCCATTTCGCCAGCACGACCTTCTGCTGGTTGCCGCCGGAGAGACTCTGCGCTGGCCAAGCGGCAGAGGGTGCGCCGATAGACAAAGCCGCCATCCATTTGCGGACGACATCGCGCAGAAGGCCGAAGTTCAGCCATCCAGCCCGGGGTGCAAAGGATTCCAGGCCCGCGGCCGAGATGTTTCGCTCGATCGACTGCTCAAGGAATAGTCCCTCGGTCAACCGATCTTCGGGCAGATAAGCGATCCCCCGCTCCACGGCTTTGCAGATATCGCCGGGGCGCATGGCTTCGCCGTCGATTTCGATGCGGCCGGCATCCACGGCCCCGAGTCCAAACAGGGATGCGGCCAACTCCCTTCGGCCGGAGCCGAGCAGGCCCGTGATGCCGAGAATCTCACCCGCGTGCAAATCGAACCTCACGTCGTCGAAGGCCCCTCGCCGACAGAGTCCCTCAACCCGCAGCAGGGCGGCGGCGGGCCTGTCGTTGCGGAGTGATATGCGGCTCGTTTCGTGCTCTTGCTTGCCTGTCATGTGAGCGACCAATTGGCCGTAATCGAAACTCGATACGTCGCCCTCGGCCACCTTCCGGCCGTTGCGCAGGACCGTGATTCTCCGGCTGATTTCCAAAACCTCCCGCAGTTTGTGGCTGACGAAGAGAATAGAAATCCCACGGCTTTGCAGGTCCTTGATGACGCGAAACAGCGACTCGATCTCTTTCTGGGTCAGGGCAGTCGTCGGCTCATCCATAATGATGAGCCGTGCGTCCTGCAGGAGGGTCTTGGCAATCGCCACGAGCTGCCGCTGGGCAATCGAAAGCTCCGCCACTTCCCTTCGCAGATCGATTCCAAGTCCCAGTTGCATGAGGGCGTCGGCGGCGATGCGGCGGACCTGCCGGGGTGTGGCCCAGCGAGACCTGCGCTCCAGCAGGGTGTTGATCGCCAGATTCTCCCCGACTGTCAGGTTCGGGAACAGGGACAGGTCCTGGTAGATCACCTGAATTCCCTCGCGGACCGCGTCGATGGGCCGGCGACTTGCGGTGCTTTGCCCATCGATGATGACTTCACCGGCATCGGGCGTGTATACGCCGGCGATGATTTTGATCAGCGTAGATTTGCCGCTGCCATTTTCGCCTGCCAGGCAGTGAATCTCGCCTCGGCCGATGGCCATCGAAACGTCCTGCAACGCCTGCACGCCGCCGAACCGCTTGCTGATATGCCGGACTTCGAGAAAGGCATTCTCCATCTTGCCGATGCCTCCTCAGAAGCTATACGCATCCATGTTCTCCCTGGTGACATCCACCCAGGCGGAGCCGTAGAAGAGATTTGGTTTCTCGGGGTCCCGATGCACGGCGTGATAGCCCTCGGCCCCCAGGTCCATCCCGTCGGCGAGGGCCTTGTGCTCCAGGAGCATCAGGGCCAGTTTGTTCATCACGTAGCCGGCGTCGGCAGGGTCCCAGAAGCTGATCAGCTTGGCGCCGCCGCCCTTGAGGTACGGGCCGCACTGCGAGACCAGGCCGGTGCCGATCACGGCGATCTTGTCCTGCAAGCCCTTCTCCTCGACGGCCAGCCCCGCGCCGGCGGCCGTGGTCGAGGCGCTGCCTTGGATGCCCCGCAGACGTGGGTAAGCCTTGATCAATTCCTTGGTCTTCTCATAGGCGATATTCTGGTTATCGTATTCCTCGATTCGCTGCGTCACGAGCGTCATGTCCGGATACTTCTGCCGCTGCCTGGCGATGGCGGCGTCGATCCACTCGTTGTGCGACTTCGACGTCAGGCTGCCGACGAAGACCGCGTACTCGCCCTGCTCGCCCATGGAGCGCGCCAGGTGATCCATCAGGTGTGCGCCGTAGGCGGCGTTGTCGAACGCTTCGATGATCGCATCCGCATTGACCTGGTTGGAGGCCTCGTGACAGACGACGACGATTCCGCGGTCCCGCGCCTTGTCCAATACGGGCTCGACCGCCTCCACCGAGAACGGGACCACGCAGATGGCGTCCACGCCCTGGGCGATCAGGTCCTCGATGATCTGCACCTGCAGGGCGGCGTCGGCCTGCGAGGGACCGAGTTGATAGCAGCGGTGCCCCGTTTCCGCCGCGAATCTCTTGATGCCCTCCTTCATCCGGTCGAACCATGCGATGCCGTCGAGCTTGACGACGGTCGCGATGGTGTATCGCGCTTCCTTACGGCCCGTGTCCGCGCTCTTCTTGGCGCAGGAGCAGAACAGGACAATGCACGACAACAACCCGACGACCATCCTTCTCATAGTCTCACCTGCCGATCCTTCTCATGGCCGCACCAGTGCGCGAATCACGGGACCAGTCTTGCGGCGATCTCGTCGAATATCAGTCGCTCGGCGTTTTGAACGGGTCCGGGCAGGAACGTGCCGGCCGCCATCTTGTGGCCGCCGCCGCCGAACTTGGCCGCTACCTCGCTGACGTCCACCTCGCCCCGGCTGCGCAGCGAGCAGCGGATTCGCCCGTCCTTCAGCTCGATGAACAGCGCCGAGACTCTCACCGATCCGATCCGGTGACATTCGTTGATCAGGTTCTCCGTATCGTTGAAGGCGGCGCCGGTCTGCGCGAAGTCCTCCAGGCCAATGCGCTGGGAGGCATACCGGCCGCCAAGATGCAGCTCGACCGAGTTGAGCATTCGCACCATCAGCTTGAAGCGCGAGTAGGAGAAATCCTGGTAGAGCTTTTCATAGAGCTCGGGCGGCTGGGCGCCGAGATCGATCAGGTCGGCGCAACTGCGATACGCCCGGCTGTCGGTGTTCCTCAGTTGGAACCATCCGGTGTCGGTCGCAATGGCGACGAACAGGGCCTCAGCGATCTTCCGGGTGATCGGCCAGCGGAGGCACTTGAGCAAATCGAACAGCACGAGACCCGCGGCGGCGGCGCTCTCATCGATGACCTCCACCCGGCCTATGCCATCCGAGGTGACGTGGTGATCGACCACCAGCACGGGAGTCGTCGATTGCCGCAGGTAATCCTCAAGCCCCGGCAACTGGCTGTAACTGTTGGTATCGAGGAGGATGACGAGGTCAATCTTGCCGAAGGTTCCCCCGGTCAGGCCCTCGGCCGGAATATCCTCGCCGAGGACAGGGATCTTCTCGTCGAACAGGAACGCATACCACCGGGGGACGGACGAAAGGAAGAGCGGGTGGGCCGTCTTACCGGCATTCCTCAGAGCTTCCGTCATGGCCGCAACATCGCCACATGCGTCGCCATCGGGCCTGGTGTGGGTCGTGACCAGCACGTTGCTCGAACGTTGTATCAGTGCCACGGCCTCCCGGCATACATCCTTCCTTATCATGCGATCCTTTCAACTCCAACGGTCTCTAACAGAATCAGAGGATAGTGGAATACCCTATGTCAATCCCGCGAAGGCGGGAATTCAGAAACTCGCAGAATGGCCCCCGGCCTTCACGGGCGTGACAATCCCGGACAATCTGCGCCGTACGATGCTCATTCTGGCGACGATCCCGGCGAACTCCGCCCGGGACGCTCAGAGAGGATTATACGGATTGGCGCACGTGCTGCAACTGTTGATGATTGCTGCTTCGCGCGAAACATGTACGGGCGTCACGCAGGATTGCACGGCTGGCCCGGCCCCGGAACGGCCTGACCGGCGGCGCCGACCGTCGCCTCCATCAGCCTCTTTCTGCGGAATTTGCGGGCCACGACGCGCAGCCCATTGCTTTCGAAGGCTTCGCCGCCCTTGAAGCCCGGAGGCGCATGTTTCAAGGACCATTCGGCCAGCGTGAGCACGCGGCCGCCGTCCTGCTCCGGCAGCCATGGGACTCCCACGGTCGCCGCCACGATGCCGATCGGGACCCCGCCGCCCATGATCCAGCCTTCGCCGCACGGATGCACGTGCGCCGGCAGCCGGTCGAACTCGTCCTCAATCTCCCCCACAAGCTCCTCGATGACGTCCTCGAGAGTCACCATGCCCAGCACGGCCCCTTCCTTGGAGGACACGAGCACGATGTGGGTCTTCTGCTGGATCATGAGCTCAAGCAGTTGCGACAGGACCATGTCTTCGGGCACTCTCTGGATCGGCCTGGAGATTCCCTTGATGCTCGGGTCCTTGGGATTGACCCGCATCGCCGCGATGATGTCCTTGAAGTTCACGTAGGCCTCGATGCTCTGGGGATCGTCCCGTTTCATGCAGACGGGAAAGCGCGTGTGCATGTCGAGGTGGGCCTGGACCAGGGCCTCCATGAGGTTGCTTCCGACGAAGATCGTCGAGATGTCCTTTGCGGGGATGATGATGTCGCGGACGGGCCGGGTCGATAGGTGTGCGGCCGACAAGACGATCTTCTCCTCCCGCTCTCCCAGAAGCTTGGACGTGCGGGCCAACGAGACCGCGGCGCGCAGCTCGTGCAGCCACTGGCCCCTGGCATCAGGCCGGGCCTGCCGCGGCACCAGGTTTACCACCGCCTTGACCGTGCCCTCGATCACGAAAATCACCGGATGCGCCACGTGCGAAAGGGCTCTCATCACCGGCGACAGCCGCAATACGACCCATTCGTTGTTGTGCAGCGCCACCATCTTGGGCACGAGCTCCGCAAAGACGATCGTGACATACGTCAGCGGGATGACCAGCATAGCGAGCACCAGCGCATCCGCCGACGTGACCGACAGACCCCATTGCTGCTGGAGGTAGGGCGAGAGTCTCTGCGTGAAGCCGGCCCCGCCGGTGGCGGCCGCCACCGACCCGACCACGGTAATCCCCACCTGGACGACAGCAAGACTTGCCTCCATGCGGTCTTTCATGAAGGCGGCATCGGCCGCCCCTCGCTTTTTCTCGCTCAGCAGGACAGCAAGCCGCGCCCTTGAAATCGACGCAAGTCCCATCTCGTATGCCGCAAATACAGCGTTGAGCGCCAACATTGCGATGATGACAATCAATCCATATGTAAACATCAATCCACACCTTAAGACTGACCACTTGGCAAATGACGCCGTTTCACGTACGGCCCGTCAATCGGGTGCAGGGTGCCATGTCCACGCGTGCGTGGACATGCCCGACTCAGAAGGAGCACATGCTTACGCTCCGCGTGAGCATGGCACCAAACCCTTGGCTTCGCTAGCCAAATCCGGCGGTCAGGGATTCGCGCGAAGGCTCTGCCTGGCCGCCTCGCAATCCTTCTGGATCTGGGCCACGAGTTCCTGCGGCGTGGAGAACTTGTGCTGGCTGCGCAGCCGCTGCGTGAAATCCATCGCCATCCACTTGCCAGTCATATCTGCCAAATTCTCGTCCAACAAATGGGCCTCAATCAACAGCGGGTGCTCATCTCCAAACGTTCGTGCCTGCCCGATGCTGAACACCGCCGCCCGATGCTGCTGCTGCTCAAGCAATTGCTGCGAATCGTCGGCCAGCTCGACGAAGCCCGCATAGACGCCTTCCGCGGGGAGGATTTGCTCCGGCTTAGACATATTCAGCGTTGGAAAGCCCAGCTTGCGTCCCCGGCCCCATCCCCGCACTACCGGTCCGATGAGCCTGTACGGCCGCGAGAGGGCCGCCGAAGCCTCCCCCATGTGCCCGCTCTCGATCATGTAGCGGATCACGGTGCTCGAAACCCGGATCGTCTGCTTCGTGGCGAGCTCGATCTGCTTCGGCGGCACAACGACCACGTGGAAACCTCGCTCGCGGCCAAGCCGGCTGAGCGTATTCACGTCGCCTGCTCTGCCGGCCCCGAAGTGGAAATCGTCGCCCTCGACGATAGCTGACGGCTTGAGGGTCGCCATGAGGAACTCGTCCACAAAGCCCTGCGGCGACAGGGCAAGCAGGGCGCGGTTGTCTTCCAGCACGATGATGCAGTGGTCGGCGTAGTCCTTGAGCAGGTGGAGCTTGAGTGGCAGGGGGGTCAGCACTCCCGGCGCCTTCTCGGGGTACAGGACGGCCACCGGATGCGGCTCGAACGTCATTACCGCCAGTTCCGTGTCGTTGGACTCGGCGAGCCGGCAGGCCGTACGCAGAATCTCCTGATGGCCGACATGCACGCCGTCGAAGTTGCCGATCGTCAGCACGCAGCCCTTCTGCACCTGCCCGAAATCTGCCCGTGTCTTCAACACTCTCATGAGTAGAAAGCCATCCCAACTATATTACTACGCAGAGTTTACGCGTCTGCCGCAGGGACGCAACGGGTTTTTTGCGCCAAAGTGGGGATGGTCGCGTGCACACATGCCGCGTGGGAAGACACGAAAATGGGGGCTGGTGAGCGGGCAGCAAAGCGAAGTGCGTCGGGAACTGGGTCGGCAACTGACTGCTATTTGTTGCGCTCTTTCAACTCGTCCAGTCGCGTATCGGGTTTCGCGTAATTGGGGTAGAAGACCCTGATCTCCTCCAGTGTGAACTCCGCCTTGGCGATATTCCCGGTCTTTTCATAGCACATGGCCAGCATGTCCAGAGCGGCCTTGTGGTACGGGAACCCGCCTTTCCGGAGAGCCTCCGGCTTGTCGGGCCCGAGTTTGCGCACCTGCTCGAAGCAGGGAATGGCCTGTCGATGGAGCCCGTCGCGGGTGTACATAACGCCCAGCTCGAACTGGGCGGGTATGTTCGTGGCATCGGCCTCGGCGGACTTCTGGTAGGCTCCCAAGGCCGTGTCAAAATCGCCCTGGGTTTTGTAGATGCGGGCTAACTGGCACCAGGCCCGGCTGTTGTCGCTGTCGAGCAGCAGGGCCTTGTCGCACTGGCGCTTGGACTCATCGTCAAAGCCGAATGCGGAGTAAGCCTCGGCGCGGCTGACCATCTGATTGACCATGACCGGCCGAAGAGCGATCAACGCCAGCACGATGAAGATCGTCGTGCACGAGCCCTTGGCCGCAAGCTCCCGATACTCTTTCCACTGACCCCTGTGTCTGGGACAAATGATCTGCCCGTTTTCCATATCACACCCGTCAGCCTACCACAACGAAGTATATGCCCAGAATCATCATCGCGTTGCCGCAGAGCAACTGGGTCTTCTGCTCGATGGAACACATTCGCGTCCGTAGCCACTGGGTCAGGTTCGGCTTCAGTACGGTCGTCAGCACTCCGACGGCGAGAATCGGAAGACCCTGGCCCAGGGCAAAGCTGACGAGTACGGCCAGCCCAAAGGGAGACAGGCTCCGAACCACGGTGAGCCTCGCAAGATCCATCAGACCCGCGCCGCAGGCAGGACACGCCGGCATCATCAGCAGGCCGAAAAGGGCTCCGACCACGAGCGCGCCCGGCACGTCGATCCATCCCAGCCGACTGCCGATACGTTGCCATCGCCGGGGCAGCAGACGCGAACTGACCATTCCTGAGGCTGCTATGCCCGCCAGAAAGAGCATCGCCCCCAGAGCCCAGAACATGAGCTTGTTGGTATGCACGACCGCTTGTGCAGCCTCGGCCCGGGATGCCACTTTGACGCCGAGCAGGACGTAACTGATGACGAACCCCAACAAAAAAAGAGCTGTCAAAAGCAGCATGCGCTTCTTCGACTCGCCGAAGCCGGCCACGTAGGCTACGACAATCGGCAGTCCAATCGCGGTACACCAACTGAGCGAGGCCACCGCCCCGACCCAGAACACCATGCACAGGGCGGTTCCCGGCGATTCGCTCAGGAGTTTTTCCAAAGTCTCAAGCACGTTGTGTGTCCTTCAGAAAGGCACCGAAAAATCGGTGCCGAATACGCCTTTTCTACCTCCCGGCAACCGTCGACGAGTGTGCGACGCATTGTCCCACAGGCACTCGGTTCATGCGCGCCGGACCGCGCGCAAGATCTCGCCAGCACACTGCCGCCCCCGACACTCGTGAATCCGCGGCTGCTGACTATACAAATTATAGGAAATAAAGAACCCGCCCGAAAATATGCAACTGAGTTGCAAATCCTTCCTACGCACTGTACAGTGTGTCCATCGGCATGAATCGATAGGACCCGGGAGTACATAGAGAAATGCATACGAGAACGCGCGCGATCCTGTCGGAACTGAGGGAGCATGCTCCCTTTACGCTCTTTGGGGCAGGGACAGGGATTCTGGCCATGTTCTTGTTCAAAGGGGCCTCGACAGACGTGAATTATCGGCTGTTCCAGGTTTTCCATCCCGCCCACGTGATTCTGGCTGCCAGTGTGACGGCCTCGCTGTACAAGCTGCACGAGAAGGGCAAAGGGTTTCTCGCCATTTTGCTCGTCGGTTATATCGGAGCCGTGGGGACGGCCACGCTCAGCGACTGTATCCTGCCCTTCTACGGCGAGAGCATCCTGGGGGTGTCTGTCCCGACCGAGGCCAAGGTCCACGGCCACGCGGGCGACCAGGAAGTGGCTGACGAGCACGGAGGCGAGTCCGGCCGGCCGGATATCCACCTGGGATTCATCGAGGAATGGTACCTGGTCAATCCGGCGGCGATTCTGGGCGTGCTCATCGCCTGGTGGCGGCCTCGGACAAAGTTCCCCCACGCCGGCCATATCCTGATCAGCACGTGGGCCTCCTCCTTTCATATCCTCATGAATACGCATCGCGAATTGTCGGCCCTGTTGCTGCTCGGCGTTTTCATTGTCCTGTTCATCGCCGTGTGGCTGCCGTGCTGCTTCAGTGACATTATCTTTCCCATGTTCTTCGTCCGCTCGCCTCACCTGCACGTCGGCTGCGAGCACTCGACGGAGGTCTCCTCATGACTGCAAGACTCGACGACAAGGCCCGCGCGATGCTCAAGAAGGCGAGACTGTACTGCACGGAGGCTCGAATCGCCATTTTGAAGGTGCTCATGGGGGCGGCCAGACCGCTGCGGCAGGACCAAGTGGCAGAGCAGGTGACCCGGCGAGCTTTGAATAAGGTCACCGTGTATCGGACGCTCGAATCGTTGGTGGCGGTGGGCCTGGTCCACCGCGCGTTCACGCAGAATCGGGCATGGCATTTCGAGTTGGCCGACCACTGCACGGAGAAGCAGTGCCATCCGCATTTCACGTGCACGAATTGCGGCGTGACCCACTGCCTGACGGACATTTCCGTGCCCATCGCCAGAATCGCCGGCAAAGGCTTCGTCATTAGCCGTCAGCAGGTCCGCCTGGAGGGTCTGTGTCCCGCCTGTGCCTGAAAATAGTCCGAGAAAGCTAAACACTTTCCGGCAGGTGGCAGCGTCAAGGGCTTCGGCCTTGACGCTGCCAACCAGAACCTTAGGCTTACTCTGCCACAATCCTGTTGCGCATGCGTCGGAGAATAGTGGCGAGAAAAGCTAAACCGTTCACGGCCAAATATCCGATAAAAACTGTATTATGAGCACAAGGACCAGACTACTTGCCCTATTAACGTGCGTGGTATTGGTATTGGCGGCTGCCGGCTGCCAAGAGCCTCAGCAGAAAGGCCACAGCGTCGCGCTTGAAGAGCACGTGACGACCATCGACGACCTGGCGGTCAGGCTGGGGCTTCGTATCACCGAGCGGGACGAAACGTTCGTCATTCTCAAAGATGCGGCCAACACCGTGCTCATTTTCACCTCCAGGGACGGCCGCTACTTCATCAACGGCAAGCCGGCCGGTTCTGTCGGCACAGTGAAAAAAGTCGGCAATACTATGTATGTTCCGGAGACGCTCGTTTCCGCGATCCGTCCGTACCTCCGCATCGGCGGGCCTGAGCAGCCGCCTGTGGCAGTCCGCCCGCGTCCCAGAACCGGGGCCGCTGTCGTGATCGTCGACGCGGGTCACGGCGGGAAGGATCCGGGCACCCTGATCGGCGGCGCCACGGAGAAATACATCGATCTCCACGTGGCCGCCAAAGTGGCCGCCTTATTGCAGCAGCGGGGCGTCACGGTCGTCATGACCCGGGAGCGTGACCAATTCATCGAACTGGAGGAGCGGGCGGAGGTCGCGAACCGGCGCGATACCGATCTGTTTGTGAGCATCCACTCCGACTCGGCCCCCGACCGCAACATAAGCGGCTTCACGATTTATGTCGCCAGGGAAGCGTCGCGCGAATCCCGGCGGGCGGCCCAATCGATTGCGACGGCGATGGCCAGGACAGGATCGGACAGCCGGGGCATTCGCGAAGCGGACTACAAAGTCCTTGTGCTGACGAACTGTCCCGCTGTCCTTGTCGAGATGGGCTACCTCTCCAACCCCCTCGACGCACGCCGACTCCAAGACAACGCTTTCCAAATCCGCCTCGCCCAGGCCATCACCGAAGGCATCCTGAGCTACCTGCAATAGCGGCTCTCAAGGATAAGCACCGCCTGAGGGCTCCGCCAGGCTCAGGCGGGTGCTTGGGTAGAAGAATCCGCTTTTGAATCAACGAGGCGGCAGGGGCGGGGCGGGGTGCCCAATCACGATAGTAACGTCCTGGATCTCGCGGTCGGCCCCGGTGTCGAAACCCGTCCCCATGATGTTCCGGCCCTTGTAAAGGATTGCCTGCACGAAGGCGTCGCTGGCCTTGGGCTCGAAAGACAGGACTGTCCGGCCGGGGAACATGCCCTCGATGATGAAGGTGCTGGCGGTGGGGAAGTCCATGTACTCCTGCTCGTAATCGCCGGCGCCGCCCTCGTAGAAGATCGCGTGCTTGCGTTCGGCGACGGTGTAGCGGTTTCTAACGCCGGACCACGACCCGGGCTGGGAATTCAGATGGGGGTCATGATGGGCGGTGCCGTAGGCGGTTGGGCCGACCTCTATTTCCTTGCCCACCGCATCGACAAACTTGCCGCGGATGCTGACACCAGGCTTGAGCGCGAAATCCAGCCGGCTCACTTTGGTCTGGCTGTCGATCGTCAGGGGCTGCCTCTTCCGGACGAATCCGAACGGCTTGGCATCGATGTGGACGAGGAACTCGCCCGGGGCGAGGCTGTCGATACGATAGTGCCCCTGTGCGTCGGTGTAGGCCGTCACGCGATCGAAGAGCATGTCGACGTGATGGACGACGACCAGGGCCTTCGCGATGGGACTGCCCGTGCTCTCGTCGGCGATCGTGCCCTCCAGGGCGTACTCCCCGCGCTTCTGCAGGCGGATATCGATGTTCTCGGCGACGCTGGCGTTGTCGAAGGAAACCATCGTCGCCTTGTTCCGGTCCACGGTCCCCGGATAATAGCAGGGCGGATAGGGGTCGTCCTTATCCTGGGCTCGCCAGTCTATCACCATGACGTATGTCGGGCGTGCGTCCAGACCGTCGATAGAGTATAAGCCACCCTCCCCTACCGGACCTGGAGTCTGGGCGACGATGGCGAAGCGCGCGCCGATACTGTCGGTCTCATCCTTCTCCTGCCAGACCACAATCGAGACCTCTTTGCTGCTCAGCGGTTTTCCGTCTTCATCGAGGACGATGCCCGAGATGGTGCAGGCGGGTTTGGCCTTGAAGAGGATGTCCGTCCTGAGTTCGCGCTCGTGGAGCATGAAGGTCGGGTAACTGCTGTTTTTGTCCTCCGGGTTATACCAGGTGTCCTGGTAACCTGGGGTGCGAATCGTTCGCAGCATGTATTCACCGGCGGCGATGTCCTTGAACAGGAACGACCCGTCGCTGGCCACATCGATGAAGATGGCGTCATGCGTAGGCGTGTAGAACAGGTAGACTGTGGCGTTGTCTACCGGTTCGCCGGTCATGTCGGAGATCACCCGCCCGCCGAGGGAGCAGTCGCCGTTGGGTCGTCGCTCGCTCTGTCCAAGGTACTCTCTTTGCGGACGGAAGGACGTGTCATTTGCGTCTCCCGCCTGACTCAAGCCACTGCTTGTCAGCATGGCGGCTGTTGCCGGCATTGAGGATGCGCCCGGGTTCGGCCTTGCCCCAAGGCGGACGGTGCCCAGTGCCGCAAAGCATAGCACGAAGCTCAGGGCACACGTCCAGGCGGATCGGCGCGTCATGCGGGTGATGCGGCTGTGCTGTGGATCAAGCAGGCTGCGGACTCGTGACAGCAGCCCGCCCTCGAACAGCGCTACGCTCGGTAAATGTCTGGTTTTCATAAGGATTCGCTCCCCAATATCTGAAAGCAACTGCATGTAATCATCGACGCAAACGCCTCTGGCGAGGACCCAGTTGTCGCAGATCCGCTCGCGCTCGTGAGTCAGTTGCCGGCTGGCGAGCCAAACGAGCGAGTGAAAGAAGAACACCGCTTCGAGCAGACGCTGGAAGAGGTTGACCCAACAGTCCCGCTGGTCGATGTGCGCCAGCTCGTGAGTCAGGACCATGCGCAGGTCCTTCGAGGAGGCGTCCTGGTGCATCTGCCGCGGCAGCAGGATGACCGGCCGCAGGATTCCGAAGCACACGGGCCCCTGCAAGTGCTCCGTCAGGCGAATACCGAGTCTGCGCCTGGACAAGTCTGCGGCAAGCTCGTCCGGCTCGATGGGCGTTGCCAAGCGGCAGATCCTCCGGAGCTGCTGCCACCCGACGGCTAACCGGATGAGCATGATCGCAAATCCCACAAGCCACGCGCCGGCCACGACGACCTTCCAGGAGACCATGCTCACCCATGGCGCTGGTGCCGGCCCGTCGGGCGATATGTTTTGGGCCTGCGCGACCGGTGGCTCCTGAGTCAATGGCGTCACAAGTTCCGCCCGGATCTGAGGTGAGGCTGGCGTACCGCTCGCCTGTACCCGCTGTGGCAGAATCTGCGGCGGGGCCGGTGCTTCGGTCACCTCTGCACGTGCAGGCAGGACCGGCAGCAGCAGTTTCGGGCCGTGCAGCCAGATCGCCGGCAGCGCAACCGTGCCGATCAGGCAGTAGAACCAGACCATGTGCCGGTAAACGGGCGCCCGCAGGCGGGTGGTCCGGATGATGAGCCACGCCAGCGGCACGAGGATGGCGGCGGCGACCGACCCGATGAGCAGGTAACGCACCGCCGCATCCGCTGAGGTACTGACAATCTCATTCATTGGTCTTTCTCCTTTCCGCTATCAATTTGCGTATCTCCCGCAATTCATCTTCGGTAACGCGATTCTGCTCCACGAGGCTGCTGACGAGCTGGGACGGCGAGCCCTCGAAAACGCGTTCGAGCAGGTCGCCGAGCATGCTGTGCCGGGCGCACTGCCGGCTGATCGTGGTCCGGTACACGTAGGTCCGGTCGGCCACGTCGTGCTCCAGGTAGCCCTTGGCCTCGAGCTTTCTCATCATGGTCAGGATGGTGCTATAGGCAGGCTTGCGGCCGTGAGAGAGGGCCTCTTTGACGTCGTGGACGGTCGCGGTCCCTTTGTCCCAAACGACGCTCATGATCTGCAGTTCCAGACGCCCCAGCCGAATCTCTGATGGGTTCTTCGACATGGATCACTCCTTCAATCGCTCTTCATTATGATAGTAATATTACCACGGTAATAGACAGAGTCAACAGAAATTTTGAAAAAAAGATGAAAATTTCTTCAGAGCCTCTGGGACACCCGCTCAAGTCATCATGTCGCTGGCATCCTGAACTACCTGCAATAGACGCCATCCCCGGCGCCCATCGGGTAAACTAGGCTGGCGCGCCGAACCGGCCTGGGAAATTGGCTTTGTTCGGCACGCGGGAGCAGCCACCATGTGGCCCAGCCGCCCTCGGCTGGGATCACCCCCGCGGGCGGGGGTGCTATTTGACACTTCACACTTCAGACTCGAGACTCCTTCCCCGGATTGGCTTTGTTTCGCACGCCGCCTGTAGCCCGCCCGGCAAGGCCAATTGGCTTTGTTTCGTGCGCTCATCCCCGTTCGTAGTGACGCCGTAAGGCGTTTCTTCTTCTGATGCCCTCACGGGCACACGACAAATCGCCCCGGCGGCCTCCATTGGCTTTGTTTCGCAAAGCCGCAGACACGGCCTCCTCCGGCCTAAAGCCTCCAGCCTACTGCCTTCTCCCAGCCAATTGGCTTTGTTTCGCATATTCGCCTGTGCTGTCATTGCGTAGCCTGCCGAAACAGCCTTCCGTCCTCCAATCCGCAATCCCCATGTCTCCCAGCCCCGGATTGGCTTTGTTTGACACGACGCATCCGCCGCCGATTGGCTTTGTTTCGCGAAATAGCTCCCCACCTCGGCCTGACCTCGTCAAGCCAAGCTTGCCGATAGGCTTTCCGGGATATTGCCGATTGGCTTTGTTTGACAGCAGCGGGATCGAACCTGGGCCGCCGGCCGCTTGTGATTTCATGTTCCCTCCAGGCATCCATGATTTCTGATGTGTGACATACGATTGACCGTACCCACCGGCCCGGCCCGGGTGTCGCCGCGCCCGATGAGACATGGTCATCAAACCATCTATTTAAGACGCTCCCGACAGGCAAAATGTTCCATAAATTCTCGTCAGATAGTGACAAAACCCGCAACCATATGCGGCCGGGCTTCGGTGGCGGATTCCGATCTCCGCGTAGGACGAGCGTCCTCGCTCGCCCCTCTTGCCTTGGGCCCCTGCGCCTCATCTCGTCCATGGCGAATCCTGAGAATGGGCGAGCGGGGACGCTCACCCTACAAAGAGCCATATGCACCGCTACCGTATTCCGACCGCACCCCGACAACATCGGCAACCCTCTGCAGCCTGGAGACTTGCGACCCTATGTCGTTAACCGGGTGACGCCGAATAGATGTGTGGGATTCCCGCGATGAAATCCTGCCAGCGGCCCTTCGACAAGCTCCGAGCCGGCCCTGAACCCTGTGAAGGGGAGGGCTTGACAACGGCTTGCTCATAGATGTCCCCAGAATCACCTACGAGCCTGGGAAAGAGCCATTGGCGTTCCCTTATCGGTGTCCTTTCGCGGGCCTGCATCACACGACTCAGTTCTCGTCGCCATTCCATGGAGCAACCAAGGCTGAAAGGGCCTTCGCAGCATCAGCGGCATTGGCAAATACCTTCGCTTCCAGACTGCTATCTGCGCGAATGACGAATTCACGGAAGCCCCGGTCTATAAGAATCACGTCAACGTAAGGCACAATGGGGAGGATAGACCAATCGTCACCTTCATTGTCAGTGGGTGGATACCCAGCTCGCATGCGATGCTCATGCGCCTTAATGTAGAGCCATACCGAAGGACAACGCTCCAAATCCAGATGCGCCAGGATGTCAGCAGCATCCTCGGTAGTCAGGCCGTCATTACAGGCCACCAGGACCTTGTCAGCCTTCAAGAATCCCTTCAGCCAAGCCGTGTGAAAGCGCGTGGGATCAGTGAAGTATCCATTCGCCCCCTTGATATCTTCCGAGAGCATTTCTTTGAAGTTCTCGACTCGTTCTTTGTATGTGTCTGGGTTCCTCTTCTTCCACAGGAGTGCCCCTATCACGTGCTGTCGGACGGACACGACAGGGATTTGCGTAACACCGGACTCAATGACCGCAGCAAAAGATGCCTGAGCACTCTCCGAAATGTCATTGGGAATGCAACGGGCGATCTTCAACAAGGCCGGCTCATAGCTGCCGCCGTCACTCAAAAGATGGAAGATGTCATACTGAGGCACACGCAGGTCGCGATGTAGGCGGACACACTCATCCAACACTTCACGCAAGTACACCCATGTGTCGAACTCAAAGAGATACAGCAATTTCGCCGAGTCGAGCACCTGAGCAATTTCGCGTGCAGAGTCTTCTGTGGCCTTGCCATCCACCCAATCAAGAGCAGCCGCTTCCAGAAACACTACTCCGAAGTGCCGGCCTATGCACTGGTCGATGAGAGAATAAGCCTCAGGAGACTGTCCAGCAGGCAAAGGCTTACGCTTTCGGAGATTGGCAATGTTTATCAAATGGTTGGTGTCCAAGAAAAACATCGGGGGTTCTATGATCTGGATTTTGTCGGAGTCGGCTGCCATATGCCTATGATCGGCCGGAGGAAGCTATTACTTGAGAGCTCTGGATTATGAATAATAGACACGGTGCTTTAGGCCTTGGCCGGAAGACTAACTTGTGCGGAGTCGGCGGGCGATGCGCATGCGGCGTCTTGGACCTTTGCGGCCGGCCAGGTCGAGCGCAGGGGCCTTGTCGGACAAAGCGGGTTTGCCGGCGGCGGGATCTTGGGTAGAATGAACGGGATGAAAGCTTATCCTTTGAAATCGGTGCCGGTGTTCATGGGGCGGATCTGGGGCGGGCGCAGGCTCCAGGAGGTGTTTGGCAAGGAGCTGCCGCCGGGGGAGAAGATCGGCGAGAGCTGGGAGATTGCCGATCTGCCTGAGGGGAAATCGACCATCGGCAATGGCCCGCTTCGGGGACAGACACTTGGGGACGTCTTTCGCCGGTATACGGAAGAGATCGTCGGGACGTCCAGCAGGCTGGAGACCGGAGCCTGGAGGCCGAAGGCGCCTACGGCCTACGGCCTACAGCCTGGAACCTCTGCCTTCCCGCTGCTGGTCAAGTTTCTTGACGCCGAGGACGTGCTCAGCGTGCAGGTGCACCCGGATGCTGCGACCTGCCGGCGGATGGGCAGCGGGCAGCCCAAGACCGAGTGCTGGTATATCATCCAGGCGGAGCCGGGGGCCGTCATCTACAAGGGGCTCAGGAAGGGCGTCACGAAAGAGCACTTTGCGCGGGCCATCGAGACGCAGGATGTTGCGTCCCTACTGGCGGCGGTGCCCGTGCATCCGGGCGAATGTCACTATCTGCCAGCAGGGACCGTGCACGCCCTTTCCGCCGGCCTGCTCATCGCGGAAGTCCAGACGCCATCGGACACGACGTATCGGGTTTTCGATTGGAACCGCGTGGACGATGCCGGCAAGCCGCGACAGCTTCATATTGCTGAGGCCCTGGAGAGCATTCATTTCGACCTTACGCCGGACAAGCTGCCGGTGACCACCGTGGGCCGGCTGGTCGACTCGGAATACTTCAAGGTCGATAAGGGCGTAGGGTGGGCTGTGCCCACCATCTCTTCACGGCCGGGCAAATCGGTGGGCACAGCCCACCCTACCAGTGTGGCCCTGGCTCCAGGCTGCATGAGAGTGCTGATCTTCATCACCGGCGGCGGCGTCATTGTCTCGAAGGGTGCCGAGCCGATTGAGTTCAAGGCGGGCGACTGTTTGCTGATCCCCGCCGCGTTCGAGGGGGCCGTGCAGTTCACCTGCGATACCGAGTATCTGACCGTGACGACCTGAGGATTTACCATTTATGATTTACGATTTACGATTTGGTTCTCGACTTCGGGTCAAATCGTAAATCGTAAATGGTAGATCGTAAATCACGCTTTGTGATATCCTTTTCGCCAGACGACCAGGGCGGAGACGGCGAAGACCACCATGTAGACGACGGCCGCATAGCGCGTGCGAATCTGGCTCATGACCAGGCCGATGGCCGCGTAGAGTGCCGCCAGGCCGTAGCAGATGGCGACGGTCCTCTTCAGCGGGATGCCGCGGTCGATCATCTGGTCGTAGATGTGGCCGCGGTCGGAGAGGAAGATGGAGCGGTGGTTTCGGACCCGGCGGACTACGGCGGTGCCGGTATCCAGGATCGGCAGGCCGAAGACGACAATCGATGCGATCCACCAGCGGGGCACCTTCTCGGCAAAGAGGATCATCAAGGCCGCCACGACGAAACCCAGGAGCATACTGCCGGCGTCGCCCATGAAGATCTTGGCCGGATGCCGGTTGAAGGGCAGAAAGCCGCACACCCCTCCGACAAGGCCCAGACAGATGACGATCCGCACGGGGTCTCCAAAGTCGCTGAAACCCCAGGTGGCCAGGTGTGTGGCGAGCAGAAGCATGGCGACGGTGATGATGCCTGTGACGCCGGCACAAAGGCCGTCCAGACCGTCGAGCAGGTTCAGGGAATTCGTCGCCCCCAGCACGAAGAAGGTGACGATGAGCACGTCGAGGATGGTCTCGAGGTGCTTGGGCATGGGCAGGCCCAGCGGTCCGGCGACGTGCTGGAGGTCGGGATTGATCCCGACGAGCAGCAAAAGCACGCCGGCCAGCACCTGGCCGAGCATTTTGTGCCGCGGGCGCAGGTCCAGGATATCGTCCGTCAGGCCCACGAAGCAGGCGATGGCCGCTCCGGCCAGCACGCCGAGCAGCCACTGAAGCTCATGCGGGAACTCGGCGTCGTTGCGCAGGAGATAGATGCCCGCGAGGACCCCGACGGTCAGGCCCACGAGCATTCCCACGCCGCCGAGGTAGGCGATCGGCTCCTTGTGCGTCTTGACGATTTGATCGGGCCTGTCGACGATTCCGAAGCGGATCGCCACCCGTTTGCACAGGGCCGTCGCCGCCAGCGCGCTGACGAAGGCCGCCACCGGCACGGGCCAGAATTGCAGGACCCAGGTGAGCGGCCGCTCTTTGCCTATCAGCGAATCGAACATCAGACCCTCGTGCCTTTAGTTCGTCCTTCTTCGAGCCAGACTTCCGCGTCGTACCGCAGCATCATCAGGCCGTCCCGGAACTGGTCGAATCGTATACGGGGTTGCCCGCCGGTCAACTCCTGGAGGATCCACTTCGGGAAATCGGCCCCTGCTTGGATCGACAGAGGTGCGCCGCCGCCGAAACGCGGATTGATCTCGGTGAACTTGATCTGATGGTCCTTCGTGACGAACAATTGGAGCGTGATAACGCCCGGCCCGGCCCCGAGAAGCTCGGCCAGTCTCCTGGCCTGCGACATGATCTCGCGGTGTTTGACGACCTGCCCCTTGCTGACCTCGCCCGAGCGGGTTTCGATGCGCCGGCGGGGCACGATGCACCGGACCCGCAGATCGAAATCGACGTAGACATCGCAGGTGTACTCGGTCCCTTCGATGAACTCCTGGCACATCGCATTGGGGATTCTACGGGTGAAGAACCGCATCTCGCTGCGGGTGCGTACGATGGCGTTGCCCTGGCTGGCGTAGCCGTCCCAGCGTTTCAGAAAGCAGGGCCAGGTGAGCTCCCCGCGGCGGTCCGCCGCCAGGGCGGTCCGCACGCTCATCGTTACGGGCGTGCCGAACCCGTTCCTGGTCAGGAACCCGAACGTCCGCCGCTTGTCCTGGCAGATGTCGACGACATCCGGGTCCGACACGAGCACATGGCAGCCCAGATGCTCAAATCGTGGCTTGTGCTCAGCCAGCAGCCGCAGGTCCAGGTCCACTGTCGGGACGAGCAGCCCCACATGATGCTTGCGGACGATTTCCAGGAGCTGATCGACATATCGGGCGTGGGTCGTCGGCTCCACCAGGAAGGCCTTGTCGCAAAGCTGCAGCGCGGGGCTCAGACTGCTGGTGTCGGTGCCGCAGAAGGACACGTGCAGTCTGAGCTGTCTCGCCGCCCGCTGGAAACAGCGGAGAAGCGATACCCGCCGGCCAATGCACGTGAACAGGACAGCCGTGTGTTGGCTGGCCTTGCTTCGGCCGCCCTTATCAGGGGTGCCGTGCGGCGATTTGCCCATATTCTCTCCTGCGGACTGTTTCCCTGTCGCCCCAATAATCTGACTTGCCGACGGGACTGTTTCCGGGGTCCGGCGCAGGCCGTCCTTCGGCCCGGGCCTAATTGCTTTGACATTCCCCGCCGATAACCATACACTATGGCCGTAGTTATGTAAATCGGCTGGAACACAACAGTGGTTTAAGGATGAGACACTGCCGGGATTGCTGGGGGGATGCGGCCCAGTCCGGCACGATCAGATTCCGGGAGAATACCATTGCTCAAAGTAGATGAGAATCCGCCGGCCATCTGGCCGGAGACTGACTCCATACAGGTTTTCCAGGGCCGCTGGTGGGTCGCCCACACCAAGAGCAGGAATGAGAAGGCCCTTGCCCACGACCTAAAGGCCAAGAATATCAGTTACTTCTTGCCCATGACCTGGAAGGTGCGGCGGCAGACCCATCGAACCATCAAATCGCTGCTGCCGCTGTTTACAGGCTACCTGTTCTTCTGCGGCGACGAGCCGGCGAGGATAGAATTGCTCAAGACCAATCGCGTGGCGAACCTGCTCGACGTCAAGAATCAGGAAGGGTTTCTTCGCGAGCTGGTGCGATTCGAGCAGGCCCTGCGCGCCGGGGCGCCGCTTATGCCGCATAAGTATATCGAGGCGGGGCAGTGGTGCCGTGTCATTGCGGGACCTTTGCTGGGTCTGGAAGGGGTCGTCGTGCAGACCAAAGGCAATACTCGCCTGGTACTTCAGATCGATATGCTCGGCCAGGCGGCCAGTGTCGAGATCGATATGGATATGATCGAGCCGGCGGAATCCCGTCTCCGGTGACGGTCGGCTCTAAGCCAGGTCGGGGGCCTGCCGATAATGGTGTGTGGTCAGGATCCTGTGTGTTGAGAACGTGGATAGTGACACTGAAATGGACTGAAATCCCGGGGAAGTAGCGTGATTATTCGGACCAAGGCATATCCGCGGGCGGGACTTGTGGGCAACCCCTCGGACGGCTATTTCGGAAAGACCATCTCCTTTGCGTTCAGCAATTTCTGCGCGGAGGTGACCCTGTACGAGACGCCGGAACTGGAAATCTTGAGCAGCGAGAAGGACCTTTCCTGCTTCAGCAGTATCGACGCCCTCGTGAGGGACGTGCAGTTGCACGGCTACTATGGCGGCATACGCCTGCTGAAAGCCACGGTCAAGAGGTTCTACGACTACTGCCGGGAGAATCGGATCGAGTTGCACGACGCGAACTTCACGATCCGCTACAACTCGAACATTCCGCACGGCGTCGGTCTGGCGGGCTCCAGCGCGATTATCACGGCATGCCTGCGGGCCCTGATGGCCTTCTACGGGGTCAGCATACCGAAGTACATACAGGCCAACCTGATCCTGGCCGCCGAGTCGGCGGAGCTGCACATTCCCGCGGGACTTCAGGACCGCGTCATCCAGGTCTATGAGGGCCTCGTGTACATGGACTTCGCCCGGGAGATCATGCAGAAGCAGGGGTACGGCTATTACGAGCCGATGGATCCCAAGCTGCTGCCCAAACTCTATATCGCCTACCGCGACGACCTGAGCGAGCCGACGGAGAAGTTCCATAACAATATCCGCAGTCGGTTCGATCAGGGCGAGCCCAAGGTCGTCAACGCCATGAAGTTCTGGGCCAACCTGGCCGAGAAGGTCCGAAAGTGCCTCGTCGAAGGAGAGCTTGACAAGATCCCTCCGATGCTCAACGTGAATTTCGACAAGAGGCGGGAAATCTACAAGATCAGCGACGAGAATATCCGCATGGTCGAGGCGGCCCGCTCCGTCGGCGCCAGCTCCAAGTTTACCGGCTCCGGCGGCGCCATCGTCGGCACGTACGAGGATGAGGAGATGTTCACCGATCTGCGCAAAGCTCTTCACAAGCTCAATATCAACGTGATCAAACCCAAGATCGTTACGAGGAAAGAGGACGCCCAGCCATGATCCGCAAGGCCGTCATTCCCGCCGCCGGGTTTGGGACCCGTTTCCTGCCGGCCACGAAGTCGCAGCCGAAGGAGATGCTGCCGATTGTAGATACGCCGGTGATTCAATACGTCGTCGAGGAGGCGGCCGGCGCCGGCATCACCGACGTGCTCATGATCATCGGCAAAGGCAAGCGGTCCATCGAGGAGCATTTCGACCGCAGCTTCCAGCTTGAGGATCAGCTTGAAAAGCACGGCAAGACAGCGGAGCTCGATGCGATGCGGCGCATCTCGGAGCTGGCGGACATCCATTTCGTCTGGCAGAAGGAAATGCGGGGGTTGGGCGACGCGGTCTATTGTGCCCGTCATCACGTCAACGATGAGCCCTTCGTCGTTCTGCTCGGCGACACCCTGATCGACTCGGCCTCGCCCGCCGCCTTGCAGCTCGTCCGTCTGTTCGAGCAAGTGCAGGAGCCGGTAATTCTCCTGGAGCAGGTGGAACCGAGAAGAGTGGGCTTGTACGGCATCATCAAGGGCAAGGAGATCCGGCCGGGAGTGTACGAGATCCATGACTTTGTGGAGAAGCCGAAGCCGGAAAATGCGCCGTCGAACATGGCGATCGCCGGCCGATACCTCCTTACCCCCGACATCTTCCGCTACATCGAGCAGACGAAGCCCTGCGGGGACGGGGAAATCCAGCTCACGGAAGCCCTTCGCGCCCGGGTGAGAGAGCGGCCGATGTACGGCCTGAAGCTCGAAGGCAAACGCTGTGACATCGGCAATAAGGAGGGCTTCATCAGGGCGAATATCGAGTTTGCCCTCAAGCGCGGCGACATGGCGGAAGACCTGCGCCGATTCATCAAGCAGCTCGCCGAGCGGCTCTGAGAGTACGCGCCTCGGGATCGTATCCGGGTGTAGCGACAGGGGAGATTGCAGGCATGAAAGCGGTAGTCACAGGGGCGGCAGGCTTCATCGGATCACATTTGGCGCAGCGGCTTCTGCACGATGGTTGGACGGTCGTCGGCGTGGACAACTTCGACACGTTCTACGATCCCGCCGTCAAACGCCACAATCTCACCGGTTGCATGTTGAACGACAACTTCCGTCTCGTGGAGGCCGACATTCGCGACCGGGCGGCCATGGAAAAGGCCATTCCGGAAGACACGGATATCATCGTGCACCTGGCGGCGCGGGCCGGTGTCAGGCCCTCCATCGCCGAGCCTGTGCTATACATGGATGTCAACATCAACGGCACGGTCGTTCTGCTGGAGATCGCACGCCAGCGGCATATCCCCAGGTTCGTCTTCGCCTCCAGCTCGAGCGTCTATGGGAACAACAAGAAGGTCCCGTTCTCGGAAGCGGACAACGTAGATTTTCCGATCTCGCCGTACGCCGCCAGCAAGAAGGCCGGCGAGCTGATCTGCCACACGTATCACCACCTCTACGGCATCGCGATCAACTGCCTGCGTTTCTTCACGGTCTACGGCCCACGCCAGCGGCCGGACCTGGCGATCCACAAATTCGCCCGGCTCATCGAAGAAGGCAAACCGGTCCCCGTATACGGCGACGGCACGATGATGCGCGACTTCACCTACATCGACGACATCATCGACGGCATCGTAGCCGCGATGGATCGATGCAAAGGCTACGAGATCTACAATCTCGGCGAGTCACGGCCCGTCAGCGTCAACGATCTCATCCACGAGCTTGAAGTTGCCCTCGGCAAGAAAGCCATCAGGACTCCTCTGCCCCTCCAGCCCGGCGACGTCGAACGCACGTATGCCGACGTGACCAAGGCCGAAAGGGACCTTGGCTACAGACCCGCCACCGACATCCGCATCGGTCTGGCAATATTCGTCGCCTGGCTCCGAGAAGAACGCAACTCGCGATAGGCCTCCTTTACGAGTTGAGAACTTATCTGTCGTGCTGTAGAATCCCGAAAGCAGGATTGCTGTCTTCGAATCGTGATACCGTCTGCGCGGTCGGTTGACGGTCGCAATTCGCTCCGTTGTGAGATAACCATGCAAGATTCGATGATCCAATCAGATCCCGAAATAATGATGGGCAAACCGGTAGTCAAAGGCACTCGTGTAACGGTGGAACAGATCCTGGAGAAACTGGGCGCCGGCGAGACGATCGAGCAGATTCTTGAGGCCCACCCTCGACTGACGCGAGAAGGCGTTCTTGCGGCCATCCGATATGGTGCCGAGGTATTGCGTGCCGACGCTGTGACGTGATCTTGATCCGTCTGTGGGGTTCGTCCCCATCCTTGAAGGCTCGGGTAGTCTCAGATGCCCTCAGCCGGCACAGCACCGAAATGGTACGTGCATTTACGGTCATCTCCACCGCCGTGGTATGCATCCGGCACCAAAGATGAACGGACGCAGGCGTGCGTTTGCGTCCGAGAGACTGCGGCGCAGAGGGCGAATCAGCAAATTCCCGGTCACGCCTAGGCTTTTCTGTGCAGTGTGACATAAATCCTTTGTGGTAAAGGTGTTAGGAGCCATCGGCGATCCGCAAAAGCCGTGATCCGGGGGCCTCTGGAGCTTGTAATGAAGCCCGCCGAGTGGTATACTTTGAGTATGAGGACGAACCAGAACATCATGGTATGGTGGAACGTCGCGAAGGAGGACGACTATGAGCCTCCTCCCGGCGATGATCCTTTACCTGACTGTCGGATGCGGCGAATGGTATCTCGCCTTGCGTCGCACCTTAGCGTGCGCCCGCGGCGAGAAGACCGTCCTCGTATGCATTGTCTTTATCGAAAATCTCTTGGGGTTGTGGGTACTGTCCAGTTTCATTCGGACGAATAACTGGCTGCTGGCCCTGAGCTACTCCACGGGCGCCGCGGCGGGCGCCTTGATCATGGCCATGTACTACCCCGAGAAACCCGCCGAAACTACTACTCGATCCACCCGTCGGTTGCCGCGTTCCGTGCGGACTTGTGCGAAAGCATTCATCCCGACTATCTACGAGCATGCAGCCCGAATCCGAGGGCATCGCCGGCACCCGCTCTTTCACCGGGCCCTGCGACGCTTCGAGCATTCGGGCGTGGGCTGAAACACCAAACAAGGAGGGGAGTCTCCTGCCCGGATTCTTCTTCGAGCTTGCCCCGGATTCCGCTCGATGACGGCCTTGGCTTGAATCACTGAGTCATAGTCGATGGAAACTTTGGCACGCTCAGTCACTCCTTGTCTTTGACCCACACACGGATTCTGTCGGCCAATTCTTTATCCACGGCGAATTGGCTTTCTCCGATTTGAAAGACGGGCGACGGGAATTGCTGCAGCAGCGTCACCACCAGGCCCGGCAAGGCGCCCATTGCCATGATCTTCCGCAACATCTCCCTGTCGCTCGTGTGGACGTAAGCGATCTTGCCCCTCTGGCCCTTCCTCATTTCCGACAGCGCCATGACGACGCTCTGGTATCGGTGCTTTTTGTCCTTGCAGCACGTGCCGGGGGGAATCGGCTTGCCGTGCGGGCACGTCTTCGGATGTCCCAGGAGAATGCAGATATTGTCTTCGATGCCCTTGTGCAGCATGTGCTCAAACCTGCAACTGGCCTCATGAACGAGCCCGGGCTTGATCTGGATGACGTCCGCAAACAGTCTTTCGCCGAGCCGATGCCTCCGGACGCATTGCCTGCCTTCCTCGGTTCCCCTGCCGGTCAGCCCGCCGCCGGGGCCGGACGTGACGCAGCCCTGCTCCAGGAGTTCCTTGAAGGCCGTATCGTCTCGGAACAGCGACAGGTCGGGAGTCCTGCCGTTTTCCACCGTCTCCAGCCAGAGCATTTCCAGTATTTCTTCAGCCCTCTCGCTGAGCGTTATCATGTTTTCTCCTGTCGACAATTTTCTTGAGCCACTCCGGGGTGGGCGCGGTCTCGTACCCGCAATTGGGACACCGGATCAGCCTGCATCGTTTTGCCACGACGCATCCGGCACAGGCATTCTGGGCCTGCCGCTCGTCGAATTCGTGTCCGCACAGTGCACACTTCATAGCACGACCCCCGTCGCGGTAAGGACCACGTTGACCACAAAGGCCACCACGAAAGAGAAAACCAGCGTGATGGCAGAGATCAGCAGGCCCGACCGAAGACCTCGTTCCTTGATATTCATCAGCAACTGGGCGATGCAAGGCAGAAACAGCGTCAGGGCGACACACGCCACGACTACCTGAACGCCCGTGAGTAAGCCGGCTTTGTTGAGGTCGTACAGCCCCGCGGCGCCGTAATCTCGTCTGAAAAATCCCAGCAGGAACACGCTTGCCGCATCCCCCGGAAGTCCCAGCAGTCCGACCGGATACCGGAGCAGGCGAATGCACGCGTCGAAAAGCCCGGTCACCTGCCCGATCCAGATCAACACGCTGGCCACGATGAAGATCGGGACAATCTCCTTGAGGTACCACACCACCCTCGTGTACGTCTTCACGAACACGTTGGACAGTTTCGGAAATCGCAGCGGCGGGATCTCCATGTAGAAGATCGGCCGGGTCCCCGGCAGCAGTCTCGAGCCGAGATATCCGACGAGCAGGAACACGCCGATGATCACGCCGGCCCAGATCGCCAGAGCGAGCTGCTTGTCGTGAAGCAGGGCCATGATGACGCCGAGCTGAGCCGAGCAGGGCACCGCCAACGCCAGCAGCAGCGTTGCAATGAAGCGCTCGCGCTTGGTCGGCAGGGTCCGGGTGACCATCGTCGCCATCGTGTCGCAGCCCAATCCGAGGACCATCGGAATAACCGCCCGGCCGCTCAGGCCGATCTTCTTGAACAGCCGGTCGATCAGCATCGCCAGTCTCGGCAGGTAGCCGGTGTCCTCGATGATGGAGAACACCAGGAAGAACACCGTCACGATCGGCAGGATGATCGCCACCGCGTACCTCAGGCCGAGCGTCAGCACGCCGTATTCACCTACGAACAGGTCCCGGAGCACCGGCCAGCCAATGATTCTCTCGAAGATATTCGTCACGAACGGATTGATGCGTTGCTCAAAGATGGTGCTCTCCAGAAAATGAACCAGAGTGCCCGCTCCGAACTGCCCGACGAATTTGTACAAACCGAGGTAGAGCACCAGCAGAAGGATCAGGGTCCCCGCAACCGGGTGCATCGTCAGCCGGCTCAGGAATTCGCCGAAACTGCGTCGAGGAGTGCTCGCAGGCTCGACCACACCCTTGAGAAGCTCATTGACCTGCTGCTGGCGGCGCATCGCGATGATGTAATCCAGCGGGTCGCAGAACTCTCGTCGCGCGGCGGCAATGGTCTGCACGATTTGGTCATACGCGTGAGCATCCCGCGCTTTTACGATCTGCTGGATTTGTGAGTCATCCTGGAGCAGCAGCAGGGCGATCATGTGTTTTGAGAGGCCATAGTCGCCTTTCAAAAGACCACGGATCCGCTCTACGGCCTGGTCGAGCGTAAACGCCGGGCTGCTGCGGGGCTGTGTCGCCATATCAGGACTTACAGACATAATCGCAAATCCTCTGTGTTACCAGGTTCATCCCCTCGCGTGCGGTGGCCACGGCCGGCACCACCGGTATCTTCAGTCGCGCTTGCAGCAGGTCGATGTTCACCCGTTTTCCGAGCGACCTGAGCTCGTCCATCATGTTGAGCACGAGGATCGTGGGCAGGCCGGCCTCCACAAGCTGCACGGTCAGGCCCAGCATCCGCTCCAGATTCTTAGCGTCCGCGATATGAAGCACGACCGACGGACGTTCCTCCAGGATGATGTTCCGGGCGACCCGTTCCTCCTCGGTGATCGGCAACAGCGAATACATGCCGGGCGTGTCAATTACCTCGAACTCGATATCGCCGGCCCGGCCGGTCCCCCGGGACACCTCCACCGTTGTGCCGGGGTAGTTCGACACCGTCACGTACGAGCCCGTCAGGTTGTTGAACATGACGCTCTTGCCGACGTTCGGATTGCCCACAAGGACTGCTTTTGGTTTTGCCATTCTGCAGAACTCCACTTGCTTACTCTGCGATCAGCCGGCATTCTCAAAAAGTTAGCCGAGCCAAACTTATACGGCAAAAAGAAGAGAGGCCGGCCGTCACGGTTATTCTGCCCTTTCCTTTGTCTTGGCCGAGCGCCTTTTGCAGAACTGGCGGAACTCGGCGGTCACATCCCGGCCGGTCTGGCCGGCGGCCGCCACGTAATCCATGAATCTGAGCAGCCGTCCGATAACCTCGGGTCCCAGCGCGTGCTCTGCCCCGCACGCTGCTCGCTGCGCCACCTCCGGCTCGACTCCGAGCACGTCCGTGAAGAACGCCTTGAGAACATCGTGCTTTCGTACGACTTCCCTAGCCGCCGCCTGACCCTGACGCGTCAGCGTGATACAGCCGTAGGGCTCATAGTTGGCCAGACCTTTGTCTCTCAATGCCTGCAACGCCCCGGTCACGGAAGGTCTCGCAACACCCAGGGCCTCGGCGATATCCTTGCTCCTGGCGCCCTGCGAACTGCCCGCCAGGTTGAGAATGGCTTCGAGGTAATCCTCAAGGGAGGCACTGAGTTGTTTTTCCTTGCGAGAATCCATAATACTGACCTTTCATCGCCATTTACTACGAGATTATAGTTAGTCCAGCCTAACTTTGTCAAGAGGCGGTGAAAATTTTCTTGCGATTTACAATCCCCTGTTCGGCATCGGGCTTTGTGTCTTCGGATCCGACACCCGCCGCAATCGGGCAAGGTGCGACCGGCTTGGTTTTTTGCAAAATATCCCTTGTTCACGGTTGGCGGTCGTCGTACAATAGGGCTGCTTTACCTCGGGGCGTGGCGCAGTTTGGCTAGCGCGCTTGCATGGGGTGCAAGAGGTCGGTGGTTCAAGTCCACTCGCCCCGATTGTTCGCCTGCCAGGGCGAACTTCAGAGCGCCGGAACAGGAGAGAGGCGATTTCTTCCTCAAGGATGCCCGACCTCCACTGTGCACAAGTCGATGCGAGAGAGACAGAGGTGGATCCGATGAATACCGTCGATCCGTCAGAAGCAGGGCGATATGCGGTTTCACACATCGGACAATTGCCGCTGCTCTGTCTTGCCGCTGCTCTGGCATTTGCCGCCTCGATGCAGGCATCGCAACGTGGGATGCAGGGCGTGCGGGTTTCCGAGGATGGGCGTGGCTTCATTTACGAAGGCGACCGTCGGCCTTTTGTGGCCTGGGGCGTCAACTACGACCACGATGAGAAGGGCCGCCTGCTGGAGGATTACTGGGATGCCGAATGGCCGAAAGTGGAAGAGGACTTCCGCGAAATCAAGGACCTCGGCGCCAACGTCGTTCGCATCCACCTGCAACTGGGCAAATTCATGCAGCAGCCGGAGATGCCGAATGGCGGCTCCCTCGACAGGCTCGCCCGCCTCGTGGAACTGGCCGAACGCCTGAATCTGTATCTGGACCTGACCGGCCTCGCATGTTACCACAAGCCTGAGGTTCCTGCGTGGTACGACAAGCTCTCAGAGGAGGCCCGCTGGGATGTTCAGGCACGGTTCTGGGAGGCGGTCGCCGGCCGCTGTGCCAAGAGCCCCGCGATCTTCTGCTATGACCTGATGAACGAGCCGATTCTGCCTGGCGACAAGAAGGAGACCGAGTGGCTCGCAGGCGAATTTGGCGGCAGCTATTTCGTCCAGCGCATTTCCCTCGAGCTGTCAGGACGCACGCAGCAGCAGGTGGCCAAGGCATGGGTGGACCGGCTCGCCGCAGCGATCCGAAAGCACGACTCTCGCCACCTGATCACAGTGGGTGTAATCCCCTGGGCCCTGGTTTTTCCCGGTGCCAAGCCGCTGTTCTACTCCAGGGAGGTGGCCGAGCACCTCGATTTCGCGAGCGTTCATTTCTACCCGGAAAGCGGCAAGATCGACCAGGCCCTTACGGCCTTGGCTGTCTACGGCATCGGCAAGCCCCTCGTCGTCGAGGAGATGTTTCCGCTCAAGTGCAGCGTCCGGGAGCTGGAGGCTTTCATCGACGGCTCCCGCGAGATCGCCGACGGCTGGATCGGCTTCTACTGGGGCAAGACGATTGAGGAATCTCGTGGGTCGAAGGAGTTGTCGGACGCGATCACGGCGGGCTGGCTGGAGTTCTTCAAGCGAAAGGGCGACGCGATCAGGCAGCAGTAGCCTGCGGTTTGCGATATGAGGCCCGGCATGCATGAACCGGCCTACGTCGATCTGCTGCCTGATTCGTAGTTATCTGGGCCTGATGTGTTCGAGACTCTCCGGCGGGGGGCGGTAGCCGGGCGGCTCGCTGCTCGTCCATTGCAGTTGCCGCAGGAACTCCGGCTTGATGAATCCGGCGTGGCCATCTACGAACAGGACGTTGCAGCCGTCTCCATTGTGGTTGTCGACGGTGAGGATTTCTGCGCCCCCGGCCTGGTTCCAGCCGGGATAGGTCTCGAACAACAGAACCATGTTTGCCGGCGCGTCGGGTCCAAGACCTTCGGCAAACTTATTCATTGCGTAGTTGCTGGGACCCTCGGCGGCGCCTCGGCATCGAAACATCGCCGGAGCGGCCTGGTTCTGCTCTACCAGCAGGTCGCACCACTTTGAAGGGGTGGGGAACCGGCCGTTGTTGTCGTTCGCGTAAATGGCCATAGTCTTGCCGAGGCCGACAAGGTTCTGGCCGCAGGTCATTCGAAACGCGAGTTGCCGGGCCCTGGCCAGGGCCGGCATCATGATGCCCATTCCTACCGCCATCATCGGCAGCAGGGCGACCGGCAGGACCATTCCTGCGATGGCCATGCCAAGGCCCTTCAGTCGGCCATCCGAGTTGCCGATCTTCACCAGGGCGACGATGCCCGCGATGACGGCCGGCAACATGGTCAGCATGCACGTGAAGGGACTGAGGATTCCGAGCACCAGTGCCGCGATGGCCCAGCCGGATACCCGCGAGCCCATCGCCGGGCCGCCGGGAGCCTGCCCAACGGGGACCAGGACCTGGCCGCACGCGCTGCACAGCCTCGCATCGTCCGGATTCAACGCCCCGCATTTCGAACAGTACATGTCACATCTCCTTCAGCCATTCTGGACGTGAGCGGTAGTTGCTACTTCACGGCCCATTCACGACACCAGCCACGCCACGCACACCTTGGTGACCGGCATTGTGGCGGACAGCATGCGGAAAAGCAAACGCAAAATGTCCGCGCGACGGTTGACAGGGTGGGGGGGCCGACCCTAAGGTGGGAGCGAGTCTTGTTCGAGGGCCGGCCAATGCCCCTATGGACCAACATTGCCGAACTCATGGATTACTATATCCCTCCTCTGCCCTCGGATTATTGGCTTGACATCAGCCGGGGGTGCAATCTGCGGTGCATCATGTGCCCTCAGTCGAAAGGATTGAGGCCCCGGCCGGCACGCATGTCCCTTGAGCTATTCCGGGGGGTCATCGACGACGTGTGCGAAACCCGGCCACTGGTCAAGCTGTACCTGTCGGGGGAGCCGCTGCTGCACGAGAGCCTTCTCGAGATGATCGAATATGCCGGGACCAGGAGTTGCCAGACGGCGATCCACACGAATGCGACCATGCTCACTCAGGAAATGTCGGAAATGCTCCTCGCGTCGCCGCTGACGTATCTGTCGTTCTCGTTCGATGGGTGCTCCGCGCCGGTGTACGAACGGCTGCGTCCGCCGGCGCAGTTCGTGCAGGTGGAATCAAACATCCGGCAATACCTTGATCTGCGTCGGCAGGCTGGAGGCGGCGGCCCTTACACGGCCATCGAGATCATTCGCATGCGGGACACGGACGAGTTGCTGCACGACTTTGTCGAGCGATGGAAGGCGAGCGGGGTCGATGAGGTGCGGATTGCGGAGTACATGACCTGGCACGGCCTTGTCGAGGACCGGCGGGTGGAAGGCGCGTCTGCGGGGTCCGGGTACAATCCCTGTGCCGCCCCATTTCATCACGGGTGCATCCTGTCCGACGGAACGGTGGTCCCGTGCTGCCTGGACCTCGACGGCGAGATGCCGCTCGGGAATGTCACGGAGAAGAAGTTCCGCGAGATCTGGAGGGACAACGAGTACCGGCGTCTGCGTCTGGCGATCCTGACGGGGACCGTGCCGTCGGGTTGGATCTGTGACAACTGCGACAACACCTTCCGCGAGACATAGCCGGCGGCTATAATGCCGAGGCGAAAGGAGACCCACGGTATGAGATTGACTTATCTGATGTGTGTGACGTTTCTTGTTGCTGGCTCCTGTCTTGCGGCGGGGGAGGGCAATCGGGTCGTCATTCGCAATGCGCCGCGCGTGCAGTCTCCGGGGGTGGTGCCGCAGGGCGCCAATCCACAGGAGCCGGGGGATATCGATTGCAGCAGCCCGGCGCACTGGGATGGCGGGACGATGTATATGTTCTATTCGACCGGCCATCCGTTCCGGTCGCAGGGGCCGGACCTGTTCCACTTGAGCCGGCCGTCGGTGCGCACGAGCTTCGACAATGAGGCCACATGGAAGATGGGCGCGCGGTGGATCGAGGCGACATACAAGGCGCAGGACGGCACGCTGTACATGTGGTACCATAACGAGCCACCGCTGCCGAGCGGCAAAACGGCCCCGCGAATCGGGCAGATGGTCTCGACGGATAACGGCCTGCACTGGCGGGACCTGGGAATCGTGATGGAGGCCCCGGCCGGATCGAACAACGACGCCTCGGCCAACCATTACTTCCTCGGCGGCAACGGCGACTTCTGTGTCGTGGCCGATCGCGAAAATGAATTCTTCTATTTCTACGTGAGCACCTACAACAAGGACATGGCCGAGCAGGGCGTCGCCGTCGCGAGGATGCGCATGGCGGACCGCAATGCGCCGGTCGGCAAGGTGTTCAAGTGCTGCAAGGGTGCATGGACCGAGCCCGGTCTTGGCGGACACGTCACGCCGATCTTCCCGGCGAAAACCGACTGGCACCGGCCCGACGCCGACGCGTTCTGGGGCCCTTCGATCCACTGGAACACCCATCTCGAAACCTGGGTGATGCTCCTGAATCGCGCCAAAGACAAGGACTGGACGCAGGAGGGCATCTACGTCAGCTTCAACCCCACGCTCGGCGACCCCACCGGCTGGACCCCGCCCGCAAAGATCCTCGACGCCGCGGAATTGGAAAAATCAAAGTGGTATCCCCAGGTCGTCGGCCTCGACGCATCCAAATACGAAACGGACAAGCTCGCCGGCAAAACCGCCAGGCTCTTCGTCGCCGGCCTGTCGAAATGGGAAATCACATTTCTCCGCCCACAAGAGAGGGCGCCCTCTTCGGAGTGATACGGGTCGTGGTCAATTCATGCGTCAGGATGTCATCCTGAACGAAGCACAGCGCACTCAAGGATCTGGCCTGCGACCGAGCGAAACCTCTTGCACGATGCCCAGATCCTTCGGCTTCGCCGCAGGATGACAGAGTCCGCGCTCGCGCAGATAGCATCTGCCGACAGGAGCAGGACATGCTTACGTAAGCATGGCACCCCATCCTTATCGAATAGGGAGCACCTGGTCTTTTGACGGCCGAGGCTTAGCCCTTGGCCTTTTCTTCGATTTTGGCCTTAGTGATGGTCAGGGGTTCTTTGGGTTTTCCCTGTCCTGGGGTTCCGGCGGCTTCGAGCTTCTTGACGGTGTCCTGGCCGGCAACGACTTCGCCGAAGATCGTGTGCTTGCCGTCGAGCCAGGGCGTCGGCTTGAACGTGATGAAGAACTGGCTGCCGTCGGTTCCGGGTCCGGCGTTGGCCATGCTCAGCAGGTACGGGCGATCATGCTTGACCTTGGGATTGATCTCGCCGTCGTACTTGTAGCCCGGGCCCCCGGAGCCGCTCCCGAGCGGGTCGCCGCCCTGGGCCATGAAGGCCGGAATGACGCGGTGGAAGATCGTGCCGTCGTAGAAGCCCTTGTTCGTCAGGAAGATCGTGCTCGTGACGTGCATGGGGGCGATGTCGGGCATCAGCTTGATCCGGATCTCGCCCTTATTCGTTTCGAGGACCCAGAAGTAATCCTTGCCGGCGTCGAACTTCGTGAGTTCGGGTTTCGTGAGCTTGAGTTTCCACGCGTTGTCCTTGCCGAGTTTATCCATGGCCTGTTGGTCCTTTTGTTCCTGTTGTGCTTTGAGTTTGGCGGTGCGGGTCTTCTGGAACTCCATCATGATGGCGGTCTGCTGCTCCGTGGTGAATGGGGAGGGCTTGCCGGCCAGCGCGTCGCGCAGCCCGCGAATCAGCATGTCCGCATTGACGTCCACGCCCTGGGCCTTGAGGCTGCTGGCGAACTGCGTGCCGATGAGATAGCTGACCTTGTCCATCTCTGTCTTGAAATCGTTCGTGTCCTGTACGGCCGCCAGCCCCATGGAAGAGGTCAGCAGAATCCCGCAGACGGCTGCCTGCACTTGCCTGATGACTGCCACAATCGGTACCTCCAAATTGACAATAACCTGTACATTCGACAGAAGGCGGTAACATAGCGGAAATCATCGGCCATTTCAACCGCAATGTGGCAGCATTTTGAGGCTCAGGCATTCAGCCGAGGATTGCTCAATTTCGGGTGGCGGAGTCAAACTCAGCTTGGCGGCGCCACCCGGCGAACGGGAGGCTCCACGCCGAACACGTGCGCATACGAACACCCCCGAATCGCTGGCTGAATGCCGGCGACATGGCCTCATGCCCTTACGGGCACACCCCAAACAAGCCGTGCTCTTGCCGCCGCCACACCTTCGTACTGCGCGGCTCTGTGTACGGTTTGAGCTACCTCATGGTCCGCGATCGATTCAGGGGCCGATCGTGTTGGGATCGGCGGGGAGCGCCGGACCCTCGCGATGGGCGAAAATGCCGTAGCTGGCGCCGTCCTGCTCATTGCTTTCCCATGCGGCGATAAAGGAGCCGTCATCAGCCATCGCCACGGCGGGGCGCCTCTGCCTGTCCTGCGCGTACGAGTTGATCTGAAACTGCTCGCCGACAGGTTGGCCGGCAGCATCGAACCGCCGGGCGAAAATGTCGGTGGCGGCGGCGTTCGGGTCGCCGGTGTCATGTTCCCACACGACGATGAATTCGTTCGCGTCGTTCATGGCAACCTGCGGCCACTGCTGTGCACCCTCGCGCAGGGTATTGACGACAAACGGCTCGCCCGCCGGTTGCGCATTGGGATCGTAGAGGCGGGCGTGGATGTCGTCCTCGCTCGCGCGATTCGGGTCGCCATCCCAGGCGATGACGAAGCGTCCAAGAGACGTCATCGCCACAGCCGGCCGCGTGATCGATGAGATGGCGGTCGTGCTCACCTCGAATGGTTCGGCGGCCGGAGAGCCGTTCGGATCGAACAGGCGCGCCATGATCGTATTGGTGCTCCGCTCCTGCATCCACGCGACTATGAACCGGCCGTTTGCGTCGGCGGCCACATCCGGGTACCGGCAATCGTACAGGCTTGCGTTGGCGAGGATGTCGTCACCGATAGGGACGCCGTTGGGCTCAAAGATCTGTGCGTGTACGGAAGTTCTGTTAACATCCTCGATGATCTCCCTGCTCTCCCAGGCGACGATGAGTCTGCCGGCGTCGGTGGCCGTGACGCTTGGATAAAGCTGCCGGCCCGCGGTGCGCGAGTTGATGAGCAGCTCATCGCTGACGGCCCGGCCGTTTGGGTCGAACAGCCGCAGGAAAACATCCTCTTCCGCCAGTCCGAGCCCTTCCCAGGCGACGGCGAAGTTGCCCCGGCCGTCCGTCGCGACGGCGGGCTCGGTCTGGTTGCCCTCGTTGCCCACGTTCACCTGGAACTCATCGCCTGCAAAGCCGCCCAGCGGATCGAGCCGGCGGGCGAAAATGTCGTTCGATCGGCCTGGAGCGCTGAAGTAACTGCTCCAGACGATGATCGAGCCGCCGGCGGGGTCCATGGCCACAGCAGAATTGGCCTGCGACCCGCTGGTCCTCATGTTGACTTGTACCTCCGCGTTCAGCACCGCCGACAGAGTGCATGCAAGTGTGACGCACAACAAACGGGTGTTTCTCATGGGTCCTACCCTCCCTTCTTCCAGCCTGCCAAATGGCAAGCCGCGCGCACCAGCGCATCGTTGATTGGGGCACACCACTGACATCAGGCGGTCATTCGCAGGTTAGCGAGACCTCACGGTGTCTGCCACATCTCGCCGCGGCGCTCTTAATGCTGCTGGTCTCACCATCCCGCAGAGCCGAGCCATCAGGCCGAATCGCCCGCCATATGGGGGGTAATTGTACCCTACATCTATCGCCTGTCCAGCGGAAATTGGAGAAAATCGGCGGAATAAGTAAGGCGTTTCTCTTATGCCCTTACGGGCACACTGCAGACAAGCTGGCGCTTGCCGCTGCCATCCGGGAGTATGAGATACT